>Ga0163144_10005990_pt1 | contig 26960 bp, 21 predicted proteins | sample OliLak19BULKMAT1_FD_123175 | JGI IMG/M metagenome (GOLD analysis project Ga0163144, IMG submission 123175) | Freshwater microbial mat bacterial communities from Lake Vanda, McMurdo Dry Valleys, Antarctica - Oligotrophic Lake LV.19.BULKMAT1 | ecosystem: Environmental > Aquatic > Freshwater >...
AATCGTACTGTCGCAAGCTCTGCAAATACAGATTCAGACATTTAAGATCTAGTGACATTCAGCGACAGTCAAGCGGCAAATCTGTCTGACGCCAAGCGGCAAAAACCATTGTCGCTGATCAAGTAAGGAAGATACCCGTGAATACCATGCCTACAGGAGTGTTAAACAATGTTCTACCTGCGAATCTGGGGTTCGCAAGTTACTTTTTACGATTGAGAAGGCAGCTCAATCGAACTCGGGGTGAACTCCTCACATCAAAATAACGGTTTCTCGATGGCGACTAAATCTAGACCATGCAGTATGATTAACGACGTTGCTCCACAGCCATTGTCGGGTGCGGTTATAAGCATGTCTGAAGAACGTCAAAACAAAAAACGAGAAAAGATTTTGGAAGGCGCACTTCGCGCGTTTCTCAGCAAAGGCTTCGCGGCGAACATGGATGCTATCGCTGCCGAAGGTGGCGTTGCAAAGCAAACTGTTTACACCTACTTCAAAGACAAAGAGAGCCTTTTCTCGGCACTCGTAGACCGGCTTATGGACAGGTTTGTCAGCGCCGGCATGACCGCGGAACTGATGGAGTTAGAACCGCCTGCATTTTTCAGAAAGATCATTCAAATCGCATTTCAGCGTATGGACGATCCTGAATATATCGGATTGATCAAAGTGATCCTGGCTGAATCAGGGCGTTTCCCGGAGTTAGCCGATTTGTATTTGACGCGACTAGTTCGTCCTGGAATCGAAAGTCTCACGCATTATATTAAAGAAAATCCGGACTTGCGATTTTCTGATCCTGAAGCAGTGGCAAGAATAATTCATGGCGCGCTGGTTAATCACATGATTTCGCAAGAAATTCTGAACGGAAAATACTCCCTTCCGCTTAGCAGAGAACGACTGGCCAATGGACTTCTCGAGCTAGTCCTCTTCGCGGCCGAGCAATCGAAACGCGCTCGCTAACTCCAGATCTGTCAGGAGATAATAAGCGTCCATGCGGGTCTGGAAATCAAACTTGAGCCAATTCGCGTTTGTCGATTACGGGTGAGCTTGACAAATGGTTACTGGAGCATCTTTTCGATAATCAAGCAATATATTCAGCAACAACAAACACCACTTTGACCGCCACGGCGGTCGCACCTTATATCACCGCCCTAAAGGACGGAGCTTGTGGTAATTGTACAGTAGGAGCCGGATGGCAGCCTTGCGCAACCTGCGCACTGCCTTCCCTGCTGAGTGGACAAACGATCTCCTTCTTAGATCCTATCCAGCACTCAATTTCATGCAAGGGGAATTTCGATAGCGGTGGGGCCTGCTTTTTTTCTGAGCCAGCGAGTGATCATAATCAGCGAGGAAAGATTGTTCGGTTTTTGTATTCGCTGATAAAACTGGCCGACGTTTACTCGCTGGAAGGGAAAAACTCCGAAGCGGCCGATCTTCTTCAACAAGCACTCGCGATCCAGGAAAAAGGAACCGAAAAAACTGCCACTGCCACCGCCACTGCCACTGCCACCGCCACCGCCACCGCCACCGCCACCGCCACCACAATGCAAGCGCACGCCTAAGCCCTCTACAAATGCGGCAAAACGAAAGAAGTCGACTTGATTTATGCTCGCTTGAAAGACTTCACAAAAAACTGAACCTATCCTACAAAGCCGACCAGACTTCATAATGAATAGCCGAAAAATTCGCCCAGAAGTGATCTAGATCCATGCCGAAAATTCCGTCAAGGTAGCCGTCTAAAGGTTCTCCCTCATCCGTTTCGGGTTCGCTACCGGGGCGGGGACCATATGGATTGCGCAGAATGATTTTAGAGCGCCTTACGTTCCAATCGATGATGGTGTAAGCGTGATTAGCAGGAATACCGCAAGCAGTTTTATGTGTGCTCGACGATTTGGACAAGGCGGTAAGGCAGCGGCTTTCCCGAAAACCCTTTGTTAAAATGTCGGCAACCTTGTCAAAATTGCTGTCATCGAGGTATTCAATTTTTCCTTCTTGCGCTGTGAGAAGTCTGAAAATTTCGATCCAATATTCCGGGCAGCTGGTGTTTTCTGCCAGGATCAGCTTTGGTTCCATGGACCTCTCCTGCATGAGAGCACCAAAAGCCTTCTCAATAACTGCCGGCCAGAAGCCCCACTCTGTCAGACGAGTGTAGAGCGCCAACTCAACTGTTGTTGGACGATCAACTGTAACTGGATCGTCGATGGACCCGGGAAAAGTGATTGTGAAAGTATCGTCGCCGTTATCTTTAATCATGGCAGCCACGGTTTGCGGATGGAAATTGGCAACTGATGCAAGAGCGGAAAGAAAGACGCAATTTCCAACTCGACCTTGCCTGATCGCTTCCATATGTATGCTCTCAAACGGATTGCCGTTTTTATAAAGCACCAGATCGCTGGTTAATACCTCTTGCACGTCTTCCATTATTGAATGAGCAGTATCAGCCAGGAATGCCCGATCTAATAGACCCTTGTGTATTCTGGAGCAGGGTGATCGTAGACTTCCCGTTGAGTCCCAGCAATCAGACAGATCGAAGTTTTCGACGAGAAGTTGCGCTAATGCCACTATATGTGGTTCCGTAAGACCGACTTTAGGCGTTGTCCAGGTCACGATACCTGGCTTCTTCAATCTCTTAATTTCATCGAACTCTGCTTTGAGAACTGCAACTATCTCTAACAGCTCCGGCTCCAGTTTCGGATCAATTACTGCATGGTCTAGCTCCCTCTCTGAAACTTGACCGTCCCGATTGCGGTCGAGTATGCGGAAGGCTTTGATTAACCGATCTCTCAATGGTCCAGATTTGTCTTTGTCGGACTCCACAACCATTACAACACCCTGTTTGCTATCATGAACATTCCCGTCTTTGCTCTGGATTAAGCCGTGATTGGACTGCCCGACAAGACTCGAACCTATTGTTTTTTTTTAGAAGAGGATATGAATCGCTATCTGTTGAAGAAGGCTTTGGATCAAGCTGGTACTACTCATGATTTCTCTGACATATGGGAAACTGCAATGCGCCTTGGACAAAAGGACATCTTTGATCTGCTGTAAGAAAATGATGTTGATAAAACGCATTCAGGGAAATAGAGCCGCGCAATCTCAACGTGTGGATGAGTGGAAACAGGGTCAACACGATATTCGAGCCAACCATCTCGAAGCTTCAAAAAATTCAGAATGGGAGCAATCCCACTGATCGTGGCCCATTGGAAGCTAGGGACACGTATCATGAGTTAAGCAGGCAGCAAAAGGAATCGCAATGCACGACGGTCACCAGAACCAGAGCGGAGACCACGGTCATCTCAAAGGTGGTCTCCCCGTGGACTCGCCTTCCAGCCTGACAAATTGGTCCGCGGCAATGAGCGGCCGACAAGATAAGCAATGGCTGTCGACGCTGAATGCGAACAAAATGCCTTTGCTGGCGGTCGCTGGAGTCGCCGTTGTCCTGGTATTGTGGCTCTTTTTCATCGACTATTCGAATAAGAGCGATAGAGCGGAACGCAGCTCAAACCGGCAGCCAAACGCGGAATCTTCAAAGGGCGCACCTTCGCAACTGTCAGAACAAAGCGAAATCCCGAGTCGATTCGGCGTCCCACGAGCGCCATATGATTCAGGCAGCAATACTCAATCATCTATTAATCAGGCGTCTTTCGGAACCCCAGCCTATTCGCAACCAATAACTGCCCGTTACGCGTCTTCCGGTTCGCCAGCTCCGTCTCAATCGTTTGGAGCGCCCGCGACACACTTCGGCGAACCACAACAGAATAGACCTTTCAAAGCTCACAAGCCGCAACCGTATAGGATGACTGTGACTCGTTAGTTCTGTAGCCCACAATTTGCATCCAACAGTTTATCGATCAGGCGGCGCCGCGTCCATTGGACTGCTAATTTGCACGGTGCGTCTAACAGTCTTGATCATTGCAAACCTCGGTTAAGCCACCACGGACAGTGCCTGTCAAAGTCGGACTATTCGTGTGATCGTTTCACACAGTTCTTTTCTAAAATTCCTTCAAATCATAGTCTCTTAGCGATTGATAAAACTCTTGCGCATACTCGCTATAGATATCACCGGTGATGGCATTAACGAGCTTAGGAACGCTGTATTTCATACCGGATATACTTGCCCCGCCAAAGCCCAGGCTGAGCAAACCGCCGAAGGTAAAGCAGTGAAGATTTTTGAGATATGGTGCACCACCAGGCGTTTTCTCAGTAAACTGGAAGCCTGAACCGAGGTAAGGGTGCCGCAACAGATCGTCCATTTTGATGTCTTCCGGCGCTGTAAATCGATCGCTCCATAGCGCAATTTTGTCCGCAATTTTTGACAGCTCCGGACGCAGTGTGAGATCGGTAACAAATCCGGTGGCGATGATCACGAAGTCCACATCAAACTTTCCCTTACTGGTCGCAATGCACACTTGATCATTGCCGTTCGAGATGGACTCCCACTTACTGCCACCATGCAGGTGGAAGTTTGAATGACTGGTGGCACGCGCAAAAGTATCGGGCGGAGGCAGCTGACCCATCCGAACTATCTGAGCTATGAATTTGTATTTCAAATCATCAGAAAGATCACCGTGGTGCTTTAGAAATCCGACGAATTCCGCCCAGCGATATGGATTGATAGTCGGCAAATCCTCACGCCTGTAAAAAAGATGGACTTCGCTCGCGCCCGACTCCAACGCAACCGACGCATTATCAAAACCCGAGGCACCAGCACCCAAAACTGCAATGCGTTTATTTTTTAGCAGAGAGAAATCTATGTCTTGTCTGGTGTGTGCATAACGCTCTTTCGGTAAACTGTTTGAGATAGTCGAAGGGATCTCCCATCGGCCACAGCCATCGATGCCTGTCGACAGAATGACCTTGCGGGCGAGGATTTGACTTTCTCCGTCTGGTGAAGATACTGGAACCGAAAAGCACTGATTCTCAGCGCACCACTCAATTGCTCCTGCGCGTGTCTCGTTTTGGACCGGCAGTTTCAGCAGTTTTCGATACCAGAGCAGATATTCCGCCCACTGTTGCTTCGGTAATAAGCTCAGCTCCCGCCAGGCGCTGGCGCCAAACCGCGCTTCATACCAGGCACGCAAAGTCAGACTTGGCACCCCGAGATCCGGACCGGTGACATATTTTGGCGTTCGCAATGTGTGCATTCGCGCAAAGCTGAGCCAGGGCCCCTCTTGTCCCTCCACGTTCTCGTCGATTACGAGGATGTTGGTCACTTTCTCGCGAATAAGTCCAAAAGCGCAAGTTACGCCGCCCTGCCCGCCACCGATAATCAGAACATCCAAAATTTTGCGACCATCACTGGTCGATCGTTGTGGGACCCACGAACGCAGCGGGTAATCAGTTAGTTCAAGATCCCTGAGAACTGTCGCTTCGAGATCAACAAGACCCTGGGTTTTAGTTGTCGGCAAATTCATAGCGATCTATCTTTATCGTCTCGGCTTCTACGGAGTGTATTGAACCTAGATCTTCGCACGTGCCTGAGTCGCGGTCAAAGACATATCGGCAACAATAACATCGCTTGCGATAGGGGCGTTGAGAGATCTCTCAATTCGTACAAGTAAGCAAGAGTAGTCGCACGCAGTTGATGCAGCGGCGTATCGGGCTTTACGAAAAATCTTTCTATAGATCGGATCGCAATGTTAGAACGTCGAGCGCATTTTAAAGAGATCAGAGAACGTTTCCCAGATCACGGAGAACTTGCCGCCCGAGGCTCCCTGAGTCAATCGCGGAAGGTGCTCGATCGGAATTTCGATGACTTTAAATCCGGCACGTTCAGCTCGAATGCAAAGTTCTGCGTCGACAAAAGGTGTTGCGGAGCGCAATGTAATTTTGTCGAGAATGGCTTTTCGGAACAGTTTGATTGAGTTCACATCTTTGTGGCGATGACCATAAAGAACGCGAAGCATGCAGTTATAAACGAACGATTGGAATTTACGACGTGGTGGATCGTTGCGATTCACGCGCCAGCCGATCACGAAATCGTGAGTCTTCAAGCCTTGTGCCATGGCGATCAATTCTTTTGGCGCGTATTGATAATCACCAGGAAGTGAGAATACATAATCTTTCGATCCTGCCAGATACAACTCGCGAATGGTGGCACCGAAGCCTTTGTTCACTTCATGATTCAACAGCCGAACATTAGGATTGTTGCGTCTTTTCGATTCGATCATCTCGAGCGTTTTGTCGCGACTGCCATCATTGCAAACAATGATTTCGTAGTCATCGCAGATTTCTGACAGCAGCAAAGCGCCGTCGTCGATCAAGCGACCGATGGTTTCCTCGTCGTTGTACGCCGGGATGATTAGTGACACCGAGCTGAGGTGAACCAGCCCCGTGCGTTTAGTTTCCAGAACGGGAGTTGATTGCGACTTCATAGGATGTTGTACCGGCATTGAGAGGCGACTCCATTTTGTTTTTTTCAACAGTACGAGTTTCGTAGAAAGCCTTCACAGACTCAATTACGTAATCGACCTGCTCATCAGTCAGTTGAGGGAACATCGGAAGACTGACGATGCGTTTGGTCACATATTCGGTGGCAGGCAGTGAGCCTGGTTTGTAGTTCAAGTAGGCATAAGCCTTTTGCATGTGGGCAGGAATTGGATAATGAATCAGAGCTTGAACGCCCCGCTCCATCAAGAACTCGATTAACTGATCGCGATCATTGGTTTGAATCACATAAAGATGATAGACGTGAAGACCGTTGGGATCTTCGTGAGGCGTCACCACGACGTCTTTTAGACCAGCCGTGTAGCGGTGAGCGATTTCGCGGCGGCGTGTATTCCACTCGCCGACATATGGAAGTTGAACGGAAAGAATGGCGGCTTGGATTTCATCCAGACGGCTGTTGATGCCTTCAGTATCGTGATAGTAGCGTTTGGATTGACCATAATTACGCAGCATATTCAGGCGATCGTAGTTCTCGCGAGAGTTCGTGGAGACCGCGCCGCCATCACCAAAAGCGCCAATGTTTTTGCTCGGATAAAAACTGAACGTTCCGAAGTCACCGATGGTTCCTGCCATTCGGCCTTTGTACAAAGCGCCTGTTGATTGAGCGCAATCTTCGATAACCTTGAGACCATGCGTCTTAGCAAGTGCCATAATCGGCTCCATGTTGGAGACCTGACCATAGAGGTGAACTGGAACGATTGCTTTTGTGGTTTCTGTAATCTTGGACTCGAGGTCATCGACATCCATCGTATATGTAGCGGCATCGATGTCGACAAACTTGGGCTGGGCGCCAGTCATGCGAATCGCGCAAATGGTGGGCACTGCGGTGTGCGCAACGACGAGAACTTCGTCGCCGGCGCCGACGTCGCACGCCATCAATGCTAAATAGATGGCGTCGGTACCATTGGCGCAACCGGACACGTAGCCGTTGCCGAGGTACTCTTCGAATTCTTTCTCAAACTTGGTCAGTTCGGGACCCAGGATGAAATAACCGCTATCGAGCGTGCGTTGGACCGCTTGGTCGATTTGGGTTTTATACTCCTGATAGTGGGCTTTTAAATTACCGAACGGTACTTTCATGTAGTGCTCCAAAACCAAAATTCCGCTACTGAAAACAAACTATAGAAGAAAAGAGCCGCCGGGGAATTAATGACTACTCACCACAGTTGCGAAATTGGGCACCTCTGGCAGTTTCGCCGCTTCCGAAAATTCTTTAGATCTGCTTACGTAAGGTTGCAGCACGCGTGAGGCACGAAGTGGTCGCCAGAGCACGTGGTAAAATCGTGCTTCATTTTTTACCGGGTCCGTGCGTCGAAGCGCTATTCTTCAGTATTTACAGCGAACGACAAGCAGTTTGGTTAACCACATTTAAGACATGACTAAAAACCTAGACACAAAATTCAACGGCAAGTCAGTGCTAGTCACAGGCGGCATGGGCTTCATCGGCTCGACCATGGCGATTCGCCTGGCAAAAGCCGGCGCCAAAGTCACCCTGCTTGACGCAATGGTGCCGGGTTACGGCGGCAATGAGTTCAACATCAGCCCTGTCAAAGATGAAGTACGTGTTAACTACTGCGACATTCGAGACGAAAACGCGGTCAATTATCTCGTTCGCAATCAAGATTACGTCTTCCATCTCGCCGGTCAGGTCTGCCATTTGATGAGTCTGACCAATCCGTTTCCGGATATTTCCATCAATATCCATGGGACGGCGATCGTCATGGAGGCGCTCCGCAAATTCAATCCCGAAGCCATCGTGGTCTACACCGGCACACGCGGACAGTATGGTTCTGCCGTTTCGTTCCCTGTAAATGAAGAAGCGCCGACCAATCCGAAAGGCATATATGAGATTTCCAACCTGACCGCCGAGAAGATCATCAAGGTCTACAACGATGTGCACCATGTTCGCTCGGTGCTTTTGCGTTTGAGCAATATTTATGGACCGCGTTCTCAGATGCTGTCATCGCGATTCGGCGTCGCCAACTGGTTTGTGCGCGTCGCGATGGACAACGAGCAAATTCAAGTCTTTGGAGACGGCAGTATCCTGCGCGATTTCTGTTATGTCGACGACACGGTCGACGCCATTCTGCAAAGCGCGATCACGCCGGGCGCGTATGGTGAGATCTTCAACGTTGGTTCAGATATTCCAGTCAGCTTCCTTGAGCTGGTCAAAACGATTATCGATGTTGCCAAAAAAGGAACCTGGAAATTCGCGGAGTTCTCTGCGGAACGCAAAGCGCAAGAGCCTGGCGATTTCTATTCCGACATCTCGAAGATCGAACGCATCGTGGGCTGGCGTCCAACCACATCGCTCACAGATGGATTGGCACAGACGGTCGAGTTCTACGATCAGAATCGCGATCAGTACTGGGAAAAAAAAGACCAGGCACAGATTGCTGAAGCACAAAAACTGGCTCCCGCCGCTAAGAAATAAAGCGACTGGGCAAAAGAATATTATCGGGAAGTGGAACCTAAACTCATGTCGCATGCTAGAAGTGTGATTATGTTGTCTTGGATCAGATCAGGTAAATCCCCTTGAGATTGGTATTCTTCGTCACTGATATCGAAGCCGAAAAGGCGAACTACACGACTTACCGTCTCGCTGTAGCCGCTCAGGCACGCGGTCACAGCGTGTTTCACATCAGCGCGTCGGATTTCACTATCCAACATGACGAGACCGTTTCGCTGATGGCAAGTCGGGTTCCGAAGAGTACTTACAAAGACTCGCTTGCCTACTTCGAAGATCTGATCAATTGTCCGAAAGTGGAAACCTTGTCGCTGGCAGACGTCGACGCTTTGATGCTGCGCTCGGATCCGTCATTGGCGCAGGGCGCCATGGCTTGGGCTCAAACTACCGGCATTCAGTTGGGGCGGTTGGCACGAAGAGATGGTGTCATTGTTTTGAACGATCCGGAAGGATTGAACATGGCTTTGACCAAAATGTATTTGCAGCTTTATCCCGAGTCGGTCAGACCGAAAACGATAATCACGCAATCGGTTGATGACATCAAGGCTTTCGCGAAGGAACTTAAAGGCGATGTGATACTAAAACCGGTGCAAGGGTCGGCCGGCAAAGGTGTGTTTTTACTGCCTAGAAACGACTTTGCTAATTTGAACCAGATCGTGAAATCATTATCGAAAGATGGATATATCATCGCGCAGGAGTATTTAAAAGAAGCTGCTATCGGTGATACCAGGCTGTTCTTGATGAACGGGGAGCCGCTGAAGTACAAAGGGAAGTATGCGGCTTTTCGACGAATACGCAAGAGTGATGATGTGAGAAGTAATGTTCATGTCGGCGGGACGATTGCAAAAGCGGATGTTACTGACGAGATGCTTATGATTGCAGACGCGCTTAGACCGCGGCTTATCATGGATGGGATGTTTCTTGTCGGGCTCGATTTGATTGGCAATAAAGTGATTGAGATAAACGTTTTTTGTCCGGGCGGACTAAAAAATGCGCAAAAGCTCGAGGGTGTGGATTTCACGCGAGCGGTCGTAGAAGCGATTGAAGCCAAGGTTCGGGCGACGTCATATTACAAGAGTCCGTGGCATAAGATTCAGCCGGCGACGTTGTAGTGGAACTACATACGGTGCCTCGAGATACGGGAACATGGGCGCAAGAACGTGCTGCCTCAATAATCAGTAATCATTGAATTACTTCTAGTCGAGCGCGAGTAGTTCTACTTTCGGCTCTACCGCTTAACCAATGCTCCGGACGAGCAATCAGTCTATTTAATTGATTGTTAAACGCTCTTTGTCGTTTCATTGTTAACAACTGCAGCGGCACAGCGCCGCAATTACTTATTGCGTTGATAAACGATTTTGTCGTTGCCGTCACTATGAAGCGCGATGTTTGTCAGACCTTTGTCGTCATACGACGCAGCGTACTCGAGAACGATAACATCGGACTTCGCCAGACCAACGGATCGCAGCGCGCCGCCTGGCAAGCCAAGATCGGCGCGTCGTTGTTGCAAGCGTTCTAAATCTGCTCGCAATTTTTGGGCACGTTCCATTTCGGCTTCTGGATTTAAAAAGTTTCTCTCTCGTGTGATTCGAACGACTCTGTCTTCTGAATCGTATTCATATTCTTCGGTGTCGACTTCGTGTCCGCTGACGACCATGTTGCCGATTACTTTGCCATCATCCGAGCGTTCGCATTCAGACACCATCATATAGTGCGTACTGTTGGAATCGTAGCAGCAGTAGTGAACGCCTTCTACGCGATCGTCGAAATGCTCGTAGAGTGAAAGATCGGAATCGTTGTCGTTTTCCTGACGCGCGACGATCACACGTCCATCGTCATCTAGACCGTAGTTCCACTTGTACTGCTTGTCCAATGGCGGCAAACTCAAAATACCTGCGATATCAGGGGCGGTGCTCTCTCTCTGGATCCACAATGGGCGCAAATCCATTACGCGATCGTTTGCCCAAACCCATCGAACAACTTTTTCCGCGTATTCCGGCATTAGTACTTCGATGAAAAAATCGTAGAGCGGCATGTCTTCCATGCGCAGCTCGTAGTCTCTCAGGCGCTCGCGAAGGTCTTCTTGGTTCATAGCTCGTTAGGATCCGCCGTGAAAAGTCCTGCTCTATTGGCGCGGAATGTCTCCGCAAAATTTCGAACGGACATTTTTATCGCATTGATATTGTCGTGCTCCATCGCGCACGGGCGTTTTGGATCGGTCACCTGCTCGTGGCCCGCCTGGCGAAGAAGCGCCTGCAGAGACCACGTGCCATATTCTTCAATCGAGTCTGCGAAGGCGCGCTCATCATCGGACATTCCGATAACCATCAAGACACTGAACAATCCCGACGGCAGTTCGTACAAAGTATCTGGCGCCTCGTCGGCGTACCAGATAAATGCATTTCGAAGTTTAGATTCAAAACCAGGATCAATCGAACTATTGAGGGCAAGCCTTACCCCCTGGCTCAAAGTCCCAGCCATGTTGAAGATGTAATACGCGAGCGTACGCAAAAGTTCCGGCGCCCATAGTGCATCGGTCGGACTTTTGATCATCAGTTCGCAGCCGAAACCCGAGACCTGGAGCGGTTCGTACTGAACCCATGGACTGGCCAAACCGGCAGTGACGTACTTCCAATATGGTGCCTGCGGATCTGGTGCATACGCGAGAACCGCGAGAGGCTGCTCGTCGATCGGATCCGGCGTCCACGTTTCCGGCTTGGCATGATCGCGAGTGGCAAAACCCTCGGGCACTTCAACCAATGGCGGTCCGTAATTTTCTGGTATCACATACGTGGGTTTGCCAAAAAGTTGGTTGTAAACTTTATCCCGTGCTTTCCAGGCACCCAGCAGCAAATGTCGCCTGGTGCTTTCCATCTCGACGTCGTTTTTAAGTTCTTCAATAATTTCTGCGACGCGTTTTTTCTTACGCGTGAACGTTACAGGCTCAGAAAATTCGCCAGCCGGCTGCGGTTGTTGAGCAGCGTTATCGTTTCGCTCTTCGGCAAAATTATCAACCGAGAGAGTGTGGTTGGCAGGATCACTTTGCGAGACTTTTTGCTTTCGCGAAAACACTTGTTCTTGCTGCGCAATTTGCTCGCTGCTCATATCGTTGCCAGCGGCGGCCTTCCTGGCGTTTCCTTCCGCGAGAATTTCAGCGTCTGTTAAACGGACGGGCGGAGATGGCGGAACGTAATTGTTGGGGTCGACACGATTGTCAATGTATGTTGTTTCGGGTCCAACGATGCCTGGCGGCGGCTGCTTGTAAACAGGATTAGAGCTTGAGCCCGTTGCCTTTTTGTCATCGCTTCTTTTGAACTGTCGTTTTTTACCCATATCGGGAGTCTCCGGAACTGCTCAATTCACGCCGCTCGCCTGAGCTATCCAAATATTACACGAGTTTTCACCTTGCCTACTCCCATCCGCTATGATTTACATCTGGAGCCCACAAGGATGAACACATGTCTCGGGCAATCGCATGGATTCTGGCAGTTCTGGCCTTATTGATCAGTTGTGAACTTGCTTATCAAGAAACTTCCCTACTGGCAAGTGGTCCGAAAGTCGAAGAAGTCGAACCGGTCGTTCAGTCTGTTTTACTGACTGAGCCCGGCGAAGAAATCGAAGAGCCGGAGGAAAATTCAGCGCAGCTCGACAAGGCGCGCCGATTTTTTGTGGAGCAGCTGGCCAAGCGGCTCGACATTCCGATGTCGTCAATTGCGATGGGCACCGCCGTTGATGAATCCTCGGCGCGCGTTCGCATCAAGTGCACCACCGAGCAGCGCGCAAAAATCGACCACGTGCTCGACGACTTGCAGTATCCGCTGACTCTTTTAGATATCGTAAGCGTCACGTTGACTGACATGAACGGCAAACCGGTCGCGGTGAATACTGTCGGCTCGGAGACGCTTGGTTATCCGCTCAGTCGAGATCTTGCTGTTTTCGAAATGTTGAAGAACTCTTACAAACCGGCTGCTGACGCCGTTCTTCAATCAGGTATCGCGCACAATAAAAAATGCATGCAAAGCGATCCGGACGATCCTGTTTTAGTTGCTAATCAGGTCCTGTTGAATCGCGTCCTGTCGCCGCAGTTGAAAGCGGCAGAGCAACCAGAATGTACGTTACTGAAAGAGATTGAGCTGAGAACTCTCGAGCGCGAACCCGATCGTGCCAATAAGGCCTCGCAACTTTTTGACATTCTTGGCTGCACCACTGGTAGTGACCTGATTGGTGGTGCTCCTAAACTTGGCCCTGATGACCAGGCACAATTTATTCGCGATAACATTCATCCGGACACGATTCGATCATATCTGATCAGTGATGTTTACGATCGTGCAAAACAACCAGACAAGTCGAAAGCGGCATTGACTGAGCTTCCGGATGTGCGGCATCAGGTCGATCAATCGCTTTTGATCGATTTCGTCGGTTTCGCATTGACCGGAATTGCGTTTGTCGCGTATCTGATTTTTCAAAAGCCGAAGATTTTCGCATTGCCTTATTCGACCGAACCGATTGCGTGTCCTTATCCGTATGGATGGATCAAACCGTATCTGATCATTTTCATCGCAGTTCTTTTTGCGGTGGGCGGATTTTTTATGGAGGCGGCTATATTAGGAAGCCATGCTGAAGAATCGACGGCGCTGCTTGTGTCTTATTTTGATCCGATTAAACGGGCATGGTTAGACAATCTTGATGAGACCATGCTGTTGCTTCCGTGGATACTGGCTGCGACGTGGCTGGTGAATAAAGGGAAGTTTCTGGACTTCGTGGGGTTGCGTTTTAAACCCGATCAGTACAGTACGAAACAGCTGGTTAAAATCGGAGTCGAGTGTTTCATTCTGACTTGGACACCAGCTATGGTGGCAACTCTTTTGTCGTACTGGTTCCATTTCCCGTGGCAGAAATCGAGTACGGTGAGTACCGAACTTTTGATTGGCTCGGGCTCCTGGGCGGCTATCGCTATTCTGTTCGTGGGCTATGCCGTGCTGGCGCCGCTGCTGGAAGAGATTGTTTTTCGGGGATTATTTCATCGAGCGATGAGGCGGCATTTTGCGATGTGGCCGTCATTGATAATTGGTTCGGCTGTTTTTGCGTGTGTGCATTTTGAGTTTACGCCGTGGTGGATTATCGACAAGTTTATTTTTGCGGCCGTGAATGTTTATGCGTTTGAGAAAACTGGCAGTATCGTGCCTGGTATCATCAGTCATTTGCTTACTAATGCGATGGTGATGCTCTTTATGGTTTCAGCGCTGAATTAGGGACAGTAAAGCACCAGGAGCACGTTGGTAATCAAAAACACAGACCGTGCTGGCCTGTGTTTTCGAGTGGTGCGTATATGGTGCGTCGGCTTATCTTGAGGCGAGGTATTCTTCGAGCTTGTCGAAGGATCCTGTCCATCCTTGATTCATGCCGGCACGCGCGTTGATGAATGTTTCCAACTCTTCTTTGGAGACGGCACCAACTGGTTCCCAGGTCAGGGTAACGCGAGTTTGATCGGGGCCTTCTTCCGTAAGCTCCACGATCGTCAGCATCGATTCGGGCCAGGTTGGTGCCATTGGGTGGCGAGTAACTTTCTCGTTTTCATCGCAGAACTGCTGGATGTAGACGACACGATGTGGTTTTTCGATTTCGGAATACTCGGCGTGTCCATACATTTTGGCGCCGTCTGCGCTGGTCATCGAGGTGAAAGTGCTTCCACCGGGACGAATATCCGCTTTGATAAACTCGGCTGTGAGCCCAGCGGGACCAACCCATTGCACCAGATGTTTCGGATCGGTGAACATCTCGAAAACCACATTTAGTATGGACGGCTACATGGGCTCGCCGATTTGTCTTCGACCTAGCGATTTGGCAGACAAGAGAAGTCGATACGTGTCCATGTCGGTATTTCCACCGACGATTGGCATCAGACCAACATTTTCTTTCATGACTTGAACGCCAATTGTTTCGGCTTTGTGCAATTTCTCAATTGGAATATGTATCGCCTGAAGCCAGTAATCGCCTGCCTTTACCTTTGTCGGGAGAGGCGAAAAATTTACTGACTGCTCATATAATTTCTGGCCGGTTCGATCGAGCAACTGCACATATAAATAGTATTCGAGATTTTGCTTTTTCTTTGCGCGAAATAGTAACTCGACTTCTGCGGAATTTTCGTTTCGGTGCGTGACGACGCGCGAGATCATCAAGTCATCCCCGACGCGAACTTCTTTGGCGAGATATTGTTCGATGCTCAGAAGCTTCCTGACTTCAGTGCTGGTGACACGGTCGATATAGGGATGGAGACACAAAACCATCAGCACCAGACTACACAGTTCCGCGATAAAAATTCCTGATTTTCCCGGTGTGCGAAAGAACGCGAGGACTTGACCGAGAAGACCTTGCAGAACAATTTTTGTTTTTGCTATCGTTGAGATCAATAACTCTTTGCCACGAGGCATTCGGGCAGCGACACCACCTGCGGTGACCAATGGGCGATCATCAAGTACGACGGTCGTGATTAAGTGTCGAATCGGTCGTTCTACAATTATGAACAATAAATGGCTCAAAATCAGGAGAACTGCCAAGAACGCGACGAGGGAATACATGGAATTTTCTTGCGGCAAGAAACAACGGCGATACATAAGCAACGGGTAGTGCGCGAGATAGACCGCGTAACTGATGTCACCAAGCAGCACCATAAGCGGTATCGTCAAGAATTTCGAGATTAAACCGCGTCCGCATGCCATCACTAAAATCAAGAAATTGAAAGCAGCCAATGGCAGCATTGAGTTCTTCAGCCAAAAGGCGCCAGCAGTGCCGATAATCGGAACGGTCGCTTGCGACAATTGAATAGATGTGAGCATAAACATTAGTGCTAATGCAAATGCAAACGTTTCGATTCCAGTTCCTATTGCCTGCGAGCGAACGGTTTCTGGTGGTGTTAGTTTGGACTGAAGGCGTATGAATAGTCGCGCCGTCATCATGCCGGTTATGAATTCCAGAATGCGAACTAGCGGGTTTATGTATAACAAACCTTCCATATTCCAGCCTTGAGCGTCCTCGGTCAGACCGTTGACGTTGCAGACGAACACGAAAACGAATACGACGAGTAGCGAGATGAGAAGCGGCAACCAGACGTTTCGCCTCATGAGAGTCAATAAGAGCGGGAAGCAAAGATAGAAAAAGAATTCAGCGGATATAGACCATGAGGGGGCGTTGTATGAGAAAAAGAATTGCGCGAACGGAACCCAGGCGTGCAGCATGAGGAGGTTTGCCAGGGCGACGACAAATTTTGATGTGGATCCGCCGACAGTCACCAGGGCTGGTGCCACTAGAATTTTCTCTAAGAAAAACGTCGACACGTGAAGTGGCCACAACCGCGCGATTCGCTTGGTTAGAAAGGCTTTCGTCTTCTCGCTGTTCGGTAATTCAGGATAAACGTAAGTGAGAATGAAACCAGACAGCACGAAGAAAAACGTGACTGCCTGGGTGAAAACTAGATTCTCAGGAAAGTCGTGGAGGGGCAGAAAGTCGTGACGCACGTGACCGAGAACCACGATAATCGCCGCGATGAAACGGAGTGCCGTTAGTGCTCCAAGTCGGTGTTTTGATTTTAGTAAATTGCCCAAAGTAATCGGCTCGAGAGGCCTACGGGTACTTAGATCCCCGAGAGCGCGGGTTTGTTCCCCTCTGCGGCTTAAGCAGTTCTCAGGCGTTGCATCATTCTGCGCAGGTGGTGATTGAGAGCGCGTTTAGTAAATGCGCAGTTTAGTAAACTAGCAATTTACTAAACTAGCAATTTAATAAACTCGCAGAGTAGTTAGTAAAACTCGGAGCCGGGGAGCACCCAAGTCGCTATGCGATTAGATTCTCTCCGGCTCGTTTAAACTTAGCTAGTCGAACTTCTGTAGTTGAACTTCCGACTGTTTCTTCGTACTTTTGTTTCGTCGAACTTGTTACGAACTTATTTCATTCGTTCGTACTTATCCATTTCAGGCTTTTCGTTTCTAATGCACATTCGTTCAGTGCTTATTGCGTCAAGCCTGCAGGAACTCCATTCGGAAATTCTTTGGCGATTGCTTCTTTGATTTTGGGAACGCGATTTTCCGGGTTAGGGTGAGTACTGAAGAATTCGATTGTTCTTGAACCGGAAGCGGCTTTGAGAACGTTCATTACTTCGATCATCGAGTTTGGATCGTAGCCGGCTTGGGTCATAAACTTGACGCCGAGCTTGTCGCTCTCGAGTTCATCTTGTCTGCCGTAGCGCATGTTGATTGCTTGTCCGACCAACGATGCGATCACGGCGCTGTTTCTGCTCGACATATCGTCTGGATCATACGTCGCGAGAACCGCAGCTCCAGTCAGTCCCTGTGTGAGCTGCGCTTTTGCAAGGTGCTCTGCTGAATGTCGCGCTGCCACGTGACCGATTTCGTGACCCAGCACACCAGCGATCTGTCCTCTCGTCTTGAGGCGCTTGTACAGCGCTTCTGTGATGAATACCGGACCGCCGGGCAGAGCAAATGCGTTAACAATTTTGCTGTCGTCTAACACCTGGAAAGAAAATTTGTATGGTGTCTTACGAGCGTCGCTTCTTGCAACAATCTCGTTTCCGATCTCGGTAACAGTGGCTTGAGCAACCGGATCTGCTGCTGGTCCGCCGAATTGCGCGGCCATCTGCGGAGCTGATTGCAAGCCGAGAGCGATCTCTTGTCGCGGTGAAATCGCGACGTGTTGCTTCTCATTTGTAACTTCATTGAATTGCGTCTGGCTGAAATATGTAAATAGGGAAAAGAGTCCCACTCCTAAAGCGATCAATATTTGAATGCCAGTCCTGGAGCCGGTTCGCACCGCCCCGACACTGTTCCGCGTTTTACTCATCGCCATTGATTTTTTTCATCCTTGCGTTCAAACCAAACAATTCAACAATTTTCGTTTATCTGAGAAAACCGAAAAGCCAAAGTGCAAGGATAGCACCGCCAGGGACGCCTAGAATCCAAAGTAGAAATGCTTTACCCATGATCTTATCTCCTAAATTTGCAGAGCCTCACACGACGGCTCGGGTAACCAATTAGTAGCAAACCACTCGGATTTTGATGCGATCAGTGATGAACGTGGGATGTGAGCGTGCCGTGTGAGCTTGGCTTGTGAGCGTGCCCTGTGCGGTGTTTCGGCTATGCCGCATTGCCGCTATCTGCACAAAGCTTGCTTGCGCCGTGCCTTCTGACCATTCAGCTTTGCCGCTCTATACGGAACAGATTCAAGAAGCGCGTCACGTGCGCCAGATCGACGACCGTTTTCTTGTCCTGGGCGCGCGTTTTTGCGCCACTAAACTATCGAAGGTCTTGCTCAAACTTGGAAAGTTTGAGTTCACTGCTGGAGCCAAAATAAATCTCGAAGTCCACTCGTTCTACTGAAGAGCTTGGAAAAACAACGAGCGAAGTTTTGTCCATCTTGCGCAAGCCGTTTATAACCTTATCTACATATGCGAGCGTTGCCGGGTTATCGTTTTGATCCTGCCATCCCTGATTGACCGAAACCTTGCCATCAGCGTCGATGGCTACGTCAATTTTCATGCGGAGATCAGCGGGAACTGCTCCAAACGATCTCACGAGGCTGAAGATGTTGAAGTAATAATCGCGCCATGCGCCGAAGCACTCTTTGGCTGATGGTTCCTCCATGGCAAGTTTGGCGGCTTGGGTGTCGTCCTTGCGCAATAACTGAGAGTGATTCTGGTATCCCACGCCGGGCCGGTCTTCCATACGAATGTCGAAACTGAGCCGGTCAGGGACGACGAAGGTTTTCTGAGTCGCTTTAGTCACCACCGCATGTGGTGGCACGAAGTTTTCGATGCCAATTGAAGGGGTCTGCTTTTGAGTAAACAACGGAGTGCAAAACGTAGCCACGGCAATCAGAGCAATCGCAGACAATACCCCTGCCAGTGCAGGTTTATTAAAAGGCGGCATCTTTCGCCGTACCGCACGAACCGGTTTCCCTTTGAGCGCTTCTTGCAATTCACGCATCGATTGAATACGATCGCCAGGTACTTTCCTGAGACAAGCCATGACGATTTGCTCGAGTTGTTTAAACTCACGAGTCGCTATATGAGGCGCTTTGCCGAGATGTTTGGAAGGCTCTACGGGAACTTCAAACGCATGTTTATGATAGAAACCGAGTGCTTTTTCGGTTTCAAAAACAGGCCGATTAGTCAAGCATTCATACATCACGCATCCGATCGAATAAATGTCGCTGCGGTGATCCACTTCTTCGCCGGTGCATTGCTCCGGGCTCATGTAGGCTGGAGTTCCGAGGCTCACCCCGGTGCGAGTGACTGAAGCGGCCAGGTCGGAGTCGCAGAATTTCGCAAGTCCGAAGTCGACGATCTTGACGTTCAATTTTTCATCAATAATCAAATTGCCTGGTTTTAGATCTCGGTGGAGAATGCCGTGAGCATGCGCTTCTTCCATGGCTTCGGCAATCTGCAAAAATATCGTGCGCGCGGTTTCGTTGCTCAAACTACCCTGCAATTCCAGAATCTGCTGAAGCGTGCGTCCACGAACGAGTTCCATTACTAGATACGGTGTTCCATCATCGAGAATACCGAAATCGAAAAGTGAAGTGATACTGCCGATGGTGAGTTGCTTAATCGCCAGAGCTTCTTGCTGAAATCGTTTCACCGCAGTCGGATCTGACTGGAAGCTGAGTTTGAGAAACTTGATTGCAGCGACCATATTTGTTTGCTCGTCGACGGCGCGGTAGACGCGGCCACTGGCGCCCTCGCCGATCATTTCAAGGACAGTCCAGTTTCCCACGGTCAAACCGGTGTGACCGACGGTGACTGGACATAGCAAGGTGAGATCTTCAGGACAATGTGTGTAGTTCTTGCCGGACTCAAACTTGGCGTTGCACGTCGGACAGACGCGTTCCTCCACGAGGCGAACATTTGGCTTAAGCTTTTGCATCGTTTTGCGTCCTGGTAAGTGCTGCGGGACGCCAGCATCGCGTGTTTTTCACGCGTTGTCAACAGAACGCAAAATCTAGAAAGATCGAAAAATTCCGGCGCCTATAGGGGTTTGCAGAACTAGAAGCAAAGTGGTTAACCAAACGTTTACGGTCAATTAAAGCCGCGCGTACTCAGTGATTACGAGGCGACCGATCTTCAACCGATATCGGTTGAGTGTTTCGCAATGGCGTATGTTCGGGTGACGACTTGTCATGCAAAGCCAAACTTCAACCGATATCGGTTGCAGTGTTGGAGTGCTCGAAACGAACAGCGGGGCTGGTTCACTTCGGCCCAAAACTTCAACCGATATCGGTTGAATACGGGACACTAAAAACTTACGCCGGGCGTGTTTCATGACGCCCCAATATTAAACCGATATCGGTTGAGTGAATTGAACAGCCAGCAACCGGTTGTCAGACAACGGACATTTCATCAACCGATATCGGTTGAATGTTCACCTGGAGTTATCGAATGTCCGGATTCAACGGAATTCCTTGAGCTTTAAGTTCTTCTGCAACTTCCTGTCCCAATTTTGCACTCTCGGCGAGGCTGGCGAGGAAGTCCGCTTCGGAGAACGCCACGAATCTTGGATGGTCGTGAAACTGAGGATCGTTGTACAACAGATTGAATTTCTTCACTAACTCTTGGATTTCGGCGCATGCTATAGGGGCGGTGGCGTTAATATCGCAAACGAAGCTCATGCTGAAATCAATCAACGAACGTTCTTGCTCGGGGACGAGCTGCGTGCTCATCGGTCCTTCGAACATAAACATGAACGCGGAGGTGCCGTGCTCATAGATGAATTCTTCCAGCTCGTCATCGCACTCATAGTACTCGCGCGCGTCGAAGTGTGCTTTGAAGTCTGAGTATGTCGATTCTTTTGTGTTGGTGTCTGCAGGACGAAAACTGATATCAATTGTCATTTCTTCACCTCGGTTTATATCAAGTCTAATCAGGTCTCTTTGGGCTGGATTGTTGCGAACGCTCCTTCGTGCTCATTGATTGCTGTGCCACCGCATATAGTGCCTTGCCAATCAACAAATATTTTAGTCGCTGTCCAGTTTCAATAGCGCCATAAACGCTTCTTGTGGAATCTCCACCTTACCTACGGCTTTCATGCGCTTCTTGCCTTCTTTTTGTTTATCGAGAAGTTTGCGCTTACGTGAAATATCGCCACCGTAGCATTTCGCGAGTACGTTTTTGCGAACAGCCGAAACGTTGGTTCTGGCGACGATTTTGCCGCCGATTGCGGCTTGGATAGGGACTTCGAACATCTGACGCGGAATGACTTCCTTCAGTTTTTTGGCAAGCAGTTGCCCCATCGTATGCGCTTTATCGACGTGGACAATCGCTGACAGTGCGTCGACCGGATCGCCTGCGATCAGGATATCGAGCTTGACGAGCCGCGATTCGCGGTAGTCGGAGACATGATAATCGAGACTCGCGTAACCTTTAGAACGCGATTTGAGTTGATCGAAAAAGTCGGTGATGATTTCGGACAACGGCATTTCGTAAAGTAATTCTTTGCGTCTGGCATCGAGATATTTCATGTCAACGTAGACACCGCGCCGCTGTTGACACAGTTCCATTAACGCGCCGACGTAATCATTCGGGACGATAATGGTGGCATCGACGAATGGTTCTTCAATTTTTGTTCGGTAGTTTGCTTCCGGAAGGAACGCGGGATTGTCGATCATCACCTCTGTTCCATCGGTCTTCGTGACACGATAAATTACCGATGGTGCAGTGACGATCAGACTAAGATTGTATTCGCGCTCCAGTCGTTCTTTAATAATCTCCATGTGAAGCAAACCAAGGAATCCAACCCGGAAGCCGAAACCCAGTGCTTCAGAGCTTTCCGGCTCGAAAATCAAACTAGAGTCGTTTAATTTCAATTTCTCCAGAGCGTCGCGAAGTTCCGGATACTGCTCGTTATCCACGGGGTAGATACCGGCGAAAACCATTGGTTTAGCCGGTCTGTAACCGGGTAGCGCTTCCAACGCCGGGTTTTCTACGTGAGTAATCGTGTCGCCAACCAGAGTGGATACGTCCTTGATGGAAGCCGCCAGATATCCAACTTCTCCTGGCCCCAAGCGATTGATCTTGACTTGATTGGGACGCAAGATGCCCAGCTCCAGGACTTCGAATATCGCCTGGTTCTGCATAAACCGAATTTTGTCGCCTACTTTTATCTCGCCGTCTTTAATTCGGAAGTACGCAATAATGCCGCGATAGGTATCGTAGTAACTGTCGAATACGAGCGCGCGCAGCGGCTCGTTGATTGTATTTTTCGGAGGCGGAATGTGTTTAACAATAGCTTCCAGAACTTCAATAATGCCGATGTTCATCTTGGCGCTGGTTTCGACGGCATAGTCTGTGGGCCAGCCGACGACTTCTTCGATCTCCTGGCGGATGCGCTCCGGATCAGCGCTCGGCAAGTCGATCTTGTTAATTACCGGAATAATTTCCAGATCGTTTTCAATAGCAAGGTGCACGTTTGCTAGGGTCTGGGCCTCGACGCCTTGGCTGGCATCGACGATCAACAGAGCGCCTTCACAAGCAGCCAGGCTGCGCGAAACTTCGTAGCCGAAGTCAACGTGACCGGGAGTATCAATCAAATTGAGGATATAAGTTTTGCCATCTTTGGCTTTGTAGATCATTCGAGCAGGCTGAGCTTTGATCGTGATACCGCGCTCTCGTTCGATGTCCATGCTGTCCAGCAGCTGCGCCTGCATGTCGCGTTTTTCAACCGTGCCGGTTACCTCGAGTAAACGGTCTGCCAACGTCGACTTGCCGTGGTCGATGTGGGCGATGATTGAAAAGTTTCGAATGTTAGAAACTGTTGCGTCCACTAATTCTTGGTATCCCTGTTAATCTTCGCGCGCGTTATCTCTCGACAACGACGCCGGATGGATGGCTCACAACGGAGGTGGCGAACGGCTATCTTATCAAGCTGTGGTCCGTACTGACACATAAGCTTCTAATGTTCGTAATAGGCAGTAACCTGAAAGGCTCCAAGCGCCTGGGGCGGTGGATCGGATGCCGTGTGCCGGTGTGTTGAACTCAAGCGATATCGGTTGAGTTTGCGCTCCTCAGCGTTTAGTCCCTGGAAGTTCCGCCATGCCCGCCTCCACGCGGCGACAAAATGCCGCCAACGGTCGATCGCCGAAAACCCAGGCGTGCATTGCGATACAGCTGTTCAAAAACATCAACCGATATCGGTTGATGATCGGTCTTCTCCGAGCCGCTCGCCCCCACGATCGTCCAATCACGCCAAAACCCAGCACCTACTGGCGTTTGCGGCGTTCGATCATTCAACCGATATCGGTTGAATTTTCAATGTTCCCAAACTGCCATGGAGCCTCGGATCAGATGGAAAATGCTAAGATGTGCGTCCAGTCAACGATTTAAGCCGCCGGTTCTTGCCAGCGGGTTGACGGCTTTACTTCTTGCAAAGAGCAGGCTTGAATGAGCAATCCTTTTTTAACCGCAATCGCGCAACGCCCTCTTCTTGCTGATGGGGGTTTGGGCACGCTACTTTATTCGCGTGGGGCTTCCCCGGAAGGTAGTTTCGAGCAACTGAACCTGGTCAATAAAGACATGGTTCAGCAAGTGCACGTCGACTACATGAACGCCGGCGCTGAAGTGATCGAAACCAATTCGTTCTCCGGCAACCGCTTCAAACTTGCGTCGTTCGGACTGGAGAAAGAAGTCTGGAACATCAATGTTTGGGCAGCTAAGATCGCGCGAAACGCCAGAGAAATCGCGGGGCAACCAGCATTCATCGCGGGTTCCGTCGGTCCTACCGGCAAGATGCTGCCACCACTAGGTAACACTGAGAAGTCTGAGTTATATGACGCTTTCCGCGAGCAGATGGAAGGCTTGCTGGCTGGTGGCGTCGATCTCTTTATGATTGAAACGATGTCATCTCTTGACGAGTTAGTGCAGGCCGTCAAGGCGGCTCGGTCACTTTCGCAATTGCCGATTGTTGCTCAGGTAAGTTTCTCACCTGAAGGCTACACGCTCTTCGGCGCAACACCGGAAGACACTCTGAGAATTTTCGATCAGCTTGGCGTCGAGATGCCGGAAATTATTGGTATCAACTGCGGTGCCGGTCCGGGTCCAGTGTTTGACGCATTTTTGCGAATGAAATCCACCCTCGACAACAATGGTGTCGGCAGTCGCCTGGCTGGTTTTTCCGCACTGCCTAACGCCGGTCAACCCAGCTTGACCGGCGGCCGGTATACGTTCATGAGCCGTCCTGAATATTGCGCGTCCTATGTAGAACCGTTCGTGCGAGCCGGCGTAAAAATAATTGGTGGCTGCTGCGGTACCACGCCAGAACACATCCGCGCCATGCGAAAAAGCCTGGATTTGTATTTGCAGAATACTAAGGAATCCGGCACATCGACGCTTACTGACTTGCCGGCACTCAAGAGTCCCGAGGTTTCGATCACAACCAGACAGGACAAATCCCGTTCAGGTGCTGATACCACTCATAGTGTCGTTGATGAACACCACGAGCCGATAGAACATCCTGTCGCGCCGCTGAAAGATCGATTGAATGCGTTTAAAGACGGCAGTGAGAACGGTTTTTTCGTTAGCGTCGAAATCGATCCACCCAAAGGTGCGATTACTCGCAAGCTGATCAAAGCGGCCAAGATGCTCAAAGAAAACGGCGTCGATTCTATCAATGTCGGCGACAGTCCGATGGCGCGAGTGCGCATGTCGAGCCTGGCCACCTGCCAATTAATCGGAAACGATGCCGGCATCGAGACAATCATTCACTTCACCACAAGAGATCGAAACTTGATGGGCATCCAGGCCGATCTTCTAGGCTGCCAGGCACTGGGAGTGCACAACATTCTCGCGCTCACAGGTGATCCACCGGCGTTGGGCAACTACGCGCACGCGACGGCCGTTTACGATGTTGACTCAATTGGTTTGATTCGAATCATCACGCAATTAAATGAAGGCAAAGACATCGCCGGTAATACCATCGGCAGTCCGACCAATCTTTCGATCGGTTGTGCATTGAACTGCACCCACGAAGACAGAGCATTGGAAAAAGAGCGGTTCAAACGGAAGCTCGAGGCCGGCGCACACTTCACGATGACGCAGCCGATCTATCAAGTCAACGATCTGACCGACTTTTTAGATGATTACGGCGATTGTCCGGTTCCGATTCTGGTGGGCATCATGCCGCTGCACAGCTCGAAACACGCCGAATACCTGCACAACGAAGTTCCAGGAATCACGATTCCGAAGAAGATTCGACAAGCGATGGCGAAGGCCGGCGATCAGGGCGCGGTCGTGGGATTGGAACTCGCTCAGGCTCTGCTCGAGCAAGTTCGCACGATTTGCCAGGGAACCTATCTGGTTCCATCGTTTGGACGCTATGAAGATATGGGTACGCTAGCGACTCGCTTGAAGCAAAAGTTGGTCAGCGGTTCGCGCAATTGAACTCAGACCGGACGCCAGCCTTGTGAGCGGCTCTTGATGGCGTTCGCTTCCTGTTCGCACTTGGTGGCGTCGTTAGGGCGTTGCATTTTTCGCAGAAGTTTTGCGTATTGATCGAGAACGTCGGCTACGCGAACGTTGTTCTCACCGAACACGCGGCGCCTGATCAGAAGCGCTCTTTCGAACAGCGGCAAAGCGCGATCGTAATAGCCTTCAAAGTAATACAGCCTGGCCAGATTCTTCAAACTGGTGGCAACCATATGATGTTGCAGTCCGAAACGTTTCTCGCGAATGAATAAAGCTTCTTGCAGAATCGGCTCCATTTCTTTATACATGCGGCAGCGGCAGAGCAAGTCGGCCAGGCGGGTGAGGCAGTCGGCCATTTGAGCGGCGTCGCCACCGGTCAGTTGACGAACCAGTTCAACTTCCAAACGTGCTTCGCGAATCGCTTCATCGAGGGCGTCGGCGCTGCTGGTCAGCAGCATGTTTTCAGGGACGGTATCAAGTACGGTGGAAGAATCCTGAGGACGAAACGGCGTTCGCGCGTCACCGCCGGCAGCACCATCAGTTGGCCGATGCTCTACGTTTTTCTGTCCACTAAAATTTGGAATTGCTTGGGTGCGCCGATTGGTGAAATAGTGATCGGGAGTCGTGTTTGGCGGATTGGGCGGCGAGCCAAAGTTAGATTGTTGCGGTTGATAGCCCATTGGGTCCTGCGGCATCTGGTTTTGCTGCGGCACACCAAAACTGTGCTGAGGCGTGGTCGCAGGAGTATACGTGGCCGTATTCAACTGCGACGTAGAACCTGGTCGATAGCGGCTTTGCCCGCCGTTTGGCGTTTTAGTATTGCCGGCGGCGCGCATTTCGTTACTGACTCGCTCGAGCCTATCACCTTTAAGGGCAAGGACTTTGTTCAGACTTCGCCTACTGTCTTCCTCTTCGGAGCGGTGCGGTCCGTTCAAACGCTCTCGAATAGACAATGCGCGCCGGTAAAGTGCCTCGGCGTCATCGAGCATTCCCCGGTCTAAATATAGATCGGCTAGCTTTGAAACAGTGGTGGCAACCTCGGGACTAGCCGTTCCGAGCGCCTGTTCTTGTATTGTGAGAAACCGTTTTAATTCTGGTATCGTTTCGCATTTCATAAAATGATTCCCGTTGATTGCGAAGTCGTTCGCGTCAAACCCAGTTCCTATCTGGATTTAGCGAGGGTATTAGTTTTCTAATAACGGATGATTCTTCGCAGAATAAAATTCATAGCAATTAGCAGTAAGCAAAATAAACAGCAAAAAAATGTATCTAAAGGACCAGGGTAAGGAATTCAAAAAAACGTGTAAGAGGAATCTCTGTACATCTTCGGACTGAGGGCGGGTCGCCCCTGCGGATCTCCTGAATGCAGGTCGTCCATATTCATTCTGGCCCACTTGCAGCATTTAGGTTGCTCGTAAACCCTATAACTTTGTAAGGGTTACAGAGTATTCCGCGACGCAAACGTCAATCTTGCTGATCGGCGTCAAGGCCTTTTGCCGGTTGACGACAGTCAAATCTGCCGCTTGACATAACTGTTACCTCCTTTAGTTTCTTAGTCTTCTGGTTCTTTGTCGTCGATCGGTTTTTTCTTTG
>Ga0163144_10005991_pt1 | contig 26955 bp, 22 predicted proteins | sample OliLak19BULKMAT1_FD_123175 | JGI IMG/M metagenome (GOLD analysis project Ga0163144, IMG submission 123175) | Freshwater microbial mat bacterial communities from Lake Vanda, McMurdo Dry Valleys, Antarctica - Oligotrophic Lake LV.19.BULKMAT1 | ecosystem: Environmental > Aquatic > Freshwater >...
GCCACCGCGCGAAGTTCTCCGCGATCTTCTCCGCGGTCATGGTGTCGAAGTAGCTCGAGAGCCGCGCATCGATCGACGCCTGCGACATCGTGTTCGCGCGCACCTCGGCCCACCGGGCCACGAACGCGGCGTGGAATTCCGGATCGGCCACGATCACGTTGAGCCAGTGCCCGTTGTAGCGTTCGATCCAACCGTCGGTGCTGTTGCAGCTGCCTCCGAGACCGATGTCGAAGTCCCACGGTACGAACACGATCTTCTGGCCGATGTCCTTGTAGATGTGCATGCTCGAGTAGTACGCGTCGCCGTTGTTGCTGAACTCCTGCACCAGCACCCAGTCGACCATCGTCGCCATGTCGACGTAGTCCCAGATGTTGCCCAAGCCGGCGGTCGCATTCGCAAAGCTGTTCATGTACGTGGTGAGCCCAGCGGCGACCGCTGGCGTCACGTCTTCGAGCGGCGGGTAGACGAGCTGCCACGGGATTCCGTTGGTCAGGATCCACGTCTGGGTGACGTCGCTCTTGAAGATGAACGACTCGCCGTTGCCGAGCTGGGGCAGGATGTCGATGCGGTCGTCGTCACGCCCGATCTCCTCGCTCAACAGGTAGATCCCGCGGAAGTCGCCGTCGAGCGATAGCTCGCAGTATTGAGTCTCGGCGCCGTAGTTCGCCGCCGGATCGAACGACGTGAACAAGTCGTACATCAGCTTGTTGCGGTACAGCGACAGGTCGAAGTACATGCCGCTGAAGATCCAGTCCGACTCGCCACCCATCTCGAAGAAGCTCACCGACGCCCCCGGTGGTTTGGTCGAGAGCGCAAGATCCATGGTCACATCCGACGACGCAATGTTCGCTTGATGGACCTCGATGGCGACGACGTTGGTGCCATCGACGAACACGTTCGCGGGAACGACGAAGTCGAGGAACTCGATCTCGCCGAGGCTGTCGAGTGTCGACGACGCGATCGTTGCGGCAGAGATCGCCCCGGCCGGAAGATTCATGCGCGCCACCTCGGTGCCGTTGACGTAGACGACCGCGCCATCGTCGGCGCGCACGTGCAGCACCACCGGATCGAGTGTCGCGGTGTCCGCGACGTCGAACGTGGTGCGATACCACGACGTGATGTGCTTGTTGTCGGGGTTGCCGCCGTAGCCGATGATCGTCGCGTTGGGGATCTGCGCGACGGTGGCCCACTGCTCGGGCCCGAGCACGCCGTACCCGAGCGGCGCGTCACCTTCGGACCACGCAGAGTCGTCGAAGTTCGGCGACATCCAGCTCGCACCACCCGCGGTGGGCCCGTCGTTGTAGCGCCACGTCGATCCTGGCGAGACGAGCTCGAGGTTCGGGTGCTCCCACAGCTCGACTCCGTACTGATGCTTGGGCCAGGTCTGCGACGAGCGACCGCGGTTCTCGAGCCCCGCGGGTCCGTCGTACACGACGTAGCCATCCGCCTCGGTGACCGTGACGTTGCAGTTGCGCTTGGGCTCGTCGACGATCGACGCATCGCAGGTCATCGCGATGTTGCAGAGACGAAAGTCCGTCTCGTGCGCGGGCTCGGTACTCGAGCTCTCGTCGGCCGAGGTCTCGGAGCCGTCGGTGGTCGTGCTCGCCGTGCTCGCCGTGGTGGTGCCCGACGTGCTCGTGTCGGCTTCCGACGCGCTCGTATCGACCACCGTCGTGCTCGCGGTCGACGTGTCCGCCGACGTCGACGTGCTCGTGGCCGTCGTCTCGCCTCGGCTCGTGCTGGTCCCATCGACGGCTGCGGTCCCGTCGCTGCACGCGGCGCACGCCAGCACCGCCCACGTGGGTGTCGCGACACAGCGCTTGAATTTCACGGTCGCGATGTTACCCCGTCGGCGATGCGATATGCCAGCTCGAGGCATGTCGGGCGATCACGAACACTCGGATCACCGTAAACTGCGCGGATGAGCTCAGCCGCCGGCCGCATCGATCGGCGCTTTGGTTGCGTCGTCGGGGCTGCCATCGTGCTCACGGCCGCATGCAGCGACCCGGTCAGTGCGACCGGGCCCGACTCGAACGGCGCGAGCTCGTCTTCGTCGACGAGTCCCGTGGATCCGACGCACGCGAGCACGAGCGACTCATCGAGCACCACGACGACGGTCGACACCGAGACCAGCAGCGAGTCGTCGTCGCCGGACGCGAGCTCGTCGGGGGCGAGCTCGGAGTCATCGAGCGACAGCGGGGCTCCGGTGCAGTGTGCCGCGGGCATGCTCGGATCGAGGCTGCCCGCGATGGTGGTCGGGAGCACGCTCGACGAGGTCGACGACTCTTCTGGATCGTGCGGGGTCGAGGGTACGGCGGACGCGGAGTATGTGTTCACCGCGCCCGCCGATGGGTCGTACACCTTCGATACCCGCGGTTCGGTGCTCAACACCGTGCTGTACGTGCTCGATGGCGAGTGCGTCGGCGACGAGATCGCGTGCGACGACAACGGCGACGGCGCGCAGTCGGTGCTCGCGGTCGAGCTCGTCGCCGATCAGACCGTGACGGTCGTGGTCGACAGCATCAGCCTCGATGGTGCGGCGTTCGAGTTGCACGTGCGCGCCGGCGCTTTGTTGTGCCCAACCGCGGATCTCGGTGACGTCGTACCGACGGTCGTTGCCGGCGACACCCAAGGCGCGTACCGCAACCACGCGTCGAGCTGCGGCGGTGGTGCCGGTCCGGATCTCGGCTACGTGTTCACCGCGCCGCAGGACGATGACTACGTGTTCGACAGTGCCGGGTCGTCGTTCTCGTCGATCCTCACGGTTCGCGACGGGGCCTGCGACGGCGCCGAGCTCAGCTGCGGCTACGGCGGCGCGATCGCGGCACTGAGCGCTGGCCAGAGCGTGGTCGTCATGGTCGACAGCTCGTATGCGTCGGGTCCGTTCGAGCTGCACATCGGCACGCTGGGCGGCTCGTGCCCGGACGCAGATCTCGGCGCGGGCGTGCCCAATGCCGCCAGCGGTGACACCAGCGATGCCGACAACACCCTCGCGGGCAGCTGTGGCGGCTTGGGCGCGCGCGACGACGCCTATCTGTTCACCGCCAGCCAAGACGGCCTGTACACCTTCGACACCTTCGGCTCGGCGTACGACACCGTGGTGTACGTGCGTGACGGAGGCTGCGATGGGGCCGAGCTCGCGTGCAACGACGATGCGGCAGGCTCGGCCCAGTCGCAGGTCCTGGTCGAGATGACCGCCGGGCAGACCGTCATGGTCGCGGTCGATGGCGGCACCGAGTCCGGTGCCTACGAGCTCGCGATCGACCTCGTGCCGTGCCCCGATGAAGACCTCGGCAGCACGCTACCCGAGAGCGTCATCGGCACCACGATCGGGGCTTTCGACAAGCTCGACATGCTCGGCTGTGGCCAGGTCGAGCTCGGCACGGGCGACGTTGCCTTCGAGTGGACGGCCCCGGCGGGCGGCCCCTACACCTTCGATCTCGTCGGGTCGGACTACGACACCGTGTTGTTCGTGCAAGATGCGGCCTGCGGCGGTGGCGAGCTCGCGTGCAACGACGACGCGATCGGGCTGCAGTCGGCCGTCGACGTCGATCTGGCGGCCAATCAGACCGTGCTCATCGCAGTCAGCGGCTACGCGGGCAGCACCGGCAACTTCACCCTCAACATCAACGGCAGTTGACGGCGAGTCGAGCCCGGCGAGTCGAGCCCGGCGAGGCGCGAGCGCACTTCAGAAGCCGTGGTCGGCCAGGTACTCGTCGATGCGGGCGGGCCGTTGTTCGATGAAGGACTGGATGCCGTCGTGTTGATTGACGAAGGTGGCGAAATCGTACTCGCGGCGCGGGTCTTCTTCGACATACGGGCTGAGTTGCTCGAAGATCATGTCGGCGCGCTCGGCGAGGTCCGAGCTGGCAAACGCGTCCCTCACCTCGGCCAGCCGGGCAGCGAACGCGGCCTCGCACGCAGCCTCGGCGAGACACCGCGCCGCGACCACGCCCCCGACGCCCCAAGGGTCCTCGTCGGAGTTGAAGGTCTGGTCGATCCCCGTCGAGATGAACGTCCAGTGCGTGGTCACCGGATCGTGGTACACGCGGTAGTTGTTGCGGATGTAAAACGCATAGTTGTCCCAGTGCGAGATCACGGCCTCGATCGCCCACGTCGTCAGGAAGCGATCGAGGTCGATGAACTCCGTCACCTCGGGATAGAAGCCACCGCCCGAGAGCTCCTCGAGCTGGCCGATGAGCTCGTGGAGCTTGGCGTAGTCGACGGGATCGCCAGCGACGTCGGGCGTTGAGCACGCGTCGGGCGAGAACTCGCGGGTCAGGCAGTACGAGTCGTCGTCGTCGCCGGGCCCGATGTTCTCCGGCACGAGATCGCACCAGTAGGTGCCTTCGTAGAGCATGCCCTCCTTCGACGCGAAGTGACGCGACAGAAACCGGCGATCGATGGTCTCGACGTGGGTGTACAGGCCAAACAGCTCGTCGTTGACGAAGATCCGCACGCTCGCGGCCCGCGGTGCCGGGAGGCCGAGCTCGCGAAAGAACGCGTAGCCGAGGCGCTCGTGCATGGCGCTGGAGTCCTGCACACCGTTGTTGAACGTGAAGCTCTTCTCACCGAGCAGGCGGCGCGGCGGCGGGCAACCGAGCGCAGCGGGGTCGTCCCACTCGAGGTTGACCTTGAACGAGGCCTTGCCGTCGAGCGCTCGCGAGCTGCCACATCCGCCCTTGGTCTTGATGCCGACGTCCGCGAAGACCTGATCTTCGTAGCGCAGCGTGCCGGTGTAGTACTCGCGATCGTACGGGACGCAGCCGGGCGGATAGGCCTGCGCGTTGAGGGCGTCCCAGCTCTCTTGCGGGATGTCGAGGTAGAAATCGCGGACGACCGAGTCGTCGAAGAGTTCGGTGCTGCCGTCGTCGGTGCGAAAGCCGAGCGACTCGCTCCACTCGCTCCACGCGCTGCACTCGGCCCGCGCGTCGCTGTAGCGCACGCGGATCAGGTAGTCCTGCCAGGGTTCGAACGTCTCGCCGGGATCGAGCGTGCCGTCGGCGAAGCTCGCCGTGGTGGTGCCGGTGAGCTCGGCCGACCAGATGCGCTCGTCGAAGGTGCCGTCGGCGAGACTCCAGATCTCGACGGCCAGCGCACCTTGCGTGTCGTCGGCGTCGGGGTCGACGAAGGGCGAGGCGGTGATCGACAGGGTCTCGGCGACGACGTCGATACGTCCGGTCACCGGGTCGTCGACCGTTGGGGTCTGCGGCGCGGTGTTGGCGGGACAGAGCGGACCCGTCGACGCGTCGCTGCTCGTCGAATCGACGTTGGTCGCCCTGGTGTCTGCGGTGGTGTCTGCGGTGGTGTCTGCGGTGGTTGCGGCGCTGCTGGTACCCGTGGTGACCTCGGAGCTGGGATCCGAGGTCGCCGCCGCCGTGTCGTCGGACGAGGACGACGGTGTTACGCCGACGTCATCGCCACAAGCAACGAGCCAGGCCAACGCGACGCCCGTGAAGTAGCGCATCTCGACCGAGTGTCGTCGCTCGCGCGCGGCGTGTCGAGATCCGCGTTGCGCCGCGGCTGCCTAGCCCTTGCCGTGTGCGCGCTTACGAGCGGCCGTGGGCGGCGCGGGCTCGATCAGGCCGGGGCCGTGCAGACCGATCCTGCGGCGGACGATCGTGCCGCTCACGCCCACCGCAGATCGAGCACCCACGCCCCCCACTGCCGATCCCACTTCGTCGTCGACGTCACGCCGATGATCTTCGCGAACGTCGCGTGTCCGGTCGGATCTTCCTCCGCCGCGGCAACGAACGCATGATAGAAATCTCGCAGCAGGCCGTGCTCCTGCAGCCACAGGCACACGTAGCGCGCATGCGCGTAGTTGGTGCCCGGATCCGCGTCGTAAAACGGCCTATCGCCCGTCGCGAACAACGCCTTGCTGCTCGGTAGCTCGCCCGCCGCGATTGCGCGCTGCAGATCCGGCAGCCGCCAGTTCGGCAACCCCCAGATACGACCGTCTTTGTCCGTCGACTGCTCGTACAGCGACGCCAGCCCTTCGTTGAACCACGAATGGACGACTGACCATCGCTCCTCGCCAACGGAGCGCCGCCAGGGGGCGAACGGAAGGGCGAGCTTCAGCCCTTCAGCCGGCGTCGAGGCAGACGCACTCGCACTCGGCAGGATCAGCGCTCTGCCCCCAGCATTGCGACCAGCCAACCGGGAGGCGTTCGCAAAGATCGGCCATGTATTCGGTGCCAGCCGCGCCATCGCGGTACCAATGCGGGGGGCAGGTCTCTTCACCACAAGACTGCGGCGGCTCACCGTACGAGCATCCGTTGCCTTGATTCTCGAATGCAACGCACTCGGATCTCAGCACGGTAGTTTCGCACACATCGACAGCGACCGAGAGGCGCGCTCGCCCACGGCTGGCAGGATCGTTGCCGTCGAAGTCGACGGGGCGCCGATTCGCTACGAGGCGAGGCGCTGCGCGACGACGGTACCCTCGCGACCGTCACCGAGCATACCTCGCAGGACGGCGCATACTCCTATCACCGCGCTGGGCGGTCTCGTCGGCGGTACCGAGTCGTTCACGCGCGTCGCGGACGGCGTGATGACGGCGCACCTCGAGCGCTTCGGCGATCTCGAGGAGCTCGAGCACGGGTACAGGTCGCTACCCGAAGCGACCTTCGATGTAGTTCGCGGTGCGCTCGTCGGATGGAGAGATGAACAGGTCCTCGGTCCGCCGGTGCTCGACGAGCTCACCGAGCAACATGAAGATGCACTCGTCGCTCACGCGCCGCGCCTGCGCCATGTTGTGCGTGACGATCACGATCGTGTAGCGGCCCCGGAGCTCGCGCAACAGCTCCTCGACGCGCTGCGTCGCCGCCGGGTCGAGCGCGGAGCACGGTTCGTCCATCAGCAGCACCTCCGGTCGCACCGGCAGCAGGCGTGCGATGCACAGCTTCTGTTGCTGCTCGAGCGAGAGCTCCGTGGCGCGGCGATCCAGGTGGTCGCGCAGCGCTTCCCACACCCCGACCTCCTTGAGCGAGGCTTCGACCGCGGCGTCGAGCTCGTCGCGATGCAGCTGGCCGCGGCGGTGGTGCGTGCGCAACGAGAACAGCACGTTCTCGCGCACCGACAGCGGCAGGGGATTGGGCCGTTGGAACACCATGCCCACGCGGCGCCGGAGCTCGACGAGATCGACCGACGGCGCGTAGATGTCCTCGCCGAGGATCTCGACGGTGCCCTCGGTCCGCACCCCCGGGATTCGCTCGTTGATGCGGTTGTAGCAGCGCAGCAGCGTGGTCTTGCCGCACCCCGACGGGCCGATCAAGCCGGTCACCAGTCCCGGACGGATCTCGACGTCGACATCGATGAGCGCCTGGAACTTCGTGTACCAGAGGCTCAGCTTGCGCGTCGAGATGCCCTTCGTTGCGATCGTCGCGGGCATGGATCTATCCGAACATCCCGTTGACGTACTCGAAGGTGCGGCGATCGTGAGGCTCGCGGCCGAAGAGTTGCTCGGTCGGACCGACCTCGACGAGCTCGCTCATGAGCAAGAACGCCGAGCGGTCGGCGAGCCGACGCGCTTGCTGTACCAAGTTGGTGACGAGCAGGATCGTGACCGTCGACTTGAGCTCCTTGAGCACTTCCTCGATGCGCATCGTCGTGACCGGGTCGATGGCGATGGAGAACTCGTCGAGGCACAGGACCTCGGGCTCGTGCGAGAGCGCGCGCGCGATCGTCAGCCGTTGCTGCTGGCCGCCCGACAGCTTGGTGCCGAGGTCACGGAGCCGGTCCTTCACCTCGTCCCACAGTGCGGCCTGGGTCAGGCAGGTTTCGACGATCCCGTCGAGGGTGGTCTTGTCGCGCACGCCGGACATGCGCGGCGCGAACGCGACGTTGTCGTAGATCGACATCGGCAAGCCGACCGGCAGCGGCGCGACCATCCCGACCCGCCGGCGCAGGTCCGACACCGATCCCAAGCGATAGACGTCGTCGGCGTCGAGCCGCACCGTGCCGCTGATGCGCGCACCTCGGGTCAGCTCGAGCGTGCGGTTGAGCGCGCGCAGCAGGCTGGTCTTGCCCGAGCCCGCGGGCCCGATGATGCCGAGGATCTCGTTGTGGCGGACATCGAGCGTGATGTCCCGCAGCGCGACCTGATCGCCGAAGCGAACGGTCAGCCCCTCGAACTGAACCTTGGGTCGGGCGCTCACCACCGCCGCCGCCTCCGGACCCGGCTGCGAATGATGATCGACGTCGTGTTCACCGACAGCACGACCAGCAGCAGCACCAGCGCCGTGCCGTAGGTTATCTGCGGCGGCACGTTCGGCACCTGCGTCGACAGCGTGAACAGGTGCATCGACAGCGCCATGCACTGATCGTTCACCGACTGCGGCAGGTGGGGCAGGAAGAACGCCGCGCCGGTGAAGAGAATCGGCGCGGTCTCCCCCGCGGCGCGCGAGACCTGCAGGATCACGCCGGTCAGGATGCCGGCGATCGAGTTGGGCAGGACCACGTGGCGAATCGTCTGCCAACGGGTCGCGCCGACATTCCAGCACGCCTCGCGGAACGCGAGCGGCACGGCCGACAGCGCTTCCTTCGTGCTGGCGATGATCACCGGCAGCGTCATGATCGCGAGTGTCAGCGACGCGGAGAGGATGCTCGTGCCGAGCGAGAAGAACAGAACGAACGCGCCGACCCCGAACAGCGCGTGCACGATCGAGGGCACGCCTGCGAGATTGACGATTGCGAGGTGGATGATCCGGGTCAGCCAGCTGTCGCCGGCGTATTCGTTGAGATAGACCGCCGCGAGCACGCCGATCGGGGCCGAGACCGCCAACGAGACCCCGACGAGCCAGACCGTGCCGACGATCGCGGGCCAGATCCCGCCGGCGGTCATGCCGCGCAGCGGCACGCTGAACAGGAACTCGAAGCTGAGTGCCGAGCCGCCGCGGATGACGAGGAGGCCGACGATCGCGACGACCGGCAAGATGAGCAGCACCGTCATGCACGCGAAGATGGTCCTCGCGAACGACTGCATCCGGTGGCGGCGCTGGGCCTCGGGCGATGACAGGAACACGCCCATGCTTGCCGCCTAGCGCTTCTTGATCCCACGGATCGCGAGATCCGCGGTCAGGTTGACGATGAAGGTGATGAGGAACAGCACAGTTCCTAGCACGAAGAGGATCCGATAGTGGTCGCTGCCGCGGGCGGTCTCGCCGAGCTCGGCAGCGATCGTCGCCGTCATCGTGCGGACCGAGTCGAGCGGGCTGGTGGGGATGTGCACGGCGTGACCGGTGGCCATGAGCACGGCCATCGTCTCGCCGATCGCTCGGCCGACGCCGAGCAGCACGGCGGCGAGCAACCCGTTGCGCGCCGCCGGCAGCAGCACGCGCCACGTGACCTGCCACTTCGTCGCGCCCATCGCTTCGGCGGCCTCACGATAGGTGTCGGGGACGGCCTTGAGCGCGTCCTCGCCGATCGAGACCATGATCGGCACGCTCATCAGCCCGAGCAGGAATGCACCGTTGAGCACATTGAGCCCGACCGGCGTGCCGAACGCGCCAATGATGAGCGGGTTGAGCGCGACCAAGCCGACGAATCCCCAGACCACCGAGGGAATCGCAGCGAGTAGCTCGATGACGATCTTGAGGACCTCCTTGACGCGTCCGGTCGAGAACTCCGACACGTAGATCGCGGTGCCGAGCCCGAAGGGGACCGCGATCGCCATCGCCAGGATCGTCACGCTCGCGGTGCCGGCAATCAGCGCCAGCGCGCCGTAGCGCTTGTTGGCAACCGAGTCGGGGTACCACTCTTCGCTGCCGAAGAACTGTGCGAGATCCAGGCCGCCGAACAACAGCGGCGCGGCTTCGCGGAACACGAAGTAGATGATCGCGAACACGAAGACGACGGCACTGACGCCGCACGCCGCGATCACGAGCTCGATCGCGCGCTCCTTCGCGCGTTCGAGCTGCGCGCGCCGCTTGCTCCACCCCCTGCGCATCACTTCGCCGCGGCGACCCGCTTCTCCTGGGGCAGGGGCGCATATCCGGCCTGCTCGACGAGCGCCTGGCCAGCGTCGCCGCGGACCCAGTCCAGATAGGCTTTGATCTCACCCTCGGGCTCGCCCAGGGTGACCATGTAGAGCGCGCGCGACAGCGGGTACTTGCCCGACACCGCGCCTTCGATCGTCGGTTCGACGCACGCATCGGTCTCGTTGGATGCGACGCACGCCACCTTGATGCTGTCGGTCTTGTAGCCGAGGCCGCTGTAGCCGATCGCGCACGGCGTCTGCTCGACGAGGTCGACGACGTCCTTGGAGCCCTGCATGTCGCGCGAGCCGAGCTTGAAGTCCTTCTTCTCGCCGACGGTCCACTCGCGGAAAAACGCGTATGTGCCCGAGTTGGACTGCCGACTGACGCGCACGATCTCCTGCCCCGAGCAGCCGGGCACCTCGATGCCCACGTCGCTCCACTTCTCGCACGTGCCGTCTTCGCCGTAGATGCAGCCGAGCTGGTCCTTGGTGATCTTGGCGATCGGATTGCTCGCGTGCACGTAGACCGCGAGCGCGTCGTACGCGACGGTGTGCTGGATGACATCCTTGCCGGTGCTATTCTTGGCGTCCGCGATCTCCTGTTCCTTGAGCTCGCGACTCGCGTTCGCGATGTCGGTCGTGTTGTTGATGATCGCCGCGATCCCCGTACCGGAGCCGCCGCCCGAGACCACGATCGCGATCTCTGGCTTGAGGCCGTTGTAGGTCTCGGCCCACGCCTGCGCGATGTTGACCATCGTGTCGGAGCCCTTGACCTGCACAGTCTTCGCGGCGTCCTGCCTTTTTCCACACGCGCAGGCGACGAGGGTCAGGCCCAGCAGGATTCGAGTAGCGTGGTTCATGGTTCAACCTCTTGTTCACCGTTGACGCCGAGCAGGCCTTCGACCAGCTCGGTGATCTTGGTTCGGAGATCCTGATACGTGTGGTCGTACGCGGCAGCGATCTCGGCGGGCTCGCCGGTCACGGCGGCGGGATCCGGGATCTCCCAGTGCAGATGGATCGCACGGTACGGGAGCTTGGGCCACGCCGACTCGGCCAGCTTCGTGACCGTGACGACGACGTGGAAGTCCTCGACCGTGCCGACATCGGCGAGCGCCTTGGGCCGCAGTCGCGAGATGTCGATGTCGTGCCTCGCCATGCACTCGACGGCGCGTGGGTCCAGCGGGGCCGGGCTCGCGCCGGCCGACTGGAAGATGAACTGCGCCGGCGCAATCGAGCGCGCGATCGCCTCGGCCATCTGGCTGCCGCACGCGTTGTGCTCGCCGAGAAACAAGACCCGCATGTCGTGGCGAGGCAAGTGCCGCAGGACCTGGCCGCGCACGACGTAGACGGCTTCCTCGGCGATGTTCTCGGCCCGATCGGCGACCCGCTCGATGCGATTGAGCAGACCGAGCAGGGAGAACCTCGCGGTGAGGTCCTTCTCGCCGCTTGCCGGGTGCGCGAGCGCCTTGAAGATGTTGCTGTTCATGTTGTCGACCTGGCGATCGAGCTCGACGGTCCGCATCGCGAGGTCGACGTCGCCCTCGAGGAACGCCTGCAGAGCGTTGCGGTACATCTGGAACGCGATCCTCGACATCTCGACGATCGGTTCCTTCTCGGGGAAATCCGGGTAGTCGGCCAGGGTGAACGCCCGCCGGGCAATGGCCTCGGCGTAGTCGCCGATCCGTTCGACCTCGGAGTTCACCTTCGCGACCGCCATCACAAAGCGCAGCTGCGCGGCGACCGGCATGTGGCGGATCAGGAACTCCTGACACAGCCGATCGACATGCCGCTCGAGCACGTCGACGCGGTTGTCCTGCAACACCACGTGATACGCGAGGCTGCGATCACGCGTCGCCATCGCTCGGACGGCGTCCTCCAGCGATTGCGACACGAGATCGGCCATGTGCCGCAATCGCCGGCGCAGCACCTCCATGTCCCGGTCGATGCGCTCTTCGAGGAGGGGTTTCTTTGGCGGGGTCATGGATGCTCGCGATCCGAGCCGACGCGACCGGTGCGTATCACACGGGCTGCGGACCGGTCGAGGTTGGATGGGGCTGTCGCGGTGGACCTCACCGGGGTGTCACTCGATTGTCACGTCAACGTTACACTCAGAACGCGAGCTGCAATTGGAGGCGCACTCGATCGGTGCCGTGCTTCGCGGCATCGGCAGCGCCGCTGCCCGTGTCGGCGCCCCACAGGCGGAAGTAGTCGAGCTGCAGCTTCAGGTTGTGCCCCGCGAAGTAGTAGTTGACGCCGCCGCCGGCCTCGTCGCGCCACGGCAGCGCGCTCGCGCTGCCACCTTGCCGTCGCGCAAGGCCGTAGCGGCCGACGATCTCGAGCGGGATCTTGGGGATCACGTAGCCGAGCTGTCCGAACCATCCGAGACCATCGCGCGGCAACGCAGTGGGAATCGGCATCATGTCCTCGTCGACGGCACCGCCGTTGTCGCGATTGAAGCCCTTTCGCCAGTGGAACGCGGTCTGGAGCGAGACGCCGTACCACTTGAAGAACACGTCCGCAGAGACGTTGTGGAGGTCGGTCGTTCCCCCATCCGCGGGCACGCTGCCCTGCGTGCCGCGATCGCCACCGGCCTCGTCGTGGAACGCATACGCGCCCGCGATGCTCAGGCCCGGCTTCTTCGAGCGCTCGAGATCACCCTCGGAGTAGTCGTCGAACTTCCCGAAGGGCAGGAACTCGATGCGTCCGACATACAGCATGCCGAAGTCGCTGGGCTCGAACGCGTTGCGTCCCTCGCCCATGAACACGCCGGCGTAATACGCCAGCCAGCCCATGCCGCCGAGGTCCTTCGACAGCGCCTGGATGCCGATGTCGCGGTCGAGCTGGAACTCCTCGTTGGGCAGTGAACGATCGACGAGATTCTGGTTGCCCGACGACAGGACACGCTGGCGACTGAACGGGATCTTCATCTGCCCGGCCCAGATCGTGAAGTCGCGAAGGTAGTCGAACTCGAGTCGAGCGTCGCGTAGAGGATTGCGGCGGATGCTGCCGTCCTCTGCGAGCAGGCCGTTGGTCTGGTCGCGCGGCGAGAAGCCGAACTGGACGTAGTAGCGGTTGTGCTTGCCGAAGACGTTGCCCTGCAGCTGCAACCGGGCGCGGCGGATCTGCAGGGTCTGCTCGGTGCTCTCGCCGTCGACGTTCGGGTGGTCGAGGTCGTAGCGGAGCTGCACGCGTGCGCGCAGCTGCATCGAGAACCGACCGTCCTTCGTGGAGAACTCGACGCCCTTGCCGGGGACGTAGCGGGATTTCTCGATGTCGCTCGGATCCTTGTTGGGATCGTGGGGCTTGTCCGCCTCGGCCTTGGGTGGCTTCACCGCGGGGGACTCGACCGGCTCCACCGGCGCTGGCGCGATGACTTCGTCGGGCGCGGTGACTTCGTCGGGCGCGGTGACTTCGTCGGGCGCAGCGGGGCCCAGGGGCCGGCTCAGGGGAGGCTCGACAGGAGCGGTCCAGCTGCAGAGCAGGCTCGAGAGCAGGATGTCGTGCATGCGGCGCGCAGCCTGTCACACATCGGTGACATCAGTTTGGTCGCGAGGTGACGGTGAGGTGACGAAGACACATGACGGACGTCGTCCCGAGACAGTCCCCAACGTGTGACCACGACATGGGTCGCAACGTCACAGCCCCGTAACAGAACCGTGCTTGTCTAGCGAGTCCTCCCCCAGTCCGCTGATGCGCCGCACCCCAACCATCCTTTGCTTGTGCCTCGTCGCGTGCGGCGGTCGATCGACGTCGGACGGTGCTGCGGTGATCTCGGTCGACGGTTCGAGCACCGTGTTCCCGATCAGCGAAGCGGTCGCCGAGGAGTTCAAGAAGCAAGGCGACACGCGGGTAGCGGTAGGCAGGTCCGGCACCGGCGGCGGCTTCAAGAAGCTGTGCAAGCGCGAGGTCGCAATCACCGGTGCATCGCGGCCGATCAAGCTCGAAGAAGCCGAGCTGTGCAAGCAGGGCGGCGTCGACTACATCGAGCTGCCCGTCGCGTACGACGGTCTCGCGATCGTGGTGCACCCCGCAGCCGAGTGGGTCGACTACATCACCGTCGCCGAGCTGAAGATCCTGTGGGCCTCGCAGGCCCAGGGCAAGATCGGTCGGTGGAGTCAGGTCCGCGCGGGTTGGCCCGACGAGGAGATCCACCTGTTCGGCGCCGGCGTCAACTCCGGCACGTACGACTACTTCACGCAGGCGATCATCGGCGAAGAGCACTCGAGTCGCGGCGACTACACGTCGAGCGAGGACGACAACGTCCTGGTCCAGGGGATCGCGTCGGACAAGCACGCGCTCGGGTTCTTCGGCTTTGCCTACTATCGCGAGAATGCGAGCCAGCTGAAGCTCGTGCCGGTCGACGACGGCAAGGCCGACAACGGTGATGGACCCGTCGCTCCGTCGATCGCGACGGTCAACGACGGCACGTATCAACCGCTGTCGCGACCGATCTTCGTGTACGTGTCGCGGCTCGAGGCCGAACGCCCCGAAGTCGCTGCGTTCATCGACTTCTACCTCGACCAGAGCCCGGCACTCGCCGAGGAGGTCGGGTACATCCCACTGCCGCCGGCGACCAGCGCGATGGTTCGCTCGCGGTTCGCGGCGCGTACGCTGGGCTCGGTGTTCGGCGGCGAGGGCTCGACGGTCGGGGTGCGTATCGAAGACCTGCTGCACGCGGGATGAAGCCGATGGCACGCTCGGCACCGATGCCACGCGCTCGCCGCCTGCGCGAGGCGCTCATCGAGCGCAGCTTGCTCGGATGTGCGCTGCTCTCGGTCGTGACGACGCTGGCGATCCTCGCGATCCTGGTGCGGCAGACGGGCGAGTTCTTCGCGGAAGTGTCGCTGGGCGAGTTCTTCCTCGATACCCAGTGGACGCCGCTGTTCGCCGACCGGCACTTCGGGATCTGGCCGCTGCTGGCCGGGACGTTCCTGACCTCGGCGATCGCGATTGCGGTCGCGCTACCGTTCGGGCTGCTCGCGGCGATCTACCTCGGTGAGTTCGCGACGCTGCGGGTCCGCGGGGTGCTCAAGCCGACACTCGAGCTGCTCGCGGGTGTGCCGACCATCGTGTACGGCTACTTCGCCCTCGTCACGCTGACGCCGCTGCTGCAGCGCGTGCTGCCCGAGCTGTCGGGCTTCAACGCGCTCAGTCCCGGGATCGTCATGGGGGTGATGATCATCCCGATGATCACTTCGCTCGCGGAGGATGCAATTGCCGCGGTGCCGCGAGCTCTCCGCGAGAGTGCCTACGCGCTCGGAGCCGGCAAGCTCGCGACCGTGTTCCACGTGGTGCTACCGACGGCGCTCTCGGGAATCGCGGCGGCGCTCGTGCTCGCGGTGTCGCGGGCGATCGGCGAGACGATGATCGTCGCGATCGCGGCGGGTCAGCAGCCGCGGCTCACGCTCGACCCGCAGGTGCCGATCGAGACCATGACCGCCTACATCGTGCAGGTCGGGATGGGGGACACGCCAGCGGGCTCGCTCGAGTACCGCATGATCTTCGCAGTCGGTGCGACGTTGTTCGCGATCACCTTCGCCGCCAACCTCCTGAGCCGGCGACTGGCTCGCCGCTCCAGGGAGAGATGAGCCGTGGCCCTCGGACCCAGGCGCCTACCGAATCGGGCCCTCGAGCGTGGCTTTCATGGCCTGTGCCTGATCGCCGCGCTGCTACCGATCGCCGTGCTCGGCATCTTGCTGTTCGACGTGTTTCGCACCGGCATCGAGCGCCTCGACACTCAGTTTCTCACGAGCTTCTCGTCGCGCCGTCCGGCGGACGCCGGCATCGTCGCGGGAGCGGTCGGTAGCCTGTGGTTGGTCGGCCTGACGGGCGCGATCGCGGTACCGATCGGCGTCGGCACTGCGGTGTACCTCGAGGAGTATGCGCGCCGCGGCCGCTTGGCGACCCTGATCGAGGTCAACATCTCGAACCTCGCTGGCGTGCCGTCGATCATCTATGGACTGCTCGGCCTCGAGCTGTTCGTGCGCGCGCTCGCACTGGGTCGGTCGTTGCTCGCCGGGGCGATGACGCTGGCGTTGCTGGTGCTGCCGATCGTCATCATGACGTCGCGAGAGGCGCTGCGCAGCGTGCCGCTGCACCTGCGCGAAGCCGGCCTCGCGCTGGGCGCGACCCGCTGGCAGGTCGTGCGCCGTGTCGTGTTGCCCCTGGCGATGCCGGGGATCCTGACCGGATCGATCCTCGCGATCTCGCGGGCGATCGGCGAGGCCGCGCCCCTGCTCGTGCTCGGCGCGCTCACCTACGTCGATTTTCTCCCGGACGGCGTCAGCTCGCCGTTTTCTGCGTTGCCGATCCAGATCTTCAACTGGACCAGCCGACCGCAAGCCGAGTTCGCAGTCAATGCCGCCGCCGGCATCATCGTGCTGATGGCGACGCTGCTGGTGCTCAACGGCGCCGCGATCGTGATGCGCAGTCGCGTGGAGAAACGGCGAGGACGCTGACCTCGCGACCTTCGCGGCGACGCGTCACTACGGCAGCAAGCACACGTACGGGATCTCGGCGTCGCAGGGCAGGTCGTTCCACGCGCCACCGGCCCAGTCGGCGATGTGGCCGCAGTCTTCGGCTTGGTTCGCGTCGTTCGGCTCGCCGCCGGCCCACGACTCGAAGTCCAGCGGCGTCCCGTCGGTCCACGCGAACGTGCCTTCGTCGACCGAGTCGTCGAGCCCGATCCACCACGAGTTGCCTTGCACCCCGAACGCGCCGTCGACGACCTCGTCGAACCCGGCTTGCTCGTGGATCGAGACGAGGTGCCCGCCTTGGTCGACGCAGTCGGCCTCGGCCTCGGGGTACGTGCGCGGGGTGAAGCAGTAGGCCAGCGTGCCGCCGGCGTTCGCCGGCGCGGTGACGCACTGCGGACACGCGACGTTGTCGTCGAGCACGCCGTTGCAGTTGTCGTCGGCGACGTTGCACAGCTCGGGTGCCCCCGGGAACACGAGCGGATCGCCGTCGTTGCAGTCGAAGCCGCAGCCCGGCGCGTCGTCACCGTCTTCGTCGACCGTGCTCGGATCGACGCACACGAGTTGGTCCTCGACGTCCTGCGCGCGGCCGAGCAGGAAGTCCTGCGTCATGTCGATGCCCCAGTACACGACGTCGGGGTCGTACTCCTTGCGCGGATCCTCTTGCATCGCCTCGTCGATGAGCGCCAGCAGCTGGTCGCAGCGCTCGACCAGGCCCAGATCGATGACGCGGCCGCTCACGGCCGTGAATGCGTCCGCGAGCTGCTCGCGGCATGGCAGCGACGCCCCGCACATCTGCTCGATGCGACCGTCGCCGCCCCAGATCGGCAGGTAGTCGAAGAACGTCTGATCAGTGCCCCACGGCATGAACGTCCACCGCGCGTCGGGTCCGCGATAGATGAAGTAGTTGTTCCGCGTCCACGCGTAGCCGTCCCAGTGACCGATGAAGATCTCGGTCGCCGCGAAGTCGAGGTAGCGGCCGATATCGATCACCGCGTCGACGTCGTCGACGAACGTCGCGGGATTGTTCATGCCGTCGAGCGCGGTCGCGAGCTCCTCCACATCGGCGAAGTCCACGTCGACCCCATTGTCGAGATCGAAGGACGGACCCCAACCGGGATAGAGATCGCTGCCGTACTCGCCCTCGTAGAGGTTGCCCTCGTCGTCACCGAACCACGTGTCGAGGAACTCCGAGTTGTCCGTCGCTTCGACGAGCGCGTACAGCCCATAGAGCTCGTCATTCACGAACACGCGCGCATAGCCCGACCGCGGCGCCGGCACGCCCGCATCGCGGAACAGCGCATACGCGAGCTGCTCGTGGATCATGCTCGGGTCCTGGACCATGTTGTTGAGCGCGAGCTTCTCGAGGCCGAGCGGTTCCTGATCCGGGTCGTACTCGTCGAAGCGGAGCAGGAACGCCGCCTTCTGATCGAGGTTGCGGAACGAGCCGTAGACGCCTTTGAGGCGCGTACCGATGTCGGGCAGCACCAACACCTCGCCGGTCGCGAGCTCGATCCGCGCGTCGGCGTGGACGTAGGCCGTGGGGTCGGCCCACAGCGAGTCGATGGCGAGCTGATCGAGGGTGAGATCGATCCGCGCGAGGCCGTCGCTGACGAACAGCGCGTCGGCATCGAGCAATTCGCCGCCGGTCGACGTGCTGTCGCTCGACGACGACCCGTCGGCCGCCGTCGTCGTGTCGTCCGTCCCCCCGGTCGTGTCGGCGCCGGTGCTCGACGCGTCTCCGGTGTTGCCGCTGCCCACGGAAGACGAGCCATCGCTCGACGTCTGGGGCTGCCATGTGGCCGCGACGCTGCCGCCGGTCGACGCGCCGGTCGAGTCGTCCCCAACCGCGACCCCGTCGTCGCCGCACGCCGACGTGATCAGCGCGAACCATCCGAGCCCTCGCGTGAATCCGCTCCGCCCGCCCATGCGGCATCGTCGCATCAATTTCGCGACGCCACGATGCGGTACTCGTGAGCTAGGCGTTCGTTCAGGCATTTTCGCAGCGCCGCGTTCAGGTCCGCTTCAGCTCGACTGGCTACTGTCGAAGCAACATGTCGGTGACACGAACGATGCGCCCGCGTGTAATCTCTGTGACGGATCTGCAACGAGGTCATAGAAAGAACCTCGTGCTTGTAGGTCGATGTGGGCGAAGCGGCGCCCGGAATGCGTGAGCGGCAAGTGGCGGCGGACTCCCCGGACATCATCGAGCGACGCGAGTACAAGTTTCTCATCGATCGAGAGACGGCGGCGAAGCTGCGCGCTGCGATCGCTCCGTTTTGCCGCCTCGATCCGTACGCCGCGGCCTCGCCGACGCGCACCTACGCGATCGACACGCTGTACTTCGACACCCCCGATCTCCGCCTGTTCTGGGCGAACGATCTCGAGCAAGTGGATCGCTTCAAGCTCCGCGTGCGCGGCTACACCGACGCGCCCGACAGCCCGCTGTACTTCGAGGTCAAGCGTCGCATCAACGACGTGATCTCCAAGTCGAGGGGCAAAGTCCCGCGGAGCGCGTGGCGGTCCCTGTTGCAGGACGACTTCGCGCCGATCCCCGACAGCATCGGCGGCAGGGACCGCATGGCCGTCGAGCGGTTTCTCGCGCTCTCGCGGAGCATGCACGTCCGGCCCTACACGATGGTGCGCTACCAGCGTGAGCCGTACTTCAGCACGATCGACGACTACGCACGCGTCACGTTCGACACGCGGATCCGTGCCCACGCTGCGGACGCGCTGACCTTCGATTACGACGCCCGGCAGTGGCGCGCGCTCGACGACGCGGTCACCCAGCGCGAGATGACGTCGTGCATCGTCCTCGAGCTGAAGTTCACGAACAACGTGCCCCTGTGGCTATCGAGCATCGCCGCCCGCTTCGGCCTGGTCCGCGGCGCGTTCTCGAAGTACGGCACATCCATCCGCGCGTTCTACGAGGGCGCCCAGATGCGGGCACCGCGGAACGCAGGAGGCTGGCGGTGAGCGAGCTGTGGACCTCCGGGAGCGCCGCGACCGCCACGCCGCAGATGGCCGCGCTGTCGCTGCTGCTCGCGTTCGGCCTCGCTCAGGCGATCGGCGCGGTCTACGTGTGGACGTTCCGCGGCATGTCGTACTCGATCGGTCTGGTCCACTCGATGGTGATTGGTGCCTCCATCACCGCGATGCTCATGCTCGCGATCGGTAACAGCATCGCCGCCGGCATCGGCATCGCCGGCGGCCTCGCGCTGGTCCGCTTCCGCACCGCGCTGCGTGACCCTCGCGACATGATGTTCGTCTTCGCCGCGCTCGGCGTCGGCATCGCGTCGGGCCTCGGTGCGCACGTCGTCGCGTTGCTCGGAACCGGCATGTTCTGCCTCGCAGTGTTCACGCTCACGGTGAGCGAGTTCGGCAGCCAGCGCCGCTTCGACGGACTGCTCCGCTTCTCGGTGCCGGCGACGGCGAACGAGACCGAGATCATCGCGAACCTCCGCACGCACACTCGCTTCGTCGCGCTCGTCACGTTGCGCGAGGTCGCCCAGGGCGACGCGATGGAGCACGCGTACCAGGTTCGCCTCTCGGATCCCAGGCATCGCACCGCGATGCTCAAGCGGCTCGAGCAGATCCCCGGCATCCAAGACGTCTCGTTGCTGCTGCAGGAACCGACGGTGGAGTTGTAAGCGAATGCTCGATCTGTTGCGTCGCCGCGTGCTGCCGTTCGCCGTGTGGTGCCTCGTGATGGGCACCGCGGCGTGGCTGTGGCGCGACCTCCACGCCGGCTCGGCGCTCGGCTACGTCGAAGGCATCGCGTACAACGTGACGTCGCAGGAGCCCGGGCGCATCGCGTCGCTCGCGGTCACGCCGGGCCAACACGTGCGCACCGGTGACATCATCGCGACCCTCGATGGCAGCGCCATCGATGCCGAGCTGCACACGCTCGAGGGCGAGCGCTTGCGGGTCGAGGCCGAGCTGCTCGCAGCGGCGTCGCAATCCAAGCTCGACGTCGGCGAGACCACCCGCGACATCGAGGAAGCCGTCGAGTCGGCCGAGATCGCGCGGCAGGAGGCACGTGCCCAGCGCAGCATCGGCGCGGCAGAGCTTGCCGCGCTCGAGGCCCAGATCGAGGACGAGCGCGAGCTGGTCGACAAGCGCATGGGTGATCGTCGCGCGCTCGCCGAACTCGCGGTAACCCAGGCCGCGCTGCGCAAGCAGATCCAGGTGGCCGACGGCCTCATCCGCCAGCTCGATGCGTCGGCGGCCGCTGCACGAGCGCGACGTGGCGGCGTTCCGGTCGATGCCGCCATTTTTGCGACCGCGCCACTGCGCGCCGAGCTCGAAGTGATCCGCGGGATGAAGGAGCTCGTCGTGGTGCGAAAGGCCGGGCTGACCCTGCGCGCACCGGGCCCCGGTGAGGTGCACACGATCTTCTTGCAGCCCGGCGAGCTCGTGGTCGAGGGCAGCATCGTCATGACGATCACCGGGCCCGCCGAGCTCGGCGGCACCGGCCCCGCGGTCGTGTTCGTCTGCGCGTCGGAGGCCCAAAGTGCGCCTGTGCGCGTCGGCGAGGCCGTGCGACTCGCACCGCCGCGGGGCGGGAGCGCGGTGCTGTCGGGACACGTCGATCGACTCGCACCCGCGGTCGCGTTGCTGCCAGAGCGCTGCTGGCGAGATGCCCGACAGCCCTCGTGGGGCCGCGGCATCTACATCACCGTCGACGACGGCGTCACGCTGTTGCCGGGTCAGAGCTTCGCGATCGAGTTCACCGGCGAGATCTCGCCGCGCGCGACCCAACGATCGGTTGCGCCCGTAGTAGCCCCCGCGATCTCACCCGATTCGATACCGGTATCGACGGCGAACGTCGGCCATGAGCGCCCGGTCGGGGTCGTGGTACCGAACGTGCTGCTCGCCGCCTCGCGCTTCGAGCCCTCCGGGCTGCTGTGGTCCGCAGCGCGCAGTCGCTACCTGATCGTCAGCGACGACACCGGCCACGAAGATCTCAACGAGCACGCGCCATGGCTGTTCGCAATGGATGCGACCGGCACCGCCGACGCTGCGCCGATCCGCGTCGCCGGCGTCGAGAAGTGGAGCGACCTCGAGGCGATCGCGGCCGCACCCGACGGTGGCGTCTACGTGCTGGCGTCGCAGAGCTTCAGCAAGAAGGGCAAGCGCAGCAAGCCACGGCAGGTGTTCGCGCGCATCGCCGTCGGCACGACGACCGCCAACGTCAGCGCGTCCGTCTCCCTCGCGCAGCAGCTCGACGACAGCGATGGGGCGACACTCGCGGCGCTCGGGCTGGCCGACACCAGCGCGCTCGACATCGAGGGCATGACGGCGACGCGCGATGGCGGGTTGCTGCTCGGGCTCAAGGCCCCGGTCGGTCGCGATGGCGCGCCGATCTGGCACCTGGCGAATCCCGACGCCTTGCTCGCCGGCGGCAGTGTCACGGACGCCGGACTCACGCTGTGGGCCCACGTGCAGCTGCAGGTCCGCGTCGCCGGCGAGGAGGTGCCCGGCGGAATCGCCGAGTTGCTCGAGCTCCCCGACGGCAAGCTGCTCGTCGCGACCACCGCAACCGGCGACGAGCCGAGCACACAGGACGGCGGGCTGTTCGTCGTCGACAGTCGCGACGCGACGCCGAGCCGCGTGCGCGAGTTCCCCGGGCTCAAGCCCGAGGGCCTGGCGCGCAACGCCGCGGGTGATGCGATCGTGATCGTGTTCGACACCGGCGCGTCGACGCCACGTTGGATGGAGCTGCGATGGCCCCCGCGTTGACCCTGCTCGGGCTCGGGCTCGGGCTCGGGCTCGGGCTCTGCGCCACCGGCTGTTTCCACGCCACGCCGTACTCCGCGACGTCGACGCAGGCGAAGTGGCGCGCGATGAACGACGGCTCCTCGTCGAAGTCGACGCAAGCCCCCGCGGCGCACGCTGGCGGCACCGCGCTGACCGCGGAGCAGGCATACGCGATGGCGCTCGAGCGCAACTTCGAGGTGGCGGAGCAATCGGCCAGTGCCGACGCCGCCAAGGCCGAGGTCGACGCGCAGCGACAGATCGACAATCCGCAGCTGCGTCTGACCGGCTTCAACGTCGACGACGTCATCGCGAACCAGAGCACGCTGAACATCGGCTTGCGGGTGCCGATCCCGCGGCCGGGCTCGGTGCGCGCGCGCGTGGCGGGGGCGAAACAACTCGCGCTGGGCGAGGCGAGCGCGACCGAAGACGTCAAGCGCCAGCTCCGCGCCGAGATCGACAAGCTGTTCGCGCAGCTCGCCGTGCATCGCGCCGACGTCGAGAACGCCAAACGCTCGCGAGAGATGCAGACAGCCCACCGCGACGAGATGGCGGCTCGCTCCGAGCAGGCCGTGGCCACGCGCGTCGACCTTGCCATGGCGGAGCTGAGGCTCGCCGCGGCGGTACAGACCGAGGCCGAGCTCGACGATGCGATCACTACGATCGAGGGCCAGCTGCGGCTCATGATCGGCGCGACCGAGCCGGTACGATTCGTGACCGACGACGCTACGCTGCGGGTTGTGTCGACGCCGATGGACAAAGCTGTGCTGATCGACCGTGCGCTCGCGGCCCGTCCCGAGCTCAAAGGCGCGCACGCGGGTGTCGTCGCTGCGCAATCCGAGGTGTACGTCGCCAAGGGCGAGGCGTGGCCGTGGTTCGAGTGGGCGCAGCTGCAGTACCGCGCCGCACCGGGCTCACCGCCGTCGGCGTTCGGCTTCGGCGTCGCGTTGACCCTGCCGATCTTCAGCTGGAACCGCGGGGCGATCCGGGCAGCCAAGGCCGTCGTGCGCCAGCGCGAACAAGAACAGCGCGCGCAGATCTTCACGATCGCGGCCGAGGTCAACGAAGCCGCGAACCGGGTCGAGCGCACGGCCAAGCGCATCGACACGATCGAGCGCGAGCTGTTGCCTCAGCTCGACGCCGCGAACCGCGAGATCGATGCGGCGATCGCCTCGGGCGCGTACGACCCCGATGCGACCAACGACATCGCGCGGCGGAGCCTCGAGGCGCGGCGGCTGCATCTCGAGGCCGTGCTGGCACACCGCGAAGCGGTGATCGATCTCGAAGCCGCGGTCGGTGGGTCGATCGACGCGACGGAAGGCGACGCGCCATGAACGTGCTCGGGTTCGTGTCGGTGCTGGCGATCGGCGGCGTCGCGGCGGGCTGCTCGGCGGACACGTGCCCGACCTGTGATTCGCCGCAGGGCCATGGCAACGTCGAGAACCCCGGCCTCGGCGAGCTCTCCGGGATCGCCGCGAGCTTTCGCCACGACGATGTGATCTACGCGCACAACGACTCGGGTGATACGGCGCGGTTTTTCGCGATGTCGTCCATGGGCGCCGACCGTGCGACCTACGAACTGGAGATGGGGGCCGATAACGACGATTGGGAAGACATCGCCCGGGCCCCGTGCGCTTCGGGTGATTGCCTGTACATCGCCGACATCGGGGACAACGAGCTCGCCCGCGACCGCTACACCATCTACCTCGTCGCCGAGCCGGCCATGATCGAGCCGGGGACCCACCCGATCGCGTTCGATCGCATGCACTTCACGTATCCCGAGGGCCCGCTCGATGCCGAGGTCCTGCTGGTCCACCCGGTGACTGGCGCGGTGACGATCGTGACGAAGACCGAGATCGGGCCGGCCTCGATCTACGAGCTCGGGACGCTGGCCGCCGACGACGACGCGGTGGCGCAGAAGGTCGGCGACGTCGATCCGCCCGACGGCCGCAGCGAGTTCACCGGCGGATCGATCCACCCCGACGGCACCGGCATCCTGCTGCGGACCAGCTCCCGGCTCTTCCACTATCCGATGCAGCCCGAGCAGACCGCCGCCGAAGCGCTGCGTGGCGAGGGGTGCCAGCTCGAGCTCGCCGTGGAGACCCAGGGCGAGGCCGTCACGTGGCTACGCGGCGGCGCGGGGATCATGACGATCGGCGAAGCCGCAGCGGCACCGATCAGCGTCGCGCGCTGTGGCGGATGACCGAACGCCACTGACCATTTTCGAAGCCCTGACCATGACCACCTACACAACAACACCATTCGCGCGCGTGCGCTCGGCTTCCCTCGTCCTGGGCGTCGTGCTCGCGGCCTGCCCCTCCGACGATCCCTCGGCCGCGGACAGCACTTCGGGCGACGCGACCGGCCCCGACACGGACACCGACACCACGAACACCGATGCGACCGACACCGACGCGACCGACACCAGCGGTGTCGACTGCGGCAACGACATCATCGAGGAGGGCGAAGAGTGCGACGGCGTCGATCTCGGTGGGTCGGCGTGCGCCGACGTCGACCCGGGCTTCGTCGGCGGCACGCTCGCGTGCGGCGCGACGTGTACGTTCGATGCGTCGGGCTGCACGATCGATCCGGGCGCCGCGGTGGTGGCCATCAACGAGCTCACGTCCGAGGCCGTGCTCGCGGGGGACTTCATGGGGCCCAACGACGCCATCGAGCTGCACAACGCCGGTGGCATCGCCGCAGATGTCTCGGGTTGGCAGATCTCCGACGACGCGATGTTCCTGCCCGAGAAGACCTACGTCTTCCCTGCCGGCACGATGATCGAGCCCGGTGCGTTCGTGGTCCTGCTCTCGGTCGATCTGCTCTCGGGCACAGGCGACTTCCCATTCGGGATCAGCGACAGCGTGGAAGAAACGATCACGCTCGTCGACGCAGACGGCGTCATGGTCGACGCGATCGCGACCAACGGCTACGAGGCCCGGGTGTCGTACTGCCGCCTGCCCGACGCGAGCGGACCGTGGTTCCAGTGCGAGCAGACGTTCGGCGCGGCCAACCAACTCGCCGCGACGGCGTGCGGCAACGGCATGATCGAGGACGTCGAGGAGTGCGACGGCGACGACGTCGGCGGCGTCACCTGCGAGGCGCTCGCCCTGGGCTACACCGGGGGTGCGATCGCATGTACAGGGGCGTGCAACCTCGACGCCGACGGCTGCACGACCGACAGCGCGATCGTGCTCAACGAGATCGACGCGACCAACGACAACATCGAGATCTTCAACGGCTCGGCAGGCGCGATCGATCTCTCGGGCTGGGTGCTCACCGACGACAACGTCGAGGCGGACTACGACGCGACGGTGGACACCGCCGAGCTGGTGTTCGGACCGGGAACGACGCTCGCCGCCGGTGCGTACCTCGTCGTCGGCGTCGGCTTCGGGCCCGGACAACATCCGTTCGGGCTGGGCCTCGGGGGCGACTCGATCACGCTGCTCGATCCCGCCGGCGGCGTGACGATCATCGATCAGGTGACGTACGGCGCCGCAGAGGCCACGGTGTCGTATTGCCGCCAGCCGAACGGACCGGGCGGAGTCTGGACCGCCGACTGCGCGGCGACGATGGGCGGGGCGAATTAGCTTTCAGGGGAAGCGGCCCGCTTCCCCCTCCACCCGGGCAAAGCCCGTGTGGAGCCTCCCCCTTTCCATCGCTTTCGCTCCTTCTCTCTTTCAGGGGAAGCGCCGGGAGTCGAATTGGCGCGCACCAGGCCCTCACCAGGCCCTCACCAGGCCCTCACCAGGCCCTCACCAGGGCTGTTGCACCCCGTCCGGCCCGCACTGACCCAGGTCGCAGATCAGAGGGTACGGGCAATCCTGGTCCGTCCCGCAGCCCGGCACGCATTGTCCCGCATCGCAGTAGGTCGTGCCGAAGGAACAATCCAACGTGCTCTGGCACCCCGGAATGCAAACCCCGGTGTCGCTCTGGCAGTAGTTCCCGGTGGGGCACGGAGACAGGATCGAGCACCCGGGGAGGCACTGGTGGGTTGCGGGATCGCAGAACTCCCCCGTCTGGCAATCGCTGAGCGTCCAACATCCCGGTTGGCACTGGCCGATCGCGGGATAGCCCTCGCTCGCGCAGTATGATCCGTCGCCGCAATCCAGATCGTACTGGCACCCCGGAAGGCATTGGCCGGTCGTGTCCTGGCAGTAGGTGCCGTCCTCGCAGTCCAGGAATGTCGCACACCCCGGCACGCAATCGCCGGCGACGCAGACGGTGGGCGCATCGCACTCCCAATTCCCCTGGCACCCGGGGACGCACTGGCCGTACTCGCAGACGGTATTGCTCGGGCACTCGTAGTTCGCCGTACATGCCGCGATAGGCACGCATTGGCCCAAGCCCGGGTCGCAGTAACGATCGTCCGCACAGATCACGCCTGCGCACAGGTCGACGACGCATTGGCCTCCGATGCACTGCGCGTTCGTCGTCGTGCAGGGCTCGGTCTCCGTGCACTCGGGAGGCACGGAGGGCAGCAAAGAGAAGCGGCAGCGAATCGTGCCGCGCGGCTGCCACGAGCACAGCACCAGGCTATCCGGCGGCGGGCAGCCGGGGGTCCGGACGATGTCGCCGCTCGAGCTTCCGCCGGGATCGGACGCCCATCAGCAGGCACCGATCTGCACGACCAAGCCCATGCGTTGCCCCGCGTGCTCAGGCACGCGCCTGTGGTGGAACGGCCACCGCACGCGCACGGCGTCGGTCATGCGATCGGGCCACGCGCACTACGTACCCGAGCTTCGA
>Ga0163144_10005992_pt1 | contig 26955 bp, 20 predicted proteins | sample OliLak19BULKMAT1_FD_123175 | JGI IMG/M metagenome (GOLD analysis project Ga0163144, IMG submission 123175) | Freshwater microbial mat bacterial communities from Lake Vanda, McMurdo Dry Valleys, Antarctica - Oligotrophic Lake LV.19.BULKMAT1 | ecosystem: Environmental > Aquatic > Freshwater >...
AACCAGCGGGGTGGCGACGCCGCCACTGTCCAGCGTTTCGTCCGGGAGCGGGTCGGCACGTTTCCACAGGCTTTGCGTGTCGGCGTTGGGCACGGAACGGAGGGCGTACTGCACCTCGTGAATCGGGCTCTCGGGCTGATCGGTCATGGCGCGGACCGGGCGCAGCGAGTTGACGAGCATCAGCACCTGGTCCGACGCGCCGGCGCTCAGGCCCGCTGGCGAGCTCGGCGGGCCGCCGGTCGTGACGCGGAACAGCACGCGGGTGGGCTCGTGCTCGCGAACCACCTGGCGTACATCGCGCGAGATCAGTTCTACCGCCGTCATCGCGCGGCTCATCGCTTCCTGCCTTGCCGCCGAGGCGCTGCGGGTCTTCACTGCGCGCACGATCACCAGCGTCGTCGCGCCCGCGATGAGCGTGATGATCACCGACGCGACGATCAGCTCAACGAGCGTGAACGCGCGGCGACGACGGCGGGTGCTGGGAGCGCGCCGGCTCATTGCAATCGCTCCGGCGTCAGCTCGGTCGGCACGGTACGAATGGGGTCGCGCTCGATCCCGAGGCGGGCCGCCATCAACGTCTGGATACTCAGTCTCTCATCGCGACCTGACGGGCTCTTCCACGAGATTGTCGCCTGAACCTGGTAGGGCTCGCTCTCGGAGCCGCCGCCGATGGCCAGGGCGTAGGTATAGTCCTGAAACGGCGCGTCGCACGCGCCCGTGAGCGGGAAGGTTTTGGCGTAGTCGTCCGGGCCGCGTGCGAGCACGAGGCTGAGCTGTTCGTCGGCGAGCATTGCGCCGATCTGCATGCGCTCGCCCTGGCTCTGGCTGGAGATTGCTTGCGCCGTGAGGCCGACGATCACCGCCAGCGCGACGCCCAGGATGATCGTCGCGACAATGGCGTCAATCAGCGCAACTGCGCGCCGTCGGCGCGGGCGCGTGGGCCGCGCAGAAGCGAGGGACGACTCAGCACGAGCTGCGTGCGGGTTCACCATGGCGAGGTCCTTCGCCCGGAGGCGTCGAGGTCCTCGCCGCGAATCTCGATCGGCTGAATGGCGCTTGCGCTGGCGATGGTGCGAAGCCGCGCGGCTGGCTCTTCTGAAAGCAGGTCTACCTGATACGCCGCGCTTTGCTCGCCCGCGCTGTCCTCGCGAATCAGCACAAGGGTCACCATCGGGCGCACGCGACCGGGCTGAAACTCAAGCTGGTATGGAGCCCCCCCACCCCCTCCACCACTGGCGCCCCCCGCTCCCGGCAACGACGACAGCGCAACGGCGCGTCCGTCCACGATCAATGCCGAGAGCCGCGTGGATGCCAGCACGACCGGCCTCACCAGGGGCATCGGCTTCCACGCCGGGCCCGCCTTTGCCGCGGGACCCACCGTTGACAGCGTGCCGCCCTCGGTGTGCATGAGCAGCGAAAGCCGACGCGCTCCCGATTCGTATTGGAGGGCCACCACCTGCCCGCTGAGCGTCAGGCGCTGACCCAGCGACGACAAGAGTTGACGAACGCTCTCGCTCTCGGCCGCGGCCGCTCGGTCGCGCGTGCCGGTCATGCGCGGGATCGCGACCGCCGCGAGCACCCCGATCAGGATGATCACGACGATCATCTCGACCATCGAGAACGCTCCGCGGACGCGCCTGAACGGCGCGCCGGTGTTAAACGTCGCGAGATGGAGCGTCGATGGTGTCATGCGAGGAAACCGCGGCGGGCGTTGAGTGCGTGGACGACTCAGGATCAGATCATTGCGATTGCGGCGATCGCGAAGTCACGGCTTGACGATGTCCTTGGCGTCGCCCTCGCCGCCGGGCTGCTTGTCGCTGCCGTAGCTGACGATGTCGAAGTCCTGGTTGCGCTGGCCGGGAATGAGCAGGACGAACTTGTTGCCCCAGGGATCAAGCAGCGCGTCGGAGTTGGGCATGTAGCCCTTCCACTTTTCTTCCGGCACGTCGCCGGGTCGCTCGACGAGGAACATCATGTCGCCGGTGCTGGGGGGCTGGCCACAATCGGCCATGTAGAGCGCCACCTGCTGCGCGAGCGTCGCGCCCTTGGCTTCGGCGGCGGCGGTCTTGCTCTGACCGACGCGACCGAGCACGCGCGGCGCGACGATCGCGGCCAGCACGCCGATGATGATCACGACGACAATGATCTCAACGATGGTGAACGCGCGGCGGACGCGCCGCGAATCGCGATCAAACGGTTTCTGATTCATGGTGTTGCTCCTGACGGGCTCGGTGCGTTGGGGGACAAAGTCTCTGCTGATGGGTTGGACGCTCACGCTCATTCACAGCTTCCCAGCCGCGTCTTGCAGTTGCAGCAGCGCTAGCAGGATGGCCAGCACCACAAACCCTACGACGCACGCGAGCCCGACGACAAGGATTGGCGGCAGGATCGTGGTGATGACTTTGACACGGGTTTCGGTGCGTCCCTCCATCGCGGTCGCCGCCTGGCTCAGCAGGTCCGGCAGCTTGCCTGATCGCTCGCCCAGGCTCACGATCTGCACCAACAGCGGCGGGAACAGGCCCGTGCTCTCAAGCGGGCCAGCGATGGTCTTGCCGCCAGCGACTTCCTCGCACACCGAGTCCATCGCGCGGCGCATCACGGTGTTGCCCAGCGTCGCGCTGGTCAGCCGCAGCGCCGTCAACACCGGCAGGCCGGCCTTGACCAGCGTGCCCAGCGTGCGTGTGAAGCGAGCGACGGCCGCGTCGCGCACCAGCGCGCCCATCATGGGCAGCGACAGCATCACGCGATCGATCGCCAGTCGCCCTGCGGGCGTGGCGCGCACGCGGTAGTACACCAGCAGGCCGATGCCGGCGGCACCGATCATCGCCCACCAGTAACCAAGGACGACGCTCGCGAAGCCCTGCACGACCAGCGTCGGCCAGGGGAGCGAGATGTTCTGGCCCTCGAACGGCTTCAGTATGCTCGGCACGATGAACGTTGTCACGATGATGATCGCGATGCCCGAGAGAACTAGCAGGATGAGCGGGTAGAGCGTCGCGCTTAGCAGCGACCGACGCAGGCGCAAGTCCTTCTCGACCAGGTCCGCAGTCTGCTGCAGCACTTCGCCAATGCGCCCGGATGCCTCGCCCGCCTTGACGAGGTTGATGATCAGCTCGTTGAACGGCTTGCCCCATGTGCGGCACGCCTCGGCCAGCGTTCCGCCCTGCTCCACGCGCGCGATCAGATGGTTAAGCATTGCCTTCTGCGCGGGCGTTCGGCCCGCCTTGCCCAGCGTGCGCAAGGCCGGGACCAGCGGCAGGCCGGCCTGCAACGCCGTCGCCAGCTCGCTGATGAACGACGCGGTGTCCGCGAGCGACATGCCGCTGAACAAGCCGCCGCGATAGGCACGGACGGCCATTTCTGAGCCGCTCGCGCCGACCTTCGCGCCTGAAAGCACCAACTGTGCCGCGGGCATGTTGGAAGCGCCGGCGATCGCGCCCGCAACCGTGAGTCCCGCTTTGGCAGCCTGAAACGCGTTTGTCGGCGAATCGCCAAACTGCGCGGGCTTGTCGCGCCCGTTGGCACGCGCGCCTGCCGACTTGACCTCTTCGAGCGACGCTGGCGTGAGGCCCCGGCCCATGAGCTCGCGCAGCGCGCTAGAGCGATCGGGCGCTTCAAGCACCTGCGCCCCGCCGCCGCTCAAGTTGGTGTATCGAAACGTCGCCATGCATTTGTTCGCTGTCTGCGTTTGCCTTTGATCGCGTAGCCCTGTGACTTAAACCTTGGCCGTTCTGTTGCCATCACCCTTCGGCCGCGTCCTGTGTCGCGCGGAGGACTTCGTCGACCGTCGTCAGCCCGGCGCTGGCCTTCATCAAGCCGTCGCGGCGCATGTTGACGTGCGTCGAGGCCGCGACCGCGAGCAGTTCAGTTGGGGTGCTCTTTCCCAGGCCGATGATCTGGCGCATCAGCGGCGTAATCGTCAGCAACTCGTAGAAGCCGATGCGTCCGCGATATCCCGTGTTGTCGCACTTGTCGCAGCCGATTCCCTTGAACGACCGCATGCCCGGGAACATCGAGCGTTCGTCATCAAGGATGCGATGCCGCAGCGTCTCAGGGATGTCCGTCGGGCGCACGCACACCTGACACACCCGGCGTCCCAGGCGCTGGGCCATCACGCCCTCGATCACGCTGGCCAGCAGGAACGGCTGGATGTTCATGTCAATCAATCGCCCGATGGCGCTCGCGGCGTCGTTGGTATGCAGCGTGCTCAACACCAGGTGCCCCGTCAGCGCGGCGCGCACCGCGATCTCCGCGGTTTCGGCGTCGCGAATCTCACCGACCATGATCACGTCAGGATCCTGACGCAAGATCGCGCGCAGCCCGCTGGCGAAGCTCAGCCCGCGCTCGGGGTTGACCGGAATCTGGTTGACGCCGTTGAGTTCGTACTCGACGGGGTCTTCGACGGTAATGATCTTGAGGCTGGGGTCGTAGAGCTTGGTGAGCGCCGCGTAGAGGCTGGTGGTCTTTCCGCTGCCGGTGGGGCCGGTGACCAGGATCATGCCGTGGGGCATGGCGAGGAGGCGGTCCATCTCGGTCAGGTCGGCCTCGCGCATCCCGAGCGCCCGCAGATCAAGCACGATCGACTGCTTGTCGAGGATGCGCATGACCACGCTCTCGCCGTAGATGGTCGGGACGGTGCTGACGCGGATATCGACCTTGCGACCCTCGAATCGCAGCGTGATGTGCCCGTCCTGCGGCACGTATCGCTCCGCGATATCCATCCCGCTCATGATCTTGATGCGGCTGGTCAGCGCCGCCTGCAACGCCTTGGGGGGCGAGTTCTGCGGGCGGAGTTCGCCATCAATGCGATACTTCACGCTGAGCGCCCGCTCGAACGGCTCGACGTGAACGTCGCTCGCTCGCCCGCGCACCGCTTCGAGGATGATCAGATTCACCAGGTTGATGACCGATGGCTCCTCGGCCATCCGATGGATGTCCTGGGCATCCACCGCCTCGAGGTTCGCGAGCATGTCGTCCTCGGTCTGCCCGCCCGCGACGCCCAGGCGCTGGGCCATCTGTGACGCCGTGGCGCCGTACGCCTGGCGGATCAAGTCGTCGAACATCTCCTGCGGCCCGGTCGCGCGCCGGATCGCGCGCCCGGTGATGATGCTCAACTCGTCGGCAGAGTCCTCATCGCGCGGGCTCGACATCAACACGACGAGCCTGGTGTTCTCAAACGCGAACGGGACGGCGCCCAGCCGCACCGCCTGGTCCGGCGTGAGCAATCGCGCCGCGTCGGCGTTGATCGTCGGCTTCTCCGTGACTTCGAGCGTCCCGCGCGGGAGCGCAGCGGGCGGCTCTGGCACCTCGCCGATTGGCCGGTCCTGCGTGCCCGTAGCGCCACTGCCGGGCGACGCCGCTCGGGTCAAGGCGGCGCTTGCGATCAATCCATTCGAGTCCGCGTGCGCGTCCATGTCGCTTCGGTTCTCCGGGTGTCTGGTCGAGAGGCGGCCTCAGGTGCCGGCCGGACGAACGGGTGCGGGGGCGTTGTCGTTATTGCGCTGGCGACGGCGCGGGGCCGGCTGACCCTCATCGCCCGGCGGCATGTTGCCTGATTCGCCGCCTGCGTTTTGCCCGGCGCGCTCGGGCGTGAGCTTGGCCTTCTGCTCCTCGGTGAGCAGCGCCTTGACTGCGTCGGCGGTCTTGCGATCCAGCTCGCGCCGGGCGGTGCGGACTTCCTGCATCGCCGGATCCCCGCCACCGCCGCCGCTAAAGGTGGCCATCATGGTTGAGACCGTCATCGTCGCTTCCGTCGCCTCCTGCGCTTGCTCGCCCTTCTTATTCAGAGCCGCGGCGTCGCGCGTGTACGACTCCGCGATGCCTTCGATGCTCTTGCGCTGCGTGGCGTCAAGGTCTTCAAGCTTTGCCGCGGCGTCGAGCATCTGCTGCGTCGCGCGACCCTGCCGGTAAATGCGCGGGAAGCTCTCTTTGCGGAACTCTTCGGCGAACTTCGGCGCGACCTCCGCAGGCAGCATCGACTCAATCTCGCGGGCAAAGCGGCGGTTCACGTCGCGCACCCGTAACGCGACATCGCGACCTTCCTGCAGCTTCTTGTTCGCTTCCTCGGGGTTGCCGGCCATGACCTGCTGCATCAGCTCCTGCATCCGCCCCATGTTGGCCTCGAAAACCTCGTTGCGCTTGACAAGCACAGGGTCAAGCTCGGACTCGTAGCGTTCGAGCGCAGGTGCCACCGCCTTCTCCTGCTCGGGGTTCAGCTTCAACTGTTCAACGAGGCGGACGACGTCCACCGACTCGCCGCTGATGAGCCCGCGCCCGAGCGTCTGGTCGCGCCGGCGGGTCTTCTCGACACGCGCCCACTGGACCGCCTGCTTGTCGTCGAGCGTTGACTTGATGTCGTCGAGAAACTGCACGTCGATCTTGGCGCTGGCGTCGCGCATCTCGCGCATCTTCTCGCCCATCTCCTGCCAGATCGCCGGGTCGCGCGACTCGCGGAACTCGTCGCGAGTCTTCTCGACCATCGCCTGAACCTTGGCGCGATGCTCGCCGCTCTGCGCTACATATCCCTCGTGCAGGAGCTTCATGGCGTCAAGCTGCACTGCCGATGCGTTGACGATCTTGGCGTACTTCTCCAGATCCTGCGAGCTGATCGGCTGGCTGTCAGTCATCCCGCCGCCCATCATGCCGAACCTGCGCCCACCGCCCGCGCCGCCGCCCGCTGGCTGCGCGAAGGCGCTTGACACCTCGCCGCCAAGGGCTACCAGCACCGCGGCGCTGATCAGTGCGGTACGGAAAACGTTCATCGAGCGGCGGAAACGGTTCATGATCGGGCTCCACAAGTGCGGGGTGAGAATTCTTGCTCGGCCGGTCGTCGCGCCTGCGAGAAAAGCAGTGTCACGATATGAACGCACCGGCCGCCGGCGCACCAATCCAGACCAAACAAGCACCCACTCAGGCTGAACGAGTGCCGCATTCGCTTATTGCTCGTCTCACGTCAGGTTGCGGGTGGGGCCCTTTCGACGCCGATCGGCGCCCGACGATCGTTGCGCCACCGACCGGACACGAACGCCGCAGACCCACTGCCACCGCCCGCCCCTACACGCTCTTTGGCTCCGCTCAGACCATCGCCAGCGGCATCGCAGCGGCAAACGTCGCTGGCTTGCGGTCTTCCATCATCTGGATGAACACGTCAAACAGATAACTCGAGTCGTGCGGCCCCGGCCCGGCCTCCGGGTGATATTGCACGCAGAACACCGGGCGATCCGTCAGGCGGAAGCCGGCAAGCGTGCCGTCGTTCAGGTGAACGTGCGTCGCCTCCGCCCCCGCGCCCGCGAGGCTTTCGGGGTCCACGGCGAACCCGTGATTCTGGCTGGTGATCTCCACCCGCCCGCTCATCAGATTCTTCACCGGCTGGTTCGCGCCGCGATGGCCAAAGGGAAGTTTGAACGTCTTGGCCCCAACTGCAAGCCCTAGCAACTGATGGCCCAAGCAGATTCCAAACGTCGGCGGCACCGACTTCGGCGCACCCGAAAGCACCTCGCGCAAAGTCCGAATGGTCGCCTCCACCGCGGCCGGGTCGCCCGGGCCATTGCTGATGAACAGCCCATCGACCTCACCGGAGTCAAACTGCCGCTTGATCTCCGCGGCGCTGACATCGTGCGGCACAAGCTTGATCTCGCACCCGCGATCGGCAAGATTGCGCAGGATGTTGTTCTTGGCGCCACAGTCCAGCGCCAGCACTTTGTAAACCCGTGCGCCCGGCCCGCGCTGGGTCGTCGGATGGCCCTGATGACCCGTGACATCGCGCCAAGGGCCGAGCGTTTCGCTCCAGGTCTGGTTGTTCGTACACCCGACCAGCGGCACCAGATTCTGCCCCATCATGCTCGGCGCGTGCCGGGCACGCTCCAGCAGCGCCTCGTGCGTCACGGTCTGGTCATCGGTAATGACGCCCTGCATCACGCCGACGCTTCGGAGGCGTCGCGTGAGTGCTCGCGTGTCGATCTCCGCGAGCCCAAGCACGCCGGCGCGATCGAGATATTCATCGAGCGCCATGTCGCTGCGGAAGTTGCTGGCCAGGCGCGACAGGTCTTTGATCACGAGCCCCGAGACCTGGACGCGCCGGCTCTCGACGTCATGGGCGTTGACACCGTAGTTGCCGACTTGCGCGACGGTCATCACCAGGATCTGTCCGGTGTACGACGGATCGGTCAGCGCTTCCTGATAGCCGGTCATCGACGTGTTGAACACGACCTCGGCGCTGACCGCAAGGTTCCGCCCCACGGCCCCAAACGCGGTGCCCGTGAATACCGAGCCGTCTTGGAGCGACAACCTTCCAACGCGCCGCGCACCGCCGCCCCCGCCCCCCCCGCTCGCCGCGTTGAGCATCGTCGACTGCCCGGGGGCCGCGCCGTGATTCGCCGATGATTGATTCATGGGGCCAGTATAGATCCAGTGCGAACGCGACTGCATATGTTCAGCGGCAGGTGCCCTCACTCTTTACGAGCAATCTCGAGCCCGAGAACCCGCGCGACCTTCGCCTGGTCCGTGTCGCGGTCAACCGCGGCATCGACAGATCCGGCGACCTCCGCGAATCGCTCCTCACCTACACCCTGCCCGTGGGCATCGACGCCCAGCCGGGCCAGCTTGTCAAAGTCCCGCTCGGGCGCGCCAACTCGGCGGCGAGCGCGGTGGCTATCGAGGTCGGTGGTTTCGAGTTGCTGGGCGATCTTCCGGTTGAAAAGCTCAAAGGCATTTCGAGTGTGACCCCCGCGATCCTGCCGCGCTCGCTGTTGGAACTTGCCAAGTGGATGGCGCAGTACTACGTCTGCCCGCTGGGCATGGTGCTGCAAGCCGTGCTTCCCGCGGCAGTCAAACGCCAGGTCGGTCGCACGCTCGTCACGCGCTTCACGCTCGCGCCGGACCTGGACACACGCGTCGCAGCGCTGGGCAAACTCCCCAAACGCCAGCTCGACGCGATCGCGGCCCTGCGCACCCTGCCAGCCGAGCGGTGGCCCGCAAAGGCCAAATCGCTCCACGCCGAGTCCGGCGTGTCCGCGGCCATGCAGAAAAAACTCGTTGCGCTGGGAGTTCTGATGGCGCTCATCACTGACGAGGTGACCGCGTCAGGCGAGTTGCTCGGCGCGTTTCCCAGCGGGCCGAGTGTCGGCGCGCCGGCTCGCCCCGTGCCAACCCCGGAGCAGGCGGTCGCGATCGACGCGCTGGAGCGAGCGCTGGGCTCCTTCTCGGCACACCTGCTGCTGGGCGTCACCGGCTCCGGCAAGACCGAGGTCTACCTGCGCGTCATCGAGACGATGCTTGCCCGCCACACGCACGCCAGCGCCATCGTGCTGGTGCCAGAGATCGCTCTGACGCCGCAGACCAGCTCGCGATTCATCGAGCGCTTCGGCGCGACCGTCGCTGTGCTGCACTCGGGCCTCAGCGCGTCGCAGCGCAACGCCCAATGGGCCCTGGCGGCGACCGGCCGAGTCCGCGTCGTTGTCGGCGCTCGCTCGGCGATTTTCGCCCCGGTTGCGAAGCTCGGCATCGTCATCGTCGACGAGGAGCACGACAGCTCGTACAAGCAGGATCAACTGCCGCGGTACCACGCGCGCGACGTCGCGGTGAAACGGGCATCCATCGAGGGGTGCCCGGTGGTCATGGGCAGTGCCACGCCATCGCTTGAGAGCTACGCCAACGCCATCGGCCCCGATCATCGCTATGCGCTCTGGAAGCTGCCGACGCGGGCGAACGGCGCGCGCATGCCGCGGGTCGAGATCGTTGATCTGGTAAGCGAGCGGGCCCTGCGCTCGCAGCTTCACCCCGGTCAGTGGCGCACGCGTCAGCTTCATCTGCTAGGCCCGACCCTCGAAATCGCGATCGACCAGACCCTGGCCGCCGGCGGGCAGGCGATTCTCCTGCTTAACCGTCGCGGCTACGCCAACTATCTTTGTTGCCCCAGCCCCACCTGCGGCTGGATCATGCGCTGCGATCACTGCGACGCTTCCAGCGTGCTGCACATGCACCAGGATGTCCGCGCGCAGAGCGCGGGCTTTGTGCGCTGCCACCACTGCCTCGCAGAGCAACTGCTTCCCAAGCGCTGCCCGGTCTGCGCTAAAGAGATCAACACCTTCGGCCTGGGCACGCAACGCGTCGAAGAAGAGCTACAGCGCAAGTTCCTGCACACCCGAAATCTCAAGCTCGGCGAGACGCTCCTGCGCGCCGATTCGGACACCATGTCCACCGCTAAGGACTACTTCGACGCGCTGAGCCGCTTCGCCCGGGGCGAGATCCGCGTGCTGCTGGGCACGCAGATGATCGCCAAGGGCCTGGACTTTCCGAATGTCCGCCTCGTCGGCGTCGTCCACGCTGACACCGCCTTGAACCTGCCGGACTTTCGCGCCGCGGAGCGCACGTTTCAGCTCGTCGCACAGGTCGCCGGGCGCGCGGGGCGTGGCAGCCACCCTGGGCGCGTCATCGTCCAGACCATGAACCCGCGCGAGCCCTCGATCGTCATGGCGGCTCAGCACGATTTTGAGGGCTTCGCTTCGCGCGAGCTGGCCATTCGACGCGCGTCGCGCCTGCCGCCATCGGAGAAGATGGCCCGCATCGTTTGTCGAGACCTTGAGCTGGCCAAAGCCACCGGGCACGCCGCGGCTCTCAGCGCCGAGATCACCCGCCTCGCGCCCGCCATCGCAGGGCTGCGCGTGCGCGGGCCCATGCCCTGCCCGATCTCACGCATCGCCGATCACCACCGCATCGCGATTGAGCTCACAGCGCCCACACGCGGCACCCTTCAGCACCTGCTGGCACAACTCCGGAGCGCCGGCCTGCTGATCTCTGACGCGCACACCGCGATCGATGTCGACCCGGTGTCGCTCATGTGATCAGTCGCGGAGGCCGCATCGAGGTTTGCGGGTCGAAAGTGCTCACGGGCAGCCGTCGAAGAAGACGCCAAAGAAGACGTTGTAATCGGCTTCGGTCACGCCGTTGTTCGCTTCGCCCTGTCGCGCCGGAGCAAAGCCGCCGTCATCGGCGATGTCGCACCAGGGCTGCGCGTCAAAGAACCCGCCGAAGAACGCGTTGTAATCGCCCTCGGTCAGCCCGTTGTTGGAGCCACCCGGATCCAACCCAAACGGGGGCAGTGGCGTGCCGTTGTCGTACGCGATATCACCGACGCACAGCGCCGTCGCCAGCGGCGGATCAATCGTGAACGCGCCGAAGCCGGTGCCAATGGACCCCTGACCGTCGGAGTTGGTGACCCGCACATCGCGCAAACCGAGCGCCGCGCTCTCGTTGATCGTGACCGTCAGCCCGTCGATTCGCGTGCCCACCGCCGAGATCACCGGCGTCCCGCTCACAATGATCCCATCGCCAAAGTTCACCTGGCCCGCGCTGGTGACGCCCATGAAGTTGGTGCCGATGATCACGACCGGGACGGCGGCGCCGGCGCCGGCGCTCGACGGCGTGACGCTGGTGACCGTCGTGGTCGCGCCGAAGACGGTGAGGTTGATCGTGTCGGTGCTGGTCTTGCCCAGGTTGTCCGTGACGCGCAGCGCGATCGGGAAGATGCCGTTGGACGTGTAGAAGCGCGTCGGCTGCGCGCCCGCGGTCTCAAACGTGCCGTTGGCATCAAGGTCCCAGGCGTAGGCCGAGATGGAGCCGCCGGGGTTGGTCGCTCGCGAGTTGTGATCGCCCATGAAATAGCATCGCACGCCAGCGCCGATACGCTTGTTGATCCCCGCGATCGCCTGCGGATCGCTGGTGAATCCCGGGAGGAGGGCCGCGAAGTCGTAGAGCTGCACCGTGGAGTTTGAGCTGGTGCCTGCCGCAAGGTCGATCACCTGGACGCTGTACGTCCCGGGCTCAAAGACCTGATCGATAGTCTCGACCGCGCCCGCGGCTCCGGCACTCGAATCGTACAAAGTCACCGTACCGGCACTGTTGTACACGCGTAAGCCCGGATTGCCAGCGGCCGACGCGTTCACCGTCGTCGGCGACGCCGGGTTGTTGCAGCCGCTGGTCTGCGGGTCATTGAGGTAGCTGCCGCCGGTCGGCGTCACGCTCAGGATCACGCGCTGCATGCCGGTGACCGTGAAGCGGTACCAATCCTGGTTTGACGAGTTGGTCCCGGTGGGGCCGTTCAACGACATGTCGAGGTATCGAACCGAGCGGAACGAAGGGCCTGTGAGATTCCCCATGTCCACGGCGAGGACCGCGCTCCTGTTCCCGCTGAATCGATCACCATAGTTCCGCCCCGCCCCGCGCCGCTCGTCCACCGTCGTCATGTTGAAGTTTGTGGCGATCTGCGGCTCCATCAACGCCGTCCGCGAGCACGGGATGACGTGCTGATACCCAAGACCATGACCGTGCTCGTGCCCGACGACGTTGCGCCAATAGCGATAGCCGTTGGTGGAGGACGCGATCGCGCTGGTGCCGACCATGAAGTTGGTGTTGAGAACCATGTCTCCGCCGCTGCCGGGAAAGTTGTTGTACGCCACCACCGAGGTGCCGGGCGTGAGCGGGATGCCACCCATACGGATGTCGCCGCGCGTCGCGGACTTGGTGGAGGACGTGGACCAGTTGCTGTTGTCATCGGCGACTTCGGTGTAGTCGATGCCACCGCTTCGTCGCCACGACGCCAGCCCCTGACGGCAGAGCTCTCGCCCGCGATCAATCGCGGTGCTTCCGAAGAGCGTCGTGATGACTTGGTTCAAGACATTCGGTCCGTTCGGAAAACTCGATGAGGAGCCCCAGGTCACCCCGTCCTCGGGGAACGAGTATGTCAGCGTGGCCCGCGCCGCCTGTCCAGCGGATCGCGTTGCCGAGAACCCGGGGCTGACTGCGCCGTTCCACACCGTGCCCGACGTAAAAAACTTCGGAATGGCCGTGCCAACAGGGCCGAGACTGACCGGGCGAAGGGCAAACCTGATCATGTCCTCGCTGAGTGCCAACGGATCCGCGTCCTCGGCGTAGCACCGCGTACTCCAGCGAGTGTCTTCGAGAATCCGATTCACCAGCCACGCGGGATCGCGCGACTTGGACGCCGCGATCTTGATCGCTTCGAAAAACGTGCTCTGAGAGCCGGCGCCGTGATCGTGGCCGCAGCCGACACCGCTGCTGGCCGCCGGGGTCGTGTCCGAGCAGCGGACGTGAGCTTCGGGGATCAAACCGGGCTCACCGCGCGCGTGCGTAGCCGTCGAACCCCCGACCGCCAAGCCCGCCAGGGCCACGAGCGTCATCCCCGGGCGTGGGAAATGCTGGAATCGCGAAGCGAACATTTGAGCAGGATCAATCAACGGTACCTCCGTGAATCACTTACAACTGGACGGATCGGAACGAGAACGACTGCGGGGCAAGGCCTCGCCGAACCAGCCAGAGCCAGCCGCCTGACAGCCCGCAACAGCCCGCCAGCAAGGCCCGAGAACAATCGCGAAATGATTGGTCGTTTGTGCATAGTGGGGTGACTCGACGGGTGGGATTCTAAGAGCGAGGTGACCAGGAGTTTCGATGATGAAAGTCCCGCGGACGACTTTCACGTCGCGAATTTGAGAAAAAACTTAACCGGGTGCCCAAGAAACCGTCCCTGGGTCGATTGCCGCGTCCTCCCCTCGATTGAGGCAGTCTAGTAAACGGCGCTGCAAGGCCGTCGCGATCGGCCCGTTGCTTTCAGGGCCGACGGGCACGCCGTCAATCTGCACCACGCGGGTCACCATGGTCGTGGTGCCCAGCAGCATCACCTCGCGGGCCCGGCGCAACTCGGCCAGCGTCACCACCCGCTCAACCACCCGCGGCTCAATCTTCAGCACGACCGCCCGGGTCACGCCATTGAGAATCGGCGTGCCCCGCAGGCTGGGCGTCACCAGCTCGACGTCGTCGAGCACGTCACCGGCCGATCGCTTGCCGCCCCTCGGCCCGCCTGCGGTCCGTCCCGGCGTCCGGCCGGCGCGATCCAGCGCTACGAGCACGTTTGTATAGGTCCCCTCTGCGAGCAGGCTTCCCTCGGGCGTCTCGCGATACAGCAGCGTCTCGCCCGCGCCGTCCTCGCCCTGAGCACGAACGCCCGCGATCGCCGCCAAGACGTTGCCGAGCAGCGAGATGGACTTCATGTGCCCGCGCGACCAGCGGTCGTCGCGCTGCAGGCTCACGCGCTTGGTCGCGACGTGCGGCTCGCCGGCGACATCAAGCGACGGCAGGGGCGTCGCGTAGACGAGCGACGTCGGCGGGTAGCCGTGCGTGCCGACGCGCGAGCGCACCGGGCCGTCATCGAGCGACGGCGTGCCCCGCGTAACCTGCCAATAGACAAACGCATCGGTCAGCCCGTTGGCATCCAGCACGCGATCTGTGCTTTCAAGCAGGCGGCCCGCGTCATACTCGATGCCCGCCTCGCGCAAGCCCGCCTGCAGGCGGGCGACGTGCAGCGCGCCCGCGATGAGCCGGGGTCGCCCGCCATGCATGAATGACCGCAGGCCCTCGTACATCCCGTCGCCGAAGAGAAAGCCACGATCAAAGACGCTCACGCGGGCCTGGTCGTGAGGCACGAGCTCGCTATTGAGTTCGATCAGCACAACGGCGAGTGTAGCAAATCTCGCTCGATGGCCCTTATCCTGCGTCATGGAACTCGCGAACCTGCGTGTGACGTTGATGGGGCTGGGGCGCTTCGGCGGCGGCGTCGGCGCAGCGCGCTGGCTCGCGTCGCGCGGCGCACGCGTCCTGATCACCGATCTGTCCTCCGAAGAGACCCTGCGTGAGCCGCTGACGGAACTCGCACCGCTGATGGCGGAGGGACGGATCACGCTTCGCCTGGGCAGCCACGAGATCAACGACTTTGTCGACACCGACCTGGTGGTGGTGAACCCCGCAGTCCCGCGCCCTTGGCAGAGCCCGTATCTCCAGCGCGCTTTCGCCTCGAACGTGCCCATCACCACCGAGATCGGGCTGCTGGTGGAGCGGCTGCCCAACCGGCGCCGCGTCATCGGCATCACTGGCTCGGTCGGCAAAAGCACCACCAGCGCCATGATCGCGCGCGCACTAAAAGCCACCGGCGAGCCCGTCAAACTGGGCGGCAACATCGGCGGCTCCCTCCTTGAATCCCTCGACGACATCACCGACCAAACCTGGGTCGTCCTCGAACTCTCCTCTGCCATGCTCTACTGGCTGGGCGTCACGCAACGCTGGTCGCCCGCCATCAGCGTCTGCACAAACCTTTCACCCAACCACATCGACTGGCACTCGACGCCTGAGCATTACGCCAGCAGCAAGCAGGAAATCCTGCGCTATCAGGACAAGGACGACCTGGCCATCCTCGGCCCGGGACTCGAGTCCTGGTCAGGCGTCACCCTCGCCAAAGTGATCAACGTCGGGCACGCACACTTCACGGGCCGCTTACGAATCCCGGGTCAGCACAATCGCCAGAACGCGGGCGTTGCGCTGGCGACGTGCCGCGCTGCGTCGCCATTGACGGATCCGCAAGCGTTCGAGCACGCCCTCGGCACGTTCGGCGGCCTGCCCCACCGCCTCGAACTCGTTGGCGAAGTGGCCGGCAAGCGGTTCTACAACGACTCCAAGTGCACCACCGTCAGCTCGCTCATGCAGGCGCTGGACTCCCTGCGCGACCCCGCCCGGGGCACCTCCCACATTCATCTCATCGCCGGCGGCTACGACAAGGGCGTATCGCTCTCGCCCGTCGCGCAGCTCGCGCCATCGCTCGCGGGGCTCTACTGCGTCGGCAAGACCGGGCCCACGATCGGGGCGGAGGCGATGCTGCGAGCACCCGAACGTGTACACCACTGCGAGACCGTGCGTGAGGCGACGCTGGCCGCGATCAGCGCGATGGGCGCGGGCGACGTGTTGCTGCTCTCCCCTGCGTGCGCGTCGTGGGATCAATACCCCAACTATGAGCATCGCGGGGCCGCGTTTGTCGACGCCGTGCGTTCGCAGTTTGGCGCGAGCCTTGACGCCGTTTGACCGCAGTGATGGCATTCCAGAGGAACACTCCATGAAACTGGAACCTGAGTTTGCACTGAATCGTTCTTTGGGCAGCGGTGGCCGAGGCGCGGCGAGCGCTCGTCTCGCGCCTGCGGTGCTGCTGGCGTCGATTATCGGCGCAGCGTTGCTAATCGGGTGCGCGTCGCGATCGCCCGACGCGAAAGCCGAGACGAACACAACTGCCACGACATCGGCCGCGCCAGACGCGCCCGCGAGAACGGCACCGATGACTCCGGTGCCGCCGGAACCGTCGAGCGCTCAACCCACGGCAGTCTCCACGTCGGCACCACAAGGCCCGACCGCGCCGGTGACGGCGCGTCCCGCCGGGCTGGTCGAGATCTTTCCGGGTGTCCGAGTGGATCGCGCCGGGCGAGTCGTGGAGTTTGACGCGGTCGTGCCGATCGACCCGCGCGATGAGACGACACCGGTGATCTATCTCGAAGTGATCGCGTGCCCGCGCGACACGAAGGAGCATGAGGCGTTGCTGGTCACGAGCGTGAAGCCGTCGCAGGTTCATGCCGCGTTGCTGCTGATCGGGCTTGTTCCGGGCGCGCCCGGGCGCGTCGGATGGAAGGACAACGCACCGGTCCGCATCTCGCCGACGGGCCCTGCGGTGGACATCGTGTTCCGCTTCGATGACCCATCAGGCAAGACGATCGAAGCCCGCCCGCAGGACTGGATTGTCAACGCCATCGACGGACGCGCGATGTCGGGTCGAACGGGCGCGCCGGTCAGCCCAGCGGGCACGGCGCACTGGGTTTTCGCGGGCTCGGTCACGCGCCAGGCGATGACCGAATCCGGCACGCGGGCCGAGCGCTACGAGGCCGACTCAGAGGGAACGCTGATCGGGTTTACGACGTTCGGCTCGGAGCTCCTGGCATACTCCGACATTCTCTCGCCGGAGTCGGGCGTTGATGCGCCGGCGTGGATCGCGGACGCTACGTCGATGCCGGCGGTGAGAACGAAGGTCGTCGTGGTGCTTCGCCCGGCCCCAGCGCGCTGAGGTGCGCCTCAAGAGGCGCCGACCAACACAAGAGCCCGGGCTGTGGCCGCCCGCAACAAGAAACGCGCCGGATCGCCCTCTGTGGCGCGAACGTCGCTATTGTCCTGCCCCACCGGAGCTCCGCATGCCCAAGAAGGTCACTCTCCCTGCGCACTATGTCGAGCTGAGGAAGCTGCATCGCGACGTCGCGACGCTCCGCTCTGTCGACGACATCCTGAACTGGGACCAGGAAACCTACATGCCCCCGGCGGGCGGGGCGCACCGCGCCGAGCAGCAGGCGATGATCAGCGCGATCGTCCACGAGAAGCGCACCGCCGGGCGCATCGGGGATCTCCTGACTCGCTGCGAGCTTGACAAGTCGCTGACCAAGGACGAAGCGATCAGCGCCAACCTTCGCGAAATGCGCCGCGACTTTGATCGCGCGACCCGCCTCCCGACTGACCTGGTTAGCGAGATCGCCCGCACGCAGAGCCTCGCGCAGGAGGCCTGGAAGAAAGCTCGCGAGGCGGACGACTTCAAGCAGTTCCGACCTTGGCTTGAGAAGATGGTCGGCCTGATGCGCAAAAAAGCCGAGTGCTACGGGGTGCCCGCCTCGGGCGAGTTGTACGACAACCTGCTGGAGGAATACGAGCCGGGCATGACCGCCGCGCAGGTTGACGCGATTTTCACGCCGCTGCGCCCGCGCCTTTCGGCGCTGGTTCAAGAGCTCACCACTGCGAAGGCCAAGGTCTCCTCGCGCGTGACCGAGCTCAAGCTGCCGGTGGCTCCCCAGACCGACTTTGCCAACGCGATCCTGATCGCGATGGGCTTTGACATGCAGGCGGGCCGGCTTGACGTGACGACCCACCCATTCTGCAGCTCGCCTGGCCCGCTGGATACCCGCCTGACCACGCGCTACGGCTCGGCCAGCTTCCTGGAGCCGCTGAGCGGCACCATGCACGAGGCCGGGCACGGGCTCTACGAGCAGGGCCTGCCGAAAGCCGCGCACTGGGGAGAGCCGCTGGGCGACGCGGTCAGCCTGGGCATTCACGAGAGCCAGTCGCGGATGTGGGAGAACTTCGTCGGGCGCTCGCGCGGCTTCTGGCAGTGGTGTACACCAGTGGCAAAGAAGACACTGGGCCCAACCATGAAGGCCTCGCCGGAAGACCTCTTCCGGGCCGCGAACGTCGTGAAGCGATCGTTCATCCGCGTCGAGGCGGACGAGGCGACGTACAACCTCCACGTCATGCTGCGTTTCAACCTTGAGCGTGCGCTGATCAACGGCGACCTGGCAGTCAAAGATCTGCCCAAGGCTTGGAACGCGATGTTCAAGGACTACCTGGGGCTCAAGGTTCCCAGCGACAAGGTCGGCTGTCTGCAGGACGTGCACTGGGCGTTCGGGCTCGTCGGCTACTTCCCGACGTACACGCTGGGGAATCTGTACGCCGCGCAGTTCTGGGAGAAGATCAACCGCGACATCCCTGACCTTGAAAAGCGTATGAGCAAGGGCAACTTTGGCGACCTGCTCGGCTGGTTGCGCCACAACATCCACCGGCACGGCCGGCGCTATCGCGCGGCGGAGCTCTGTCGCAAGGTCACGGGCAAGGAGCTCTCGCCCGAGCCGCTGATGCGTCACCTGGAAACGAAGCTGCGCGCGGTCTACGGGCTCAAGGGCTAACTCGCCGGCGCGTCACGGTCGCTGCGCGGCTCATCGGTCATTCGCTCGTCGGTAGAGGCTTCTACGCTTGCGCCGGGCAAGGTCTGGACCGCTGCGCTCTCGCCCAGCACGCGCTTAAGCACCTTGTCCAGCAACGCGTTCACAAAGCCGGGCGACTTCTCAGTTGAGAACTCCTTGGCCAGCTCGACCGCGTCGTTGACAACCACCTTCGGCTTCTCCCGCCCCGGACCCTTGGTCATGTCGTAGTGGGCCAGCCGCAGGATCGCGCGATCGACCGCGGCTTGCCGGCGCGCCGGCCACGTTGGGGCCAGCTCGCTCGTCACCTTATCCGCGCTCGCGCGATCGCGCCACGCCTCGCTGGCCAGCTCCATCGCGTGGTCAAGCTCGGTAACGCTCATGCCCGGGTGCTCCTCGACAAGCGAATCCCGGATCAGGCCCAGGTCCTTCTCGGTGTTCTGCCGCCCGCCCGTTGCGTGCTGCGCATCGATCTGAAACAACGCTTGGAATGCGAGTCGGCGGACGCCGCGATTGACGCTCATGGGCGAGCTCCCGGGCGTGACGCGCGCGCCAGCTTGTCAGCAGAACGAAGTTTCGAACGCTTGCTCGCTGGCGCGTGCCCGTCGGTGCCGACGACCGATCGCAACCGCCGCAGCTCGCTGAGCGTGTGCAGCGCCGCGTCCATCGCTTCGGCGCCCTTGTTGCCGATGCGTTCGTCGCCCGGCTTACCCGCCTTGGCCTCGCGCCGCGCCGGTGCCGTCGCCAGGCCCGCCCGCGCCAGCGCCTGCTCAGGCGTGTTCACCGTCAGCACGCCCAGCCCCACCGGAAGGCTTCGCTCGCGCGAGATCGTCGCCAGCTCGCGCGTCACGCTGTACCCCAGAATCTCATCATGATTCGTCTCGCCCTTGACAATGCACCCCAGGACGACGATCGCGTGAAAACGCCCGGTCGCCGCGGCCGCCGATGCCAGCGCGATCGTCTCGAACGCACCCGCCGCCTCAAAGATCTCCACACCCGAGCCATTGCTCGCGATCTGACTCATCCCATCGCTTGCGTCCGCAAACGCCTTTAACGCGCCGCGCTCCAGCGCGTCGGTCACTGTGCGGTTGTACCGGCTCACCACCAGCGCGACGCGCACGGGCGAGGGGTCCAGAGCACCACTGACGCGGGCGGAAGTTGTCAAAGACCTGGCCATAAGCCGCGATCATAGACGACCAAGTGCCAACTCACGGGCATCGGCCTTCATCACGTCAGCTTCCACGCGAAGAAGACCGCCGTGAAAATCAGGTCGGCGATCACGATCGCCACTATCGATTGCACCACGGTGTCCGTCGTCGCCTTGCCCACGCCCGCGGCGCCGCCGGTGACGCGCAGCCCGTTGGTACACGCGATCAGACCGATGAGCGCCCCAAAGACCACAGACTTGGCAAAGCCCGTGATGAAGTCGATTGCCTTGGCCTGGTAGAGCAGATTCTCCCAGAACGTCGCGATGGGGATCTCCAGCGCCAGCAGCCCAATCACCATCCCGCAGCCGATCGCCACCACGTTCCCCGCCACCGCCAGGCACATCATCGACAGCACCGTCGCCACCACGCGCGGCACCACGAGAAACCGAATCGGATTCAATGCCTGCGCTTCGAGCGCCTCGATCTCTTCGCCCACCACCATCGTGCCCAGCTCCGCTGCGATCGCGGCGCCAGCAAACCCCGTGAGCACGATCGCCGCGATCAAAGGGCCAAGCTCACGCAAGATCGCCACACCCACGATGTTCGCGACCAGTTCTTTCCGCCCGAACTGATCCAGGGGCGGTGCCATCTGCAGCACCAGGATCAGCCCGACGCACCCGGACACCAGCGACACGATGAACAGCGACCGGACGCCCACGCGCACGATCTGCGACATGATCGCGGGCAGACCCATCCGCACTCGCCGGCGCGTGAACGCCCGTGCGATCCAGCGCAACGTCTCGAAAGTCAGCCCGCCGATCGCGCCGATGTGATCCAGGATCGCCAGCCCTCGCGCGCCGACATACGCCACCGGCGCGACAAGGCCCTGCGCGATCGACGCGACCGCGCTGCGTCCGCCTTCGCCCGCGTTTTCACGCTGCTCCGCTTGTGGGGTCGGCTCGCTCATGTCGCCCACTGTACCGGCATGGCCGACGCTCAGCCAGCACTCACGCCAGCCCGCGCGAAGGGCTCATCACTTCGCCATCGCCTCGTCCAGCGTGCCGGTGAGCTTGAAGACCGTCTCGAGCTTGGCGATTGCGAAGATCGAACGCACGCGATCGGACAAGTTGCAGAGCACGAGCTGGCCCGAGCCGCGCCGCGCCGACTGCATCGCTTCGACCAGCGTCGCCAGGCCCGAGCTGTCCATGTACGGCACGCCCGCGAGATCGACGACAATCTTCTTGCCCTGTGCCTTTTTCAGTTCCTGGCGCAGCAAGGGCGAGCCCGAGAGATCGATATCGCCAATGGGCGTAATCACCACGACGTCGTTGACGGGTTTGGAGTTCACGCTGAGTGGGCCGAGCACGTTGTCCGCCATAACTGGTCCTTCCGCAGTGAACGCTGGCAAATCGATCTCAACCCCCGACAATCGCAACATCCAACCCGGCGCGGCCCCGACGCTGGCCTTCGGACTCCGCCTCAACTCACTGTGTCTGCCGGCATCCGCTTCTTGATCATCGTCAGCCGCATGCCGACGTCTGAGTTCGGTCGTTTCTCCCACCGCACCTCGTCCATCACTTCGGTGATGATGTGTACGCCGAGGCCGCCGGGTCGAATCTCGTCAAGGTCGCGCGACTTGATCGTGGACGGGTCCACCTGCTTCGCCTCGTCCTCGATCACAATCTGCAGCGCCTGAGTCGGATTCTGATGTTGCGTCTCGGGCGTCGCGACGCCCCCAACGAACGCCAGCGAGAGCCAGATCGGGCGATCCGGCGCTTTGCCGTAGCCGTGACGGATGACGTTGCACAGCGCTTCGTCCACCGCCAGGGCCAGTTGCCCACAGGCCTCGTCGCTGAAGCCCGAGCGGCTGGCGAACTGATAGACCATCTCGCGCGCGCCGCTGAGAAACAGCGGGTTGGATGGCAACTGCAATCTCACGTCCGTCTGCGTACTCATGAGTTGCTTCGCTCCGGGCCCGGCGCTGGGGTGGGTTCCGCTGCGCCGGTCGGTACCCAAGTGTTCCCGCTGGAACTCGTTTCCGCCAGCCAACTCTCCCAACGCTTCATCGCTTCTCTTCGATCGGACTCTGATCGGTCATATCGGTAGCCAAAATCTTGCCCAGTTAACCGAATCAGTGCATCACCCGCGGTCATTCGGATGAGCGGGTCGTCGCTGCGCAGCGATCGGACCAGTCGCGGCACCGCGGTCTGGTCGTTCTCACGCACCGCCTTCACGATTCGTTGCATCCGCCCCGAAGGCTCCGCCGATTCCCAATCTTCAATCTGAGGTGAGCACGCGGGCATCGCGAGCGCGATGGCCATTGCGAACACTCCGCACCCCCTACATCCCGACCACACCCGCCGCCCTCCCCGACCGCGACGCTCGCGCAGTGCCTGCACTTCGGGCGTCTGCGCATCGACTTGGGGCATCCATGACCTCATCGCGTCGCACAGTTTACTCCAGCCGACCCGCACCGACCGCGAACGTCCTCACTGTCTCACCGAGTGCTCCCCTGGATCGCTCCCCGCTCACCCCCGCTCACCCCTTCGCTTCTATCATCCCTCTTCCCCTTCGCCGAACCCTCGGAGCCCGCGGCCCTATGAACACTCCGCCCGTCAACGCGCCGACGCTGGCCACATCAGCCACCCCCACCCTCGTCGCCACCACGACCGGCACCGACACCAGCACGCTCTACCGCTCCGGCCAGCGCGAGTGCATCGTCATCGTGGACTTCGGCAGCCAGACCGCCCAGCTCATCGCCCGGCGAGTACGCGAGGCCGGCGTCTTCTCGATCCTCGTCGCGCCGTCAGCCGCGCTCAAGTTCATCCGCGAAATGCCCGTCCCGCCCAAGGGCATCGTGCTCTCCGGCGGGCCCGCCAGCGTCTACGACGAGAGCGCGCCCGTCGCCGACCCCGCGCTGCTGGACCTGGGCATCCCCGTGCTGGGCATCTGCTACGGCATGCAGTGGGCCTGCCGCGAAATCGGGTTCCGCGTTGAGCGTGCCGATCATCGCGAGTTCGGGCGCGCCCAGATCAGCGTCAAATCCAAGGGCGACCTGCTCGCGGCGCTCCCGGAGAAGACCACCGTCTGGATGTCGCACGGCGACCAGGTCATACCCCCCGACCCCGGCGCCCTCGGGTCAACTGAAACCAAAGTGCTCGCCAGCACCCCCACGTGCCCGCTGGCCGCGGTGCGGATCGACCGCCCGGGGCGCGCCTCGTTCCACGGCGTGCAGTTCCACCCCGAAGTCACGCACACGCCCCAGGGCAGCACGATCATCGGGAACTTCCTCTACGAGATCTGCCACTGCAAGGGCGAGTGGCGGATGGCGGATTATCTCGAGTCCGCAGTGCGCGACATCCGCCAGCGCGTGGGCGATGATCGCGTCCTGTGCGGGCTCAGCGGCGGCGTGGACTCCTCTGTCGTCGCGGCGCTCCTGCATCGAGCAATCGGCGACCAGCTCACGTGCGTCTTTGTTGATACCGGCCTGCTGCGCAAGAACGAGCGCGCGTTCGTCGAAACGACGTTCCGGGACCACTTCAACATTGATCTGCGCGTCGCCGATAGCGAGGCGCTCTTCCTGGCCGACCTCGCGGGCGTCACCGACCCGCAGGAGAAGCGCCGCCGAATCGGGCACCGCTTCATCGATATCTTCCAGACCGAGGCAGACAAAATCTCTGACGAGGAGCCGACGCCCGCGCTGGGAGCATCTAGCTCGCCCGCGGCGCCGCGCGGAAAGTTCGCGTTCCTCGCTCAAGGCACGCTCTACCCCGACGTCATCGAGTCCGGGCACGGCCACTCCGGCACCTCCGCTGGCATCAAGCTGCACCACAACGTCGGCGGCCTTCCCGCAGAGATGGACTTCCAGCTCATCGAGCCCCTGCGCGACCTCTTCAAGGACGAGGTTCGCAAGCTCGGCGAGGTGCTCGGCCTTCCGGACAAGCTCGTCTGGCGCCACCCCTTCCCCGGCCCGGGCCTCGCGGTTCGCGTGCTGGGCGAGGTGACGCGTCCGAAGCTCGACATCCTGCGCGAGTGCGACCAGATCCTGCTGGACGAGATTGTCGCCGCGGGGCTGTATCGCTCCACGAGCCAGGTCTTCGCGGTGCTGTTGCCGGTGCGGAGTGTCGGGGTCATGGGCGACGGTCGCACCTACGACAACGTCGTCGCCGTCCGCGCCGTCACCACCGAAGACTTCATGACCGCCGACTGGTCACGCATCCCCTACGACATCCTCGCCCGCATCTCCACCCGCATCATCAACGAGGTTCGCGGCGTCAACCGCGTCGTCTACGACATCTCCAGCAAACCCCCGGCAACGATCGAGTGGGAGTAACTCGGGGAGGTTGATCTCCCTCAACGGCTTTCCTCCGCCTCATCCCCCGGCCATCTTCAGCATCGTCGCCGGGCTCTCCGCCTCGCCCGTTCGGCAGCTCAACAGCGCCGCCTGCGCCATCGCCAGCATCGTCGCCGCGTTCCCCGCGCTGGCCCCGCAGCGCATGTCATGCTCGGCGCCCGCCGAATCCAAGCGCAGCAACTGGTCCGCGATCGCGCTGGCAAACTGCGCCGTCGCATCGGGCGCCGAGCCGCCAACCGCTGGCGACTCGACGACGCTGCCGTCAACGTTGATCCACTCGAACCCACCGCTGCCAACTGACACGCGCCCCTCGCTGGTCATCAACGTCGCCCGCACACGCGGCTGCCCCGCCTCGCTCGACCCGTACACCGTCGCGGAGCGCCCGCCGCTGAATCGCAGGTTGGCCGTGAGGTCGCCCCGCAGATCGCGCAGGGTGTTGCCAGATGTCGGGCGCAGCCCGCCCTCGCTCGGCGCATCGAACGCGGCGTCCACCGACTCCGCCTCCCCCAAAAACAACATCGCCAGGTCCATCGCGTCGGCGATCCGCGCACCGAGCGACCCCGCCCACGCCGGCCCGATCGACTCCACCGACATCGATCGCACCGGCCCCAGTTGCTCCGCCACGTCCAGCGCCGCCTTGACCGACGCCGACCAACGCGCTAGCCCAGCCTGCACCACCCACGACGGCAAACGATCGCTATCCAACGACCCGCCCCGCCCCTGGCCCGCCATCACGCTGCGTCCCTCAACCCCCGCCAGCCCCCCCATCCCGCCAAGAACCCCCGCACCCGGCGGGTTGGCGATGCTCGCAGGCGCTGACGAATCGACTTGCACTTCCAACAGCTCGATCAACGACGCCGGCAGCGGCTCCAGGCTTGTGACCGTGACGCCGCGCTTTCGCGCGTTCTCCAGCAGGGCAACATCGGCCAGGCGCTGGGCCGCATCGGGCAAGCTTGCGAACGCGCCCGGGCTCCCGAGAAAGAACACACCAGCCTCGCTGGCCGCCAGCGCCGAGCGCAGATCGTCACCGGCGGAACTCGCACTCAGCGCGGCCGCAAGCCCCGTTGCCTCGCCAGCCAGCGTCGAGCCCACGCGCAACGCGCCATCCCACTGGCTCGCGCGCAGGGCCTCCACAATCGCGGTACCCAGCGGCAACTGTGTTGCTGCGAGCCAAAGCGTCAACCTCGCCGGAGCCTTCGCGAGCGTCGTCATGACACAAGCATAAGGAACCCCGCCCGCTGGCACGAACGCACCCTACCCTCCCTTGTTGACAAGTGAAGATCGGCGCGCCAAAGCGACCGCCGGCGGGTAACCGTCCGGAGGAAAGTCCGAGCACGAAAGGACACGATGGTGGGTAACGCCCACCCGGCCCGACACATGAGCCAGGGCTGAGGGACAGTGCCACAGAGAACATACCGCCGATGGCCGAGCGGGCCGGGCCTTGTGCCCGCCAGCTCGGATCAGGTAAGGGTGAAAAGGTGCGGTAAGAGCGCACCGCTCGGCTGGTGACAGCCGGGGCATGGCAAACCCCATCGCGTGCAAGGTCACGCAGACGCCTTGATCGGCTCACGCCGATCGACCGCCGGTCCGGCGGAATCACCCTCGCTGCGAAAGCGGCGGGGACAGGCGTCGGGTAGACCGCTCCAGCTTCGCAGCAATGCGCGGCGCAGAGAAATGGTCGCTGACGCTCGAAGGTCCGTGTTCCAACGCCCCCGTCAAAGGAGCGGACACGGAAACCACGAGCCGTCACAGAACTCGGCTTACACGGCGCGCCGGCTCTCTCCACACCGCAGGCCCTGAGCAAACGCTCGGGGCCTGCGGCCGTTTTGCCCAGACACTCGCCGCGCGCGTCTCGCACCTCGGGTCTCCTCGCTCGCGACTCTCTACTCTCTACTCGCGACTCTCGCCAAGGCTCGCCCGCTCCATCTCAAGCACATTCGCCACTGCGATCGCGTCGTCAAGCGTCGCCCGCATCTCACCGCTCTTCAGCCCAAGGTGGATCGCGTCGATCAGGTGGCGGACCTCGTAGTCGTACCCGGTGCCCTCGGGCAACGCGATCGCTTCACTCGCGCCGCCTCGATGCAGCAGCAGCGCGGGCGTGCGGGCGAGGTCAAAGTCCGCCGTCGCGTGGTCAAAGACCACGACGAAGCGCATGCGAAACCCGAATCCCGGGTGATGATCCTGCCCCCACTCCGCCATCACATGCGGGCGGATTCCACTGCCACCCTGCGGGCCGACGTCATACAGCGTTGTCCCGTGCGCCAGCCCGCCGCGGCTCACCACGCCGCGCACGCCCGCTCCCCCCACCGTCCCGCCACCGCCGAACAGCCAGCAGATGAAATCCGTATCGTGGATATGCAGGTCCATCAGCGCGCCGCCGGATCGGCTTGTGTCGCCGTAAAAATCGGTGCCCCAGTCCGGGGCCGAGCCGAGCCGCTGAAACGTCGCGCTCTTGACGCTCCCGAGCGAGCCGTCAACCACGCGGTCCTTGAGCCACGACCACCCCGGCCAGAAGCGCATGCACATCGCTGGCATGCACAGCCGATCCGCATCGCGCGCCGTCTGCGCCAGGCGCGCGATCTCCGCCGCGCGCAGCGACACCGGCTTTTCACACAGCACGTGCTTGCCCGCTTCCAGCGCCCGCGTCGCGACATCAACATGCGTGTCCGTCGGCGTACACACGCTCACCAGATCGACTCGCTCATCGGCAAGGAGCGCCGCGTCGTCGGCGTATGTCGTCACCTCACTCGGATCAAAGAGCTTGTCGCGCGAGGCACCCGTTTCAAAGTTGCCGCCCCCACCCTCGCCCCTCGCACCCCCCGCCGCCAGCGATGGA
>Ga0163144_10005994_pt1 | contig 26951 bp, 16 predicted proteins | sample OliLak19BULKMAT1_FD_123175 | JGI IMG/M metagenome (GOLD analysis project Ga0163144, IMG submission 123175) | Freshwater microbial mat bacterial communities from Lake Vanda, McMurdo Dry Valleys, Antarctica - Oligotrophic Lake LV.19.BULKMAT1 | ecosystem: Environmental > Aquatic > Freshwater >...
AGCGCGAGCGGCGGTCGTGGATTGCCACGAGCTGCTCGAAACCCTCGCGGCTCATGGCATCCAGGATGAGTACGGACATCGGCGGGAGGATCGGCGGGGGGGATCGGCGGGCGGCGGGAGGGGCGCGGCCCCGACCGTACCTGAGGGTACCCTAGCCCGGGCGGTGCGGCGCGGGGGGGAAGAATCCCGACCTCCGGGCGTCTATCGGCCTTTAGGGACGCACCGCTACCGCCCTCGCCCCCCCGCCATGTCTGCATTTGCCCGCCTTTTGCCCCGGCCCCACCGCGCGCTCCTCGCCGTCCTGTGCTGCGCGGCGGCCGCGGGATGCCGCTCCACCGAGGCGGAGCGCCCGAACGTCGCGGGACTCACTACCCACGAGCAGGCACTGGCCGACCTTGAGTTCGACCTTCCCGCGAGCGCCGAGTTCGAACGCGAATCCAAGGGCAGCGACGCAATCGGCGCGTTCCTCGCGGAGATCGACCGCCGCGCGCGCGTCTGGAACAACCTCAAACTGACCGCAAAAACGCGGGCGGACGCCCAAAAACTCGCCGCGCTCGAACGGGAAGTCGTCGAGCTCGCGCGCAAGCGGGTGCCCGACCTGCAAACCGAACTTCAACACGGGCCCGTGCCCAACCGCGCGATCGCGGCGATGGGATTGGGTTTCAGCAAGGACGAAGCGGCGCTGGGACCGCTCGTTGGCGCGCTGCTCGACCGCGATGAAGGGGTCGTCGCCAACGCGCTCGTCGCGATCGGCTTCCTCGCGTCGAAGGACACACCGCTCGTCGAAATCGCGACGATTCTCGAATCCGATGCTAGCGCGCGGCTGCGCATCAACGCGGCGTACGCCCTGCAGCGCGCCATTGCCGCCGGGGCCCGCGATCCGGATGTGTTGCCGGCGCTGCGCGGCGGATTGGCCGATACCGAGGGAGGCGTACGCGGTTCGTGCGCGCTCTGCCTCGCCGTATCCGGCGATGCAGCCTCGGTCGACGCCCTGGGCGACCTCTTGTTCGACCCCGTGAACTTCGTTGCACTCGCAGCGGCGACGGCCCTCTCGCGGCTTGGCTCCAACGTGCCAGAAACACGCGCGCGCGCCGCGCGGCACCTCGCCGACGCCCACGGCAAAGCGGGGGGCGCGCGCCAACGCGCGCTGCAGCGTGAGTTGATCGTGCTCTCCGGCATCAACCTGGGCGACGACGCCGACGCCTGGCGGGATTGGGCGCTGCGGCAGCAGTGAGCGCAATCGGCGCGCGTGGGCTAGGCTGGCTGCTGATGGCGGCGACAGCGCGCAGGTTCGAGGGCGGCGACGCGGCGCTGGAGCGCCGATCTGCGCAAGGGGCGCTGCAAGCCTATGCGCTCGCGCTCGGGTGTGTGCTGCTCGCGGGGTGTGGGGAGCGCTCACCTACGCAGGGGGACGCCGGCACTCGCGCAGCCACCCGCTTCGCGAATACGACCGCAGCGCCGGGCGATTCCGCTGTGCCGGGCGGCGCCAATGGCACCGTAGCTCTGCTTGAGTTGGTCCCGCCCGAAAGCCCCGCGGCGCGCCTGCTTGGCCTTCCACCGCCTGCGATTGACACGCCGGTGCGCAGCCTGCGCGCCACGTCACGGGTGACCTACGTCGCGGCGCCTGATCGTCCGCACCAACTCATCGCGACCTTCGTGTTCCCCGACCGGGCGCGGCTCGAGCTGCGACTGCCCGGCGACGATCTTGGCGAGCGCCTCGTCGAATCGCGCTTGGGTGACCACTTCGGACGCTTCGAGATGGCAAGCGGGGAATGGCACTCCCTCGAAGGCGAGGAGCGCGCCGATGCGCTGCGGCGCACCGAACTGCGCCGCGCCGCAATCGCGTTCCCCGATGGCATGGCGTGGGGCGCGGCGACGACACGCTCCGACGACCACGTCGGTGTTGAGTACCGCGCGCCCCTCGCGGACGGCGGCGCCCTCGTCGCGTGGCTCGACGGGTTTGCCGCCCTCGAGCGAGTGACGGCGCTCGACGCCGCAGGACACAACCGCGAGTCGATCCGCGTGCGCACGACGTCGACGATCGGCAACCGGGTGTGGCCGCGGGACCTCGATTTGGAAGTCGGCGGCGTGCGGCTGTGGCAGGAGACGGTGCTCGGTGTCCAACCCGGAGTGAACTTCTTCGATTCGTTTTTTGCGCCGACGGCGGACGGTGGCCTACGCGACCCGCGCGAGCTCGCCGTGCGCCTGATCGACCTGCCGGCAGTGTGGGAGCGGCGCTTCGAGCTCGCGCCGACGGAACGGGGCTGGGCCGCCGCGCGAGCGCGCGCACAGGTGTGGCTCGCGGAGCTCGAAGAGGCCGCCGATCTCGGCGGTCCCGCGGTGGACCCGCGGCCCTCGTTCGAGGTGGATGCGGATGGCCGCCCCCGCGCGGTCCTCGTGCGCGCCAAGGCGTCGGACGCGACCCCGAAACCGGGCTTCGACGCCGTGCCCGCCCGCCGCGCCGCGACATTGATTGTCCCCAGCCTCGAATCCGTCACCCCGGGCGACCTGCGCGCCCTCCGGGCCGAAGTGGCGCGCAGCGCGGAACTCGGGGCGGGCTCGGGCTCCGCAACAACGATCGCTGCACCGGTCGCCGCGGCGATCTACGCTCGGGAAGCGGGGCTCGGGACGGGTACCGCGAGCACCGACGGCCCGGTCCAATTGGTGCTGCCGCTTCCGGTACCACAGTGACGCGCATGCAAAAACACCCAGGGGGCACCCCGCAAGCAGCGGCCGATCAAGGTGTACCGGACTCTGCCCTCCCGGACTCTGCCCTCTTTGAATCTGCCCTCTCTGAATCACTGCCTTCCTGAATCACTGCCCTCCTGAATCACTGCCCTCCTGAATCACTGCCCTCCCTGAAGGTGTCCCCGCGCGAGGACGCCCCGTGTGCGATCCCTTCGGACAGGCCCCGCCCCGCGTTCCGCGGTCGCGGCACACCGATTGCAAGCCTAAATAGGCACCCAGGGACGGAGCGCCGCGGCGCCGTCCCCAGGGCCGCACCTCCCACGCGCCCCGACTCTTGCCGCAGCAGCCCCCCGACAAAGGGGCCCCAACGCCATGCGCCGATCTAGCCTTCTTGCCACGGTCCTCGCGATCGCTCTGATGATTCCCGCGCCAGTCCAGGGGTTCGGCCCTTCGGCCGAAGCGGCGGTGTCAACTTCGGCGCAACGCGGCCAGGGCCCGCGCCCGTCCGGGGACGGCGGAGGCGGCGGCGGATCGCCACGCCCCGCGCCCGCACCGCGCCCCGCGCCAGCGCCGCGCCCGGCTCCGGCTCCGCGTCCGGCTCCGCGTCCGGCCCCGGCCCCCGCGCCGCGGCCCGCGCCCGCCCCGGCGCCCCAGCCGCGCCCGAGCGCTCAGCCGCGCCCGAGCGCTCAGCCCGCACCCCGGCCGTCCGCCCAGCCGGCTCCGCGTTTCGAGGACAATCGCCCGGCCCCCGCGGCGCGCCCCGCCGTTCCCGCAACGGCGCCCGGCAGCGTCGGCGCGCGGGGGGGCGAGTCGGCCAGCGTGCGCTCCGGCCAAGTCCGCCCCAACCCGGGAAGCGCCCGGATCTCGGAGTTCGACGATTCCCGCTCCGGTGGGTCGACCCGCGGCGACTCGCCGGGATTGATCGAGGTCCAGCCCTACGTGCCGCCTTACCAGCGCGTCGAAGTGCCGCGCGCGTACCGTGCCGGCGACCGCGCCCCTGCATCGGCGCCCAGGGCGTCGGACCGTTACCGCGAAGCGCTGCGCGACGTCGCGGGGCGCGGTGAAGCGGCCTCGACAGTGCGCGTCGGTGCGGGCCCGCTCGCGCCCGTGCTCGAGCGTTACGGACGCACACGCGGCTCGGCGAGCGGCCCGGTCGCCATCCCGATTGACGCGGGCCCGGGCCGCGCGCGCGCCAGCTCGGCCCACAACACACGCCGCGGTTTCGAGACGCCGGTCGGCGCGACGCGCAGCCAACCGACGACACGGGTTGCGACCCCTTCGCGCCTGGACGGCAGCCGTACGGGCGCGCGCAGCGATGCGGGACTGCTTCAGCCGGTCGAACGCTGGCCGGCCGAATCGGGCGCCCGACGCGCGGCGCAAACGGAAGCCCGGGGCGACAGCCTGCGGGTGCTCTCGGACCTCGCCGAACGCGACCCCGCCGCCGCCCGGCGGGTCGCCGCCGCCGGTCAATCCCTGGCCCGCGCAAACGCCGCGGCGATCCGACTGGCCTCCGGTGGCATCTTCGCCCCGCCCGCCGCCGCGCCCCCGGGCTACTCCACTCAACCGAGCTACTACTGGAACCACCCCTGGTACGGCTGCCACGGCTTCGGCTCGCCCTACTGGTACGGCGGTCCCCACTGGAGCTTTGGATGGAGCTTCGGTATCGGCTGGTGTTGGTCACCCAAGTACTGGAGCTACGTCTGCCACCCGTGGACCTGGCAGCTCGCCTACGGGTACGGCTCGGGGTACGGCTATGGCTACGGCGGCAGTTATTGGGGCTCGGGTCATTGGGGTTATTTCCCCGGCAGCTACTGGACGCCCTACTCGCCAGTCTCGACCACCTATGTGGTCTACGCTGCGAGCCAACCGCAGACCGTGTACGTCGAGACGGCGCCCGCGGCAGAGGTCGGTGAAGCCGTCGCTCAGGCTCCCGCCTCCGAAAGGGAACCCCGTGCCGCGCCCGCGGCCCAGGCCGTCGCCGAAGGGGTCGCACCCAGTGGTGAAAGCGGACTTTCCATCGCGACGGAGCGCTACCTAAGCCTCGGCGACCGCGCGTTCCGCGAAAACCGCTTCGCGGACGCCGTCCACTTCTACGCCCGGGCGGCGGAACTCGCTCCCCGCCAGGGGGTCCTACAACTCGTGCTTTCCGACGCCCTGTTCGCGACGGGTGACTACCGCTACGCCGCGTATGCGCTGCGGCGGGCGTTCGAGCTCGAGCCCGAGCTGTTCGACAGCCCGGTCGACAAGCGCGCGTTCTACGGGGATGCGGAGCTCTTCGGTCGGCAGTTGGCGGTGCTCGAAACCTACGTGGAGGACCACCCCGCGGACCTCGACGCGCGCCTTGTCCTCGCGGCAAACCTGTACTTCGGCGCGCGGCCGGCGGCCGCGGTGGACCTGCTCGAGGACACGCTCTCGACCGCGCTGCGCACGGACCCCCTTGCGACCCATCTGCTTTCGAAGACGCGTGCCGTCCAGTACGGTGGCCGCGCGGCCGTCGAGTGAGGCGAGCGGGACGGGTCCGCTCGCGCTCACTCGCGACGTGATGCGCCCCACATGAGCCCCAAGAACGGCAAAAACGGACCGCGCGAAGGCGGGCACCACGAGGACGGGAGCGAACCGGGCGCTTTGAAGCCCAAAGCCGAAGGCGGTTTCCGCAGTTTCGGCGCGCTGCGCCGCTCGATCGGCGGAGAGTCCGAGCCCGTCGCTGCGGCGGACGGCAAGGACAGCAAAAACAAGGGCTGGACGCTGGAGGAAGCCGGCGCGCCAATCGACGCGGACGAGCTGATCAACGCACCGCAGCCCGAAAGCGCGGCGCGCGAGCGTATCGACCGACGGCCAAAAGCGTTCGGCCCGATGGACCACGGGCCCGCGGTTTACCGCGACGAAGACTCCGAGGAGATGCAGGTCCTCGCGTCGTTCCGAGTGCGCACGGTTTTCCCCGAGGACGTGCGACGCGAGCTCGCGGAGCTGCCCGCGGACCCCACCGCGGCGGACATCGAAGGCCGTGTGGACTGCCGCGGTCGTGCGATCTTCACGATCGACGGCGAGGACGCGAAGGACTTCGACGACGCGATCGAGATGGTGCGGCTCGAAAACGGCAACCTGGAGCTCGGTGTGCACATCGCCGACGTGTCCCACTACGTGCGACCGGACACGGCGCTCGACGACGAGGCGCTCGCCCGCGCCACCAGCGTCTACGTGGCGGATCAGGTCGTGCCGATGTTGCCCGAGCAGCTCTCGAACACCCTGTGTTCGTTGATGCCCGATCGCAATCGCCTTGCGTATTCGGTCTACATGGAGTTCGACGGCAACGGGCAGCGTGTGGGCTACCGCACGCACAAGAGTGTCATCCGCTCGGTCAAACGCTGCACCTACCGGGGTGTGCAAGCGTTGCTCGACGGCGCGGACCAAGACGAAGGCCGGCCGCTTGCCGCGCTCGAACCGTCGCTGCGGCTCCTCGAAGCCTGGACACGCATGCAGCAGGGCATCCGCGACGCGCAGGGTTCGCTGCGCATGCAGAGTATCGAGAAAAAGTTCGTCTTCGACGCAGCGCACGAAGTGAAAGCGATCGTCGACGCGCCGCGCTATTTCTCGATGGCGCTGATCGAAGAAACCGCGCTCGCAGCCAACCAGGCGGTCGGCGACCTGTTCCGCGCGCGCGGATTGCCGACGATCTACCGCGTGCACCCGGAGAAGGATGCCGAGGAGATCGCCGCGGTTTCGGCGATGCTCGAAAAGCATGGACTGCGTGTGCCCCAAAAGGACCGCCTCACGGGGCGCGATATCGGGCGGCTGATCACGGCCGCGCGCAAGCGCCCGAACGCCGAAGCCTTGATCCAGCGCATCATGGGGCTCGTCGAGCGCGCGACGTACGAGGTCAAGGACCACGAGACCGTCGCGACCCACTGGGGCCTCGCCCGCGAGGCGTATTTGCACTTCACCTCGCCGATTCGCCGCTATCCGGACCTGATCGTGCACCGCTGGCTGAACGCCATCACGACACGCGGCGAAGAGGCGACCGTCGAACTCAAAGCGGATGCGTTCCTCGCCGACTTGAACCAGGTCGCTATCCACAGCTCGATGCAATCCGAGCTCGCGGCGATGTGCGAAACCGCCATCGCCGACCTCAAAGTGTGCCAGTTCATGGAGCCGCACATCGGCACCAAGCTGCTCGCGAAGCTGATCCGCGTCAGCCGCTCGGGCATGGAGGTCCTGCTGCCCGACTACAACGTGACGGGATTCCTTCCCGCACGCAGTCTGGGCGACCGCATCCGCGTCGAAGGCCCGAACCTCGTGATCACGCGCGGAAAACGCGCGCTCAGCTTCACCGAAGGGCAGCGCATCGGTGTCCTCGTCAAAGACGTGGACTTCGTGCGCCTGCAGGTGATGCTCGAGCTCGACGCATGACCAAGCAAAGCGAGTCCGCGCGGCGGACCAGCGTTGCCCGGAGGATCAGTCGTGGCTGAGTTCGCGTGGACCCGCATCGGGGCGGAAAAACGCAAGTGGCGCACCCCCGCCCTGGCCGAACGCGCTGCGCGCGAGGTGGCGCTCGAGGTCCGCCTCTGCGCCGGCTTCGATCAGGATCACCGTCGAACCTCCAAAACCCGCGCCGACGAGCCGCGTGCCGAGCACTCCGTCGACTTCGATCGCCGTTTGCACGAGGAAGTCGAGCTCGGGTGTCGACACCTCGAACAGGTCGCGCAGGGACGTGTGGCACGCCGTCATCGCGGCGCCGAATGCGGTGGGATCGCCGCGCTCGAGCGCCGTGCGCGCCGCACGCGCGCGTGCAACCTCTTCGACGACGTGCCGCGCCCGGCGCGCGAGCACGGGGTCGAGGGTGGCGCTGCCGCGCTCGAGCGCAGCCGCGGGCACGTCCGCCAGACACTGCGCCTCGGGGGCGAGCGGTCGCAGGGCATCGAACGCGCGCCCGCACTGCTCGACGCGCAAGTTGAACTCGCCGCGGGCGAGTTCCCGACGCACGCCGCTGTCCGCAACGGCGATCACGAGGCGCTCGCTGTCGAAGGGCACGTGGGTGTGCGTTTCATCCTTGCACTCGAGCCAAAGGACCGCGCCTGCTTTGCCAAAACCGACAGCAAAGGGGTCCATGATGCCGCAGCGCACGCCGACGAAGCCGCGCTCCGCCGCCAACGCCGCTTGGACCCAACCCACGGGTTCCAAGCTGAGCCCCCATGCGGCGTCGAGCGCCAGCGCGGTGGCGATGCAGATCGACGCCGAGGACGAGAGTCCCGCGCCCACGGGGAGGTCGCCGCCAAAGTGCAGTTCGACGCCACAGGCTCCCCCGGCGGGCAGGAGGTGGCGCGCGACGCCGAGGGGATAGTCGAACCACGCGCCCTGGGCGCGCTCGGGAAGCGCATCCAAGGGCGCTTCGAACACCCGCCCGTCGAGGGTCGAGCGCAGGACGAGGTTTTTGTCGGAGCGCAGGGCGGTTGCGACCAACGTCCCGCGGTCGATCGCGGCCGGCATCACCGGTCCCCCGTTGTAGTCAAGGTGCGCGCCCATCAGGTTGACGCGGCCGGGGGCAAAAAACAGGCGCTCGGCGCGGCGCGAGGCGGCGCGCTCGAAGGCCCGCTCGAGGGCTTGGCGGGGCGCGCCGAACGCAGGCGGCGGCTCGGCTTGAGCACGGGGAAGAAGTGGGTTGGAGCGGGACAAGGGGTCGAGTGCGCGCGAAGGCGACCATCGAATTCTACGCGACGGGCGTGTCACCCGCGGAGCGGACCCTGGCCCGCCGCCGGGGCCAGGGCTACCCTTGGGCCCATGCCCCAGCCGACCGGGTCCCCCACGCCACGCTCCACCGCTCCCGCCCGGGCCGCGCGTCTCGCCCTCGTCGGTTGCGCGCTCCTCACCCTGTCCTGCGCGAGCGTCGAGTTCCGGCGCGAATCACAAACGTCGGGCACGTTTACCTCGACGGGGACCGCGATCACCCTGCTCAGTTGGGACATCCCGAAGTCGGCGGTCTTGATCGCCCGCGAGAACGCCAGCGACGCGCGCCTGCCCAATTTGGAAGTGACGTCCGAGCGCATCTTCCCCTACTTGGGTTGGTTCGACTGGCTGCTCGACATCGTCGGCATCCGCTACGCGCGGGTCAGCGGCCGTTGGGGTTTCCCGCCCGACGCGGAATAGCGGTGGGTCCAGCCGCCGACCCACGCGCCACCATGCCCCTCGAACTCGAGACGGTCGACCCCCGGGGTTACCCCACGCTCGCGCGTTTCATCGACAGCGTGTTCGAGCGCGCCGGCCGAGAGTCGCGCCTCGTCGCCGCGCTCGCAGACGGTGATCCGCGCTTCGATCCCGGCTTGTGCCTCGTCGCAAAGGGCGAGCACCAAAAACCCGTGGGTTTCGCGCTGTTTTTGCCGCGCAACATGCGCCTGCGGGGACAGATGGTGCGCCTCGCACTCTCGTCGCCCTTTGGTGTCCTGCCCGCCGCACGCGGCCAAGGGGTGGGGCGTTTCCTCGCGCGCACGGGGCTCGGCGCGCTCCGCGATCGCGGTTTGCGCGGTGCCATCGCGATCGGCGCGCGCCCGTTCTTTGAATCCCACGGCTATGCGCCCGCGTTCAACTTCTACTCCCTGCGCGTGCGCCGCGACGACCTCGCGGAAGGGGTTACAGCCGGCTGGCGCGGACTGAGCGGAGCCGACCTTCCCGCACTGGTGTCGATCTACGAGCGGTGTTACGGCGAAACGCCGGGAAGCGAAGAGCGCCACGCCACGGCCAGCGACTGGGCGTGCGCGACCGAAGGCGCGCACACCCTCGTGCTCGAGCGCGACGGTGCACCCGCCGCGTACCTGCGTTTTCGCACGCGCGCGTCGCTGGAAGTTCGCGAATGTGGAGCGCTCGACGCGGCCGCCGTCCAAAGCGTTTTAGCGTTCCTGCGCCGCCTTGCGAACGAGCACGGAACGCCCGTGCTCGACGTGCATTTGCCCCCGCGCCACCCCGTCGCCAGAGCGCTGTTCCAACGGGGCGCACTGCAATCCGCCAGCGATTTTGGCGGGGCTGCGATGCTCGCGGTGGTCGACTGGCCCGGCCTGTTGTCCGACCTTGCCCCGAGCTTCGCGCAGCCGCTCGCGCAAACCGGCGGCGCACCGCTGTCGATCGAGTTCGGCGGAACGTCGTTCTGCTTCACACCACGCGCGGATGGTAGTGTGGAGATCGGCACGGGACGGGTGAAGGGCGCTCACCTCGCGCCACCCGTCGAGCTCGGGCCGCCGCTCATCACCGGGCAACGGGGTTACCTCGACCTGCGTTGGGACGCGGGCACACTCGTGCGCTCCGACCTTTGCCCGGAGGGCTGGGAACGGGTGCGCGCGCTGTTCCCTACGGCGACGCCGTCCTGGACGTACGCGCCGGTGTTTGAACTCGCCGACGATTGAAATCCAGCTCGCGCCGCGCGCGTGCTGAGACGTCAACGCAGGTCGATCCGCAGCTCCGCGCGTTCGCCCTCGCGCAGCAGTGCGGATTCGGCGGAGCCCGCGAGCGCTCCGCGCGTCAGCGTGACCGTCCAACGCCCCGGTGCGAGCCGGCCAAAGTCGATCCAGCCGTCCGTGCCGGAGATGCCGCGGCCGTCGAGGAAACCTTCGAGCGCCGACTGGGCGCTTTGAGCCGTGCTTCCAACCTCGCCGTCCGTCCGCGTGAGGCGTCCGATCGCACCCGCGAGCGCGCGCCCGTCGGGGGCCATCGCGCGCACACGCAACTGTGCACCCTCGCCGAGGACGATCGCGAGTTCCGCTGGCGCCTCCGCCTCCGTGTCGACATCGAGCGCGCTCCCATCCGCGTAGCCCGTCGCCGTCGCCACGACGTCAAAGCGTCCCGCGGCCAATCCGTCGAGCTCAAAACGGCCGTCGCCGTCGGAGCGGCCGCGCTCACCTCCGGTGGGCGTGCCCTCCCGAGCGATCGCGGTCACGCGCGCGCCTGCGACCGGCAGGCCCTGGCCGTCGACCACACGTCCACGCAGGACTCTTGAGGGTGCGAGCGCGACTTCGACACCGTCCGACATACGCCCGTCCTCGACGTCGACAACCCGCGGCGTCGAAGGCGCAAATCGGCCGCTCGTGCTGTTGCGCGGTCCGCGCACGGTAAGCTCGAACCCCCCCGACTCAAGACCGCGGAACACAAAGTCCCCCGCAGCATCCGTGCGCTCTCGCAGCACACGCGCTTCACTGCCGAGGAAGGCGCCGAGCAACCCAGATCCCCCCTCCGCCGACAAGGGCCGCAGTTGCACGTCGGCATTCGCCAACGGCGCGCGTGTTGATCCGTCCAGCACTCGACCCGCGATCGCCCCCTGGGGCAAAGCCACGTCAAAACGCCATTCGGGGCGGTCGGGGACTTCCGCGGTGATGCGCACTTCGCCGCGCCGACCGGCGCCACCCTGGTAGGAAAACTGGTAGTCGCCGGGAGCGAGTCCGGCGAACTCGAATCCGCCATCCTGGCGCACGGGCGTGAGCTTGAAATCAACACCCAGCAGGTTTTCGGTATCGAAGTTCACCGCGGTCAAGATCCCCCCTTCGACCGGTAGACCCGCGTCGCTCACGGTTCCGAAAACTCGCGCGGCGGACGCGGAGGGGTCGACGATGTCGAACGTGATGACCTCGTTGTCGGGAACACTCACGAGATCGAAGTGCAGGCTGCCGAAGAAGCCCGCGAGAGAGAGCTGTTCGTCGCCGCGCGTCACGAGCAGGAAGTAACTGCCGCCGCGCATGGGCGCGACCCGGTAGCGACCGTCCGCGTCGCTCGCGCCCTGGTACAGCCGCGCGCTCGCCTGCCGGTCCCGGCCGGGCGGGATCGAAGCGATAACGATCGCATTCGCCACCGGGCGTCCGAAGCGGTCGGTGACGCGGCCCTCGAGGCCACCCCCGCGCGACAGCACGAGTTCCACACCTTCCAAGCGCGCACCGGGCTCGAACTCGAACGGTTCGGTTTCGAGCGGCGCGAAATCACGCTGCACGGCGAGCAGTCGCGCGCCGCGGCCCGGCAAGCCCCCGATTTCGAACAAACCTTCGCGGTCCGCCGTTACGCTGCCGCCCGCGAGCAACCCGACACCCGCCGCGAGCTCGATCGGCGCTTCGCGCAGGAAATCGTCGGCCTCGGCGCCAAAGGGCACCGGGCCGCGGTTCGTGCGCGCGCGATCGACGTCACTGAGCCGCCCGCGAGTATCGAGCGCCACGACCTGCGCGCCCGCAACCGGCCGTCCTTCGGGATCGATGACACGCCCCGCGATCGACGCACCACGCTCCAGCTCAACCACCACGCCGCGGGTGCGCTCGCCTTCGACAATCGCGACGTCGATCTGCTTGGGGACGAAGCCGGGAGCGCGCACGGTCAAACTGCGCGACCCTGGCCGCATCGCATCGATCGAAAACCGGCCGCCCGTGCCCTCGAAGAGCTGTCCGCCCGCAAACGGGTTCCACGCCCCCGGCTCGCCGGCTTCCTGGTCGATCCGGTCGGGTGTTTCGATGGTGAACGTCGCGGCCGGCACGCCGCCCACCAGGTCCATCACGATGCCCTCGACCGCACCGCCGCGCTCGAGCACCACCGTCAGCTCCTCCGGCGACGTCGCTGGATCAAAGCGCAGCCGATTCCACGCAAAACCCGGTTTCCAGAACGTGATGCTGTGGGGTGCTTCACCCGGCAACGGTCCCGCGACAAACCGGCCCTCTTCGTCGGAGCGCGGGAAGTCGAAGTAACGCTGCGCCTGGTAGAGCAGCGGCGTGAACGTGAAATCGATGGAGCGGGTGTTGCGTTCCGCGAGGTTCCAGCGCACGTCGACACCCGGGATCGGGCGCCCTTCGCCGTCCACGATGCGACCGCGCGCAAGGGGGCCCGTTTCGAGCACGAGGTCGGGTGCTTCCACCACTCCCCCTGTGCCGATGCGCAGGGGCCCCACGTGACCGGGCAAGTGCAGCGCGCCGATGGCCGCAATGTCGAACTCGCCCGGCGGCACGCCTTCGATGCGATAACTGCCGTCGGGACCTGCGCGTGTGCCGATCTGGCGCAGCATCGTTTCGACAAACGCCAAGTCGCGCAGGCCGCGGGGCACGGGCCCGACAAGCGCGCCCGCGACCGGTACGGGCGCCGACCCCGCTTCTCCCAGCGGGTCATCGCCGACCACACGGCCGGTGACGACACCGCCGATGCGTGTCGTGAGTTCAACACGCGTGGTTTCGCCCGCGCGCACCACAAGGCCGAGCGTGTGGGTAAGGACGGAGCCTGGCCCGACGACCGTGATGTCGTACCCCTCGCCCGGGGGCACGCCGGCTATGGCAAATCCGCCGCGCGCATCAAGATCCGCTTCGAGCCGCACGAGGTCCGCGCGACGGGCGGCATCGATAAACGTCGTCGCGCCCTGGTAGAGCGCGACTGTCCCGCGCGCGGGGCTGCCGTTCGGAAGCTCCACCCTGCCCTCCACCGCGCCCCCGGCGCGAACGAGGACATCCACCGGCCCGCCGTCGCCCGACGGTGCAACGCGCGCGCGGAACGCTCCGTCGGGCACGTGCAGCGGACCGCGCGCTTCCAAGTAAAAGTTGCCCTCGCGCACCCCCTCGAACTCGAAACGTCCGTCGGCGGCGCTGAGCGTCGAAGCAAGGGGCAGGATGCGCTCTCCAAGCTCCGTCGACGCACGCCCAAGGCGCAACAGATTCGCGGCAAACTCGGCGGCCGCGGGCGGTAGCGCGAGGAGTTCCACGCGCACTCCGCCGACGCCGCGGCCCGTAGCGACGTCGACGACACGCCCGGCGAGCTTCCCGTTGCCCGCAAGGCGGACCCCATCGGCGCCCACCACTGCACCAACACGCACCGGAGCGAGCGTGGCGGGCGGCGCGCTCTCCCCAAACGAGCCCGTCAGCTCGCCGGGCTGAGATCCGGAGGCGATCGATCCCAAGTCGGGCATCACGACACCCACGGGCGGGGGGGTGCCGGCCTGCTTCAACACGAGCAGCACCGCGAGGCCAAGCAGCACCGCCACTGCCGCGAGCAAGAGCCCGCGAGCGGCGCCGGCGCGTGAGGAGGGGGATCGGAGGCTGCTGTTCATGGTGGGGCGGAGTCGCGTCGAAGATCTTGATCGAATCGGCGGCCGCCATTTCCGGATCGCGACGAAAAGCGCGGCCTGCGTTCGGCTCCGGGGCGGCGGGTGCAGCTTTGGGTGCGTGTCCCCGGGCTAGCCCCGGCTAGCCGCCTGTCGGGGTTGTCTTACAGGTCGGGCAGCGCGGGTGCTTCGGACGGGGGAGCCGCCCGGGGCAGCCAAAGCCGCGCGCGTGTGCCGCGGCGGCCGTCGGGCCGCGCGCCGAGTTCGATCCCACCGCCCATGTCCTCAAGGGTGCGCCACGCGATCGCGAGGCCAAGGCCCGTGCCTTCACTGCGCGTCGTGAAATAGGGCTCGAACAGGTGCGCGCGGACCTCCTCGGACAGTCCGACACCGGTGTCGTCGAGGGTCAGCTCGACGCGCGCGCGCGCGGCATCGTCCGCGACCTCGATCCGCAGCTCGCCGCCCTCGGGCATCGCCTGCAGCGCGTTCCCGATCAGGTTGCCAAGCACCCGGCGCAGCTTGCCCGGGTCGACGTTGACGGGCCCCGGTGTCCCCAGGGCCAGCAGCTCGACACCGGCACTTTGGGCCCACGCACGGTGCAGCTCGAGCCCCTCCGTCGCGAACGCAAGCAGGTCGAGCCGCGCTGGCCGCGACTGGGCGCCGCCGGTGAAGTGGTAAAACTCCGACGCGATGTCCCGCAAGGCATCCACCTGGCGTCGCATCATCTCCAACGTGCGCCGAACGAGCTCCTCCCGGCGCGGTCCTTCTTCGCGCAGCGAGCGCTCGAGCAGGTCCAGGGAAAGGCGGATCGGCGTCAACGGGCCCTTGATGTCGTGGGCGATCTGGCGCGCCATCTCGCGCCACGCGGCGTCCTTTTCGGCCTTGACGAGCTCGCGCCGGTTGGCGCCCAGGTCGCGGGTCATCGCGTTGAACGCGTCGGCGAGCGCCCCAAGTTCGTCGCGGCTGTGGATCTCGATGCGTGCGTCCAAATCCCCCGCCGCAACACGTCGTGTGTGCTCGCGCAAGGCGAGGATCGGCTGCGTCGTGCGGCGCGCAACGACACCCACCCACAGCACGACCACCAGCAGCACCACCGCCGTGCCGCGCAGCAAAAGGCGCGAAAGGCCGGCGACGGCGCGCTCCACGTCCTCGTCGTCGATGCCGACACCCACCACCCAATCGAAGCCCAGGGCCGAGGGTGGCGCGCTGCGGTGGAATGCGGCGTTCTTGGCTTTGCCGCGGAATGCGTACGGCCGGTAGAGCCCGCCGCGCACCACGTCCCCGCGCCGATCGAGCGCGTTGACGTCCTCCACCATCGCCGGGAGCGCGATCGGCGCCGCGGCGAGCCGCATCAGGTAGAGCCGCGGATCGGCGTGGGCGAGGATGCGCTCGCCGTCGGCGCTCCAGATCCACGCGTAGGGCGACGGTTCGCCGTCGGCTGCGAGCCCGCGGAAGATGTCCTTCACGATCGGCGCGTCGATCAGGTTCTGGAACGTGCGCCACGAGACCAGCGCATACAGCACACCCGCCACACGCTCGGGTTGCAGGTGGTGTGGCACGGGCACCGCGAGGGCGATAGAGTAAAGGTCGGCGCTGGGCGCGAGCGTTTGGATGCCGTCGGGATGCAGGAGCGGCGACACGTGGTGGCCCTCAAGGGCGAGTTCACCACCAAGGGCGCGCTGGAACCACGCTTCGCCGGCGTAATTGCGCGCAAACACACGCTCCACGGTCGCGGGCTCAAGCGGTGCGCCGCGCGCGTCGCGGGCGTTGCAGACGACCGGTTCGCCACGGTCGTCGAGCAAGAGCAGGAGCTGGTGGCGGCCTTTCGTTCGCGCGTAGCGGTCGAAGCTGATCGCAAGCGCGCGGCGCAGTTCCGCACCGGAGGCGACCGCGCCGTTCTCGGCGGCGCCAAGGGCAAGGGTTTGGGCTGCGGACCAAGGTCGCGCAGAGCTCGTCGTGGCGTCGTCCTCGTGCTCGGCGAGCGCCCAACCCGCCACGGGCTCCTCGGCCCACAGTTCAAGGTCCTCGGCCAGGGCCGCAACACGCTCGTCCACCTGCTCCGCCAGGTCGCGCGCCATGCCCTTGAGCGACTCGCGCACAAACTGCCACGCGAGTTCGTCGACGATGGTGCGCTCCAAAAACCAGCCGAAGCCGGCAAAGGGCAACACGACCGCGAGCAGCACCGCGGCGAGAAGCTTGTGCTTGATGCTGGCGAGCATCCTTGTTCGGATTCTACGGCTCGGGCCCGCCGGACCGCCGCGCCCCTCGCCCCCAACCCACCGTGATCGCGCCCCAAACCGTCTTGATCGTGCGTTTTTCGCACTTGGGCGACGTGGTGCAGACCCTGCCGCTCTTCCACGCGCTGCGAACCGCGTGGCCGCGGGCGCGCATCGGTTTTGGAGTGCAATCGGAGTTTGCGGCTTTGCTCGCGCCGATTCCGGGCCTCGACGCGGTCATTGAGTTCGATCGCCGCGGCGGTGCCCTGGCCTGGTGGCGGTTCGCACGCGCAGTCCGCGGTTTTGCCGGTCCGGCGGGCCTGGACCTCGCCGTGGACGCACAGGGCAACTGGAAGAGCGCCGCTGCGCTGCTCGTGTGTGGGGCACCGCGGCGTGTGGGATACGCCCCCTGCGACTGGCGCGAGCGCCCCGCCGCGATCGCGGCGACCGAGTGGGCCCCGCCCGCTGCGCCCGCGAGCCACGCGCTCGAGCGCGTTCTCGGGCTCGCGCACCACGTTCTGGGTGAACACGTTCTCGGCCAGCTCCCGCGCACACCGCGGCTTGACCCCGCCCTCAATGCCATGGAACTGGAAGCGGGCCGGGCCCGCGCGGATCAATTGCTCGGCGCGGCGGGTGGCATCGTCCTGCACGTTGGCACCAGGGGGGATATCCGCTCCTGGCCCAGCGAGCGCGTCGAAAGCTTTGCGCGCGCGGCGGCGGACGCGGGTCTGCGGATCGCGCTCGTATCCGGTCCCCGCGAAGCCGAGGAGGGAGCGCGTCTTAGGGAGCGCTTGAGCGCGGTAGTGTCAGGGCAAGGGCGGGATCGACCGGCACCTGTCGCCCATTGGATCGGCCAGCGCGGGCTGCGCGAACTTGCCGCCTTTTTGGCGGCCGCCGCAGAGCGCCGCGCCGTGTTTGTGGGGGCCGATTCGGGCCCGATCCACCTGGCGGCGGCGGTAGGGCTGCGCTCGGTGCTGCTCGCCGGACCCCAGGACCCCACCCGCACCGGCCCGTGGCCCCTCGCGACCCACCGGGTCGCGACCGCGCAACCAGGCCCAGGGTGCAGGCCGTGTCGCGCGCGTCGCTGCACCCATCCGCAGGGCCCGGTGTGCATGGCGGAGCTTGACGAAGCGCGTGTGCTCGATCTCGCGCTTGCGCTTGCGCTCCACTAGAAACGGTCCGCGCCCGGATTCAGCGCCCTTCCAACGGCGCGAGCTGCCGGCGCACGTCGCGGTAGTCCGGCCAGAACAGTTGGATCTGGCGCAGCCGGTTGCGCCGCTCCTCCGGCGAGGACGCCGTCTGTGCTTCCCGGTAGAGGCGCCCGGCCGTTTCGACGTAACCGACGAGCGTGTCGCGCCGCGCGATCGCGTCGTCGTAGAAACCCGTCTCGGCGATCAACTCGGTGTAGATCTCGATCGCGTCGTCGTAGCTGTAGTCGGACTCCTTTTCGCGCGCGCGCTCGTAGAGGCCCCTGCGGCGTGCTTCGACGAGGGCGCTGCGCTCGAACTCCACCGGCTCCGACTGGAGCGTGGTGAGCCGCGCCGCGCGCTCGATCCGCGCGGACGCCATCGCAAAATCGCCGCGCTGCGACAATCGGCGCGCTTCGTCCAAGAGGTCGAGCACCGCGACCTCTTGGGACGTGCGCTTGAGCGCCGTACGCGCAGCTTCCATGTCCTCGGAATAAAGGAGCGCCAAGCGGTACTCATTGCGCGCGGCCCGAAACAGCCCCTCGGCCTCGAGTTCCTCGCCGATGCGGACACGCTCGTCCGCGAGCAGTGTGCGCACTTCGGCGAGCTTGTCCAGGGTCCGCGAATCGGCGGGCCGCTGCTTGTTCGAGCCACCGAACTGCTGCTCGGCCTCGGGCAACGACAGCTCCCGCAGCGCGCGCATGCCGTTCAGGAAATAGACGTCGCCCAGGCCATCCCGGTGGTTCATGAGCAACAGCATGCGCGCGGCGCCGGCGCGGCTCGTGGGATCGCTCGGATACAGGCGGTCGGCCTCCAAATAGTCCTCGTAGGCGTCTTCGAGACTGCCCGCCGCCTCGGCCGAGTTGGCCCGCGTCCGTGCGGCTTCGGCGAGCAGCCCGAGCGTGCGCGCGTGCCAGGTCTGCGCGGTGCGGCTCGTGGGGTCGATGGCGAGCGCGGCGTCGAACGCGCGCAGCGCCTCTTCGAGCTGGCCTGCGCGGGAGGCCTGACGGCCCCGCTCGAGTTCGACAGCCAGTTCGGCGAGCCGCAGGTCGGCCTTCCGCTCCGGGTTGCCGGGTGCGTCGGCGAGCCGTTCGCGACCGAGCTGCTGGGCCTGTGTGTACTCGCCGCGCCGGACAAGGTCGCGGACCTCAAGCTCGCGCTCCGCTCCCGCACAGGCTCCCAGCCCGCCCAGGAGGAGCGCCGCGGTCAGGGCGGAGGAGACGGAGCGGGCGGGACGGCGGCCGCGAGGGCCCGGGCGAAGGGATCCGTGTGCGTTCATGGCGTGCGACCGGGGTGGACGACCGGTCGGGGATTCTCTTCCCCCAGGGCTCCGGGGGGAAGTCGCGTGCGGGCGGGCGTGTTCGATTCGGGGCCCGCGGGCGCCCGCGGACCGCGGGATTCAGGCAAGCCGTGCCGCACGATCAGGTCCGTGCCGAGCTGAACAGCACGATCCCGAGGCTTCCGAAGGCCAACACCGGCAGCCAGCTCGCGAGCAGCGGGCTGAGTTGCCCCTGCATGCCGAGGGTGAGGGCGACGAAATCGGCCCCGAAATAAAAAACGCACAGCAGCAGCCCCAGGGAGACCCCCTCTGCCCCGCGGCCGCGCTCCTGTCCGAGCAGGAACGGCAAACCGACCAGCAGCAGCACGAGGTTCGCGAGCGGAAACGTCAGCAGGTAGTTCTGAAGGGTCCGGTACTGGAGGTTTTGAGGGTCGCGGGCCGCGAGGCGCGCCGCCTCCTGGAACGAGAGGTCAAGCGGATTCTCGCGCCCCTTCCACGCGCTCCACACGTCCTGAGGCGTGAAGCTGAGGCCCTCGAGGCGCTCCGCGGGCAAACGCAGTCCGCCCCGAGGCTCGAGTTCCTCCACGCGCCCCCCCTCGATCTTCCAATAACCGTCGCGATCCCCCGCGTGGTCCACCCACACGGCGCGCTCGGCCTCGTAATGCACCCAGCGCTCGCCCACCAGGCGCACCGCGTCGAGGCCGCGCAGCTCCGCGGGCTCGGCGGAACCACCCCCCGAGCGGCCCGCGGGCAAAAACTCACGCACTTCCACCATGCGACCGCTCGCGTCCTTGAAGCGGACTTTGTGCAGCACGATCTCGTCGAGACGCTCCGCCAGCAAAAGCCGCAGGGTGTCGCGCTCGTACCCGAACGTGCGCGTGGCGAGTTCCCGCAGTCCCCCTTGGAACAGCGCGAGCACCGCCGCAGACACCATCAGCGGCAAGAGGAGCCGCTGGAGCGACACACCGGCGGCGAGCGCCGCAACAATCTCGCGGGTGCGCGAGAGCCGCGAGACGGAGAACAAGCCCGCGGCGAGGGTGACGAACGGCGCGACCTGCAAGTAGAGGAACGGCAGGTGCAGGACGTAATAACGCCCGATCAGCGCGGCCGAGGCCCGCTCCCCCGCGGTGTTGGGCTCCAGGTAGTCGTCGATGTTGCTGGCGAGGTCGACGATGAGGAACAGACCGACAACAACCAGCGCCGAAACGAGGTAAGCGGCCACAAAATGGCGCACCACGTAGCGATCAAGCCGACCGAACAGCGCACCGCGCCGGGCGCGCACCCGCGGGATCACCGCCGCACCGCCCGCCACAGCGCCACGGAGCCGACCACCAGGCCGAGCACGTTCGTCGTCCAGGGGGCCAACGCGGGTGGCAACACGCCCGAATCGGCCAGTTCCCGGCCGAGCCGCATCGAGAGGATGTAGTAGGCAAACGCGTAGATCGCGGCGACCCCTAGGCCGACGAGTTGGGTGCCCGAGCGCAGCCACAACCCGGTGGGGACCCCGATCAGAAGGAAGAGGGCGTAGATCGCGGAGAGGGCGTAGCGTTCGTGGATCTCGAACACGTAGAGGTCGCGCCAGCGCTCGGGAACCGTCCCCGCCTCCAACTCCGCGCGCATCGCGGAACTCGGCCGGTGGCCGGGTTTCATCGGATCCCGACGGCCGCGCTTCACTATCTCATCGAGGGGCACCGCATAACCCAGGCCGTCGACGTACAAAAGGTCATTGCCCTTCACGGTGCGCATGCCGTCGAAGGCGAGCACGAGCCGCTTGTCGTCGAAGATCGGCTCCACGCGCTCGGCGACGATGACAAGGTCGCTGCCGGTCTCGTCCGGGATGCGCACCTGGGCGTCGACGAACGCCGCGCCGTCGCGCCCGAGCGCGCCGATGTAGAAACCGGGCAAGTCGATTTCCGTGCGACCGGGCGCAAGGCTGCGGAAGGCCTCGAGCAGCGCTTCGCGGCGGAACGCGTTCTGCTGCATGCGCCAGTTCGGCGAGACCTCAGACAGGAGCGCGTGGGTCCCCGCGCCGAGGAGCACCGCCATCACCACGCCCGGGATCAGCGTGCGCAGGGGATGCATTCCCGCCATGGACAACGCGAGCCATTCGTTGTCCGCCGCAAGCCGCCCGAAGGTGCTGACGGTCGCCAGCAGGAAACCCAGCGAGAGCAGGTAGGGCAACAGCCCGATCGCGACGAGCGGGATGTAGGTCGCCACCGCGGTCAAGCTGACGCCGCCGAGCTTGTGCACGGCGGTGACCGCGATGGCGGGGAAAACCACGAACGAAAGGGCACCCGCGGCGAACAGCGTCGACAGCGCCAACTGGCGCAGGATGTAGAGCTGCAGCGTCACGGGGCCCCGAGTCTACACGCCACGACACACGGTCCCGGCGCGCGGGCCAAGCGGGATCAATCCTTGGGCTGCTCCACCAAGGCGGCAAGAGCGGGCTGGGCGGTGAGCCCCTGGAAAATCTCGTTGTCGGTTGTCCTGTACTTCTCGACGTAACCCTTGGCATTCGGCAGGGCCGCCATGGTTTGGGCAGCCTGCGCGGCCAGCACCGGGTCCGCCACGTAAACGATCGCGGTCATGAGGTGCCCCACCGCGTCGCGCTCATTCTCCTCCGCCCACGCGGCTTTCGCCGCCGCGATCAGGCGCAGCGTTTCGGCGCGCTGGGCCTCGCGCAGGGCCGCCGCCTTCGCCGTCGCCACTTCGCGATCTTCAGCGCTCGGGCTGGCGGCGAGGAACGTATCGAAGGCAGCAAGGGCGCGCGGGAAACGCTTGGGCGACTTGACGCGCGTGACGAAATAACGCTCGTACTCCTCGACGTCGGCGAGGGTCAACGGCTGACCCACGATCGCGGCGGCGCCGACGCGGGCCAGCACGGCGTCGAGCTCGGCCGTCGCGGCATGGCCGGGGAAGATTTTTTTGAAGTCGCGGATGCGCTCGTCGAGGATCCGGACGGCCGCGGGGTCGTAGGGCGGCGCCGCAAAGCTCTCGGCGATCATCTTCTCGAGGTGGCGGTTGCTCCAGGCGTGGCCGCGGGTGACCATGACACCCCCACCCGATTGCAGGGCTTCACCTTCCTCGATTTGCCGCTGAAGGTCAGCGATCGCGGCACGCTGGGACTCGTCCAACCGCGTCGAAGCCGCCAGGGGGTCGAAGAGGACGCGGGCGTTGCCGTAACGCTGGTTCTCAAGATGCGTGCGGATCGCTATCACGTCGGTGGCGTAGTACTGGCCGCGGTCTCTGGTCGCGATGAACATGAAGTAGAAACCGAGCACGCCCACCACGAACACGACGCCGATCGCAGGGACGAGCCACTTCGGGCGCCCGTCCGCGTCGACCTCGCCCTTCGCGGCGCGGCGCCGGGCGCCACCCCCCGAGCGGCCACGCGCGCCCGATGCCGATCCGCGCGATGCCCTTGCAGCGGTCCTTGCAGCGGTCCCTGTGGCGGTCCCGGCACGGGTCGGGGTACGCGCCACCGCGGGGGCCACCGCAGGGGCCACCGCAGGGGCCGCTGCTGCTGAGGCGGGTGCGGCGGCACTCCCCTCAAGGAGCACCGTTGCGCCCCCCACCGTGAGGGTTTCGCCCACGGTCCACTCCGCGCTCGCGCCCGCGGCGACAGTGCGGTTGCCCAGTGCCACCTTCGGCGCACCCGGCGCAACGCGTACCGAAGTGGATGCGTCCGTGACAAGGATCTCAAGGTGCCGGTCGACGACACCCGGGGCCGACAGGCGCAGGGTCACGCCCTCGCCGCTGCCGACCGTCAACCGGCCCTTCGGAAGGCGGAACGCTTTGCGCGCACCGGCGTCGTCCACGATCAGTCTCGCCATCGATTCACTCATCTTTTTTCCGTCGTCGGCAAAGGGCGCGCGCGCCCGGGGAGGGCACGCGCCGGGGGGGGCGAAGAGCTTAGCGCTGCGGAGCGCCCGAGGGCACCGCCGGGCCGGGGGGACCGCCACGGGGGGCGTCGGGACGGCCACCTGGGGCCAAGCCCGCACGGTCAGCCCGCGTCAAAGGCGCGCGGAGGGCGGGAGCGGCCCGCGCCCCGCACCGTGGATGAAAGCGCGTCGAGGCCGATGGCGCCGGGGGCGAGCGCGACCGCGCGCCGCAGCTCGTTTTCGAGCTCGCGCACGTTGCCGGGCCAGGTCCACGCGTCGAGCGCGGCGAGGGCCTCGGGCGTGATCGCGGGTTCCGCTCGGCCCACTTCGCGGGCGATTTTCGGCAGGAGTGCGAGCGCGAGCCGCGGGATGTCGCCGGCGCGCTCGCGCAGGGGCGGAAGTGCAACGGTGACCACCGCCAGCCGGAAGTAGAGATCCTCCCGGAAGTCCCCCGCACGACACGCCGCCACGAGGTCGCGGTGTGTGGCTGCCACGACACGCACGTTCACCTTGCGCGCGCGGTTCGAACCCACCGGCCGAACCTCCCCGTCCTGCAGCGCACGCAGCAGCTTCGCTTGCATGGCGAGCGGCATGTCGCCGATTTCGTCGAGGAACAGCGTCCCCGTATCCGCCGCTGCAAAGTGCCCCTCCCGGTCCGCCACCGCGCCCGTGAAGGAACCGCGCTTGTGGCCGAAAAGTTCGCTCTCGAGCAGGTTCGGCGCCACCGCGGCGCAGTTGACCGCAACAAACGGCTTGCCCGTGCGTGGCCCGTGCTCGTGCAACGCGCGCGCGACGAGTTCTTTGCCCGTGCCCGTTTCACCTTGGATCAAGACGGGCACTTCGCTCGCGATCACCTTCTCGAGCAATCCGAACAGGCTTCCCATCGCGGGACTCGCGCCAACCATGCCGTAGCGGGCCGGATCGCCATCCGCAGGCGCGCGCCGCACCGCGGGGTGGACGCCGGCGTCCGCAAGCTGTGCGGCGAGCGTCGCCAGACGGGCCCCGAACGCAGGGCCGAGGCCGAGCTCGCGCGACCGCGCCCCGAGGACAGCGGCCGCGGCGATCAGGCCGTCGAGGTCGTCGAGCGGCGTCAACGGCCGCGCCCCAAACGGACCAGTTTCGCGTACTGCAAGAGGAGGATCTTGGATCCGTGGCCCGGGAACGCAACCGTGGCGCGCGCGTTGGCACCGGCACCAACGAGGCGCTCCACGCGCCCCGTGCCAAAATGGGCGTGTTGCACGCTGTCGCCCTCGGACAACTGCGCCACCGCGCTCGCGCCGTCGAACGCGCCGAGCGCCGTTTCTTCGTCGACGTCCTCCTCGACCGCGGCGATGCAGCCGCTCGGCAGTTCGTCGAGGAAGCGCGACGACTGGCGCGAGCTGGTCTCGCCAAAGTGCATGCGCGTGTTGGCCCAGGACAAAAACAGACGCTCCTGTGCGCGCGTCAGCGCGACGTAGAAGAGGCGCCGCTCCTCCTCAAGGCCGGGTCCGTCTTCGGCGTCGCTGGCGAGCGCACGCGCGTGAGGAAAGAGCTCCTCCTCAAGGCCCGCCACGAACACCACCTTGAACTCGAGGCCCTTGGCCGCGTGCACGGTCATCAGGGTGACCTGACCCGTCGCGCCATCCTCGGCCGTCGCGACGGAATCCACTTCGCTCACGAGCGCGACGTCCTGCAGGAAACCGCGCAGCAGGCCGTCGGGGTTCTCCTTGTCGTAGGTGGCGGCGTTTGCCAGCAGTTCCTCGACGTTTTCCGCGCGCGCGGGACCTTCGGGATCCGCGCTTTCGGTCAACCACGAGAAGTATTCGATCGCGGCGATGACTTGATTGAGCGCTTCGGCCGCCGGCAAGCGCGGAGCGTGCTCGAGCCGATCGAGCAACTGCCCGAGCGCCTCGGCCGACACACGCGCGCGGCCGCGGATCTGCGCACGCGCCTCCTGCGATCGAACCGCCGCGCTCAAGGGCAGTGCGCGCGCCGCGGCCCATTGGGCGAGCTGCTGGACGCTGCGCTCGCCGATGCCCCGCGCGGGCACGTTGACAATACGACCGAACGCGATGTCGTTGCCCGGGTTGGCGAGCACCTGCAGGTAGGCGAGCAGATCCTTGATCTCGCGGCGCTGGTAGAATTCGACACCACCCGCGATCTGGTACGGCAATCCGGAGAGCCGCAGGGCGCGCTCAAGGGCGCGCTGCATGAAGTTCACCCGGTAAAAGATCGCCATCTCATCGAGGCGTTCACCGGCCGCCTGCAGTGCGCGGATCTGCGTGACGATCTGCTCGGCTTCGTCGTTTTCGTCCCCGCATTCGAGCACCCCGATGGGCGCACCGCGATCGCGCGCCGTCCACAGGTCCTTTTCCTTGCGCTGGCGATTTTTGCGGATCACCGACTGGGCGGCTTCCAGGATGACGCCGCTTGAGCGGTAGTTCTGCTCGAGTTTGACGACCCGCGCACCGGGGAAGTCGTTCTCGAAGTCGAGGATGTTGGCGATGTCGGCGCCGCGCCAGGCGTAGATCGATTGGTCCGGGTCGCCGCACACGTCGAGGTTGCCGTGCAGCGACGCGAAGTGGCGCACGAGTTCGTACTGCACGCGGTTCGTGTCCTGGTATTCGTCCACGAGGACGTGGCGAAAGCGCGCGGCGTAGGTGTCGCGCACACCAAGGAACCGCGCAAAAACCTCACGGGTCTTGAGCAACAGATCGTCGAAATCGAGTGCGTTCGCGCGCGCGAGCGCCCCATCGTAGGCCGCGCTCACACGCCGCAAAACTTCGTCGTCCAGGCCCTCGATGTCGCCCACTTCCGACGGCATCGCCGCCAGGTTTTTGCGCACGCTGATCAACGCGCCCAGGGCCGCCGGTCGGTAGCGGGCGGGGTCGTAGCCCAAATCCTTGGTGAGCGCTTTGAGGAGTTGGTTGCGGTCGGCGGTGTCGTAGATCGAAAAGTCGGGGGTGTAGGCGCCGAGGACACCGATCTCGCGCCGCAGCACGCGCGCGCAGGTCGCGTGGAACGTGCCGATCCAGGTCCCCGCGCTCGGCATCAGCGCAGCAACACGCGCTCGCATCTCCCGCGCCGCTTTGTTCGTGAACGTGATCGCGAGGATTTCGTGGGGCGCCGCACGGCCGCTCTGCACCAGCCACGCGATGCGCCGCGTGATGACCCGGGTTTTGCCCGAACCCGCGCCCGCGAGGATCAAAAGCGGGCCACCCGGATGGCTCGCTGCCTCGCGCTGGGGCGGATTGAGTCCTGCGAGCAGCCGATCGGCCTCGGGATCGATCGGACGGCCCGGGGGCGGGCCCGTCGCGTCGAGAACATCCATCCAATCAAGGGGTGCCATAGCGCGCGGCGCGCAGCACCGCGACGGGAGTCTAAGGGATAAAGTGACCATCCCCATGGACCGCGGTGGCAACGATTTGGCGCGTCGAGCGCTCGAGCGCGCAGCGGGCCAGTGGATGGACCCGGGCCGCGGCGCCCGCTACGCCGCAGTGCGCTGGCGTCGGCGCGCCGCACGGGATCCGCGCGCGGTTGCGCGCCTGCTCGCGCAGCACACACGGCCCGGCGCGGTCGTGGTCGACGTTCCGGCGGGCAGCGCGCGCCTCGCCGCCGCCATCGCGCAGGACGGCAGGCACTGGATCGGTTTCGACGTGTCGGCCGCGATGCTCGCGGCGGTGCCCGCGCCGCGCACGGGCCACATCGCGATCGCGCGCGCGGAGCGGCTGCCGCTCGGCGACCACGCCGCGGACGCCGTCGTGTGCTGCCGGCTCCTGCACCACGTCCACGAGCCCGCGGCGCGGAGCTTGGTCCTCCACGAGCTCGCGCGCGTCGCACGTGAACTCGTGCTTGTCTCGTTCTGGGATCGCGCCGCGTGGCCGAGCCTGCGCCGCGCCGTGGCCGGGGGCGGCCAGGATCGCGCGGGGCGCGCTGCGATCGGCCGCGCCGACTTCGCCGCCGAACTCGACGCCGCGGGGCTCGAGCTGATCGGCTTCCACGCGGTGCTGCGCTTCTTCTCAGCCCAGACCTTCGCGATCGCGCGCCCGCGCCGCCGATGAGGCGGATCCAGGACGGCCGCGGATTGCTGATTGGGCTGCCAAGCGCAAGTCCCCTGGGCGACGTCGGCGCCCTCGAACGGGGTGCGTCTTTGCTCGCACGCGCGGTCGCGCGGCCGCGGGATGGCGGCGAAGCGGTCGACGATCCCGAACTCGGATCCCTGTGGCTGAAGGGTGGCCCGCTGCGACGCCACGCCGCGTGGCGCCACGGGCTTGCATGGCGCGTCCTCTTGCGCCTGCCGCCGCGTCTGCGGGAGTGCTCGGGGGTGCGCGAGCTGTCTGCCGCCGGCCTGGAGTGTCTTGAGCCGGTCCTCGCGGCCGCGCGTTTTGAAGGCGGGCGGTGCACGGGCCAGGCACTCGCGCTGCGCCGTGAAGAGGAGGCGATTCCGTTCGCCACGGTCCTGCGCGGCCTTGGTGCGCTGGAGCGCCTGCAACACACCCGCGCCCTTGCGGTCGCCGTAGCCGCGCTCCACGGGGCCGGAGTCGACCACCGCGACCTCTACCTGCGCAACGCGCTGGTCGTCCGACGGGGGGCACAGCGCCGCGTCGTGCTGATCGACCACTGGCGCGGGGTGCGGCGGGACGGTGGCACCGGGCTACGCCCGATCGGCACCGGGCTACGCCCGAT
>Ga0163144_10005997_pt1 | contig 26944 bp, 16 predicted proteins | sample OliLak19BULKMAT1_FD_123175 | JGI IMG/M metagenome (GOLD analysis project Ga0163144, IMG submission 123175) | Freshwater microbial mat bacterial communities from Lake Vanda, McMurdo Dry Valleys, Antarctica - Oligotrophic Lake LV.19.BULKMAT1 | ecosystem: Environmental > Aquatic > Freshwater >...
AATGTGCGTATTGTTAATATGAATAACAGTGAGGCTAGAAAGGCTCAAACAAACAATCAAGGAAAAACATTCTTTGAAGGAGAACCCAATACAAATTATCGTATAGAAGCAAACAAAGAAATTCCCAATGACCCTAATGTGCGCTATTTAACGGTATCTTCAACCATTACAACCGTTGGCAAAAAAGTTCCTTCAACAGTTTATGCCACATTAGAGTTAGAGAAAGTAAAGAAAGGGGTTGCAATCAAAGTTGAAAATATTTACTATGATTTAGATAAGTGGAATATTCGTCCTGACGCTGCGCGTGAGTTAGATAAGTTGGTGAAAATCTTGTTAGATAACCCAACCATGCAAATTGAGTTGAGTTCACATACTGACTGCCGTGCAACTGCCGAATACAATCGTCAACTTTCAACAAAGCGTGCTGAGGCTGCTGTTAATTATATTATTGGCAGAGGTGTAAACAAAAATCGTTTAGTAGCTGCTGGCTATGGCGAAGCGCGCTTAATAAATAAATGCGCTTGTGAAGGTGATGTGAAATCTAATTGCTCTGATGCCGAACATCAAGACAATAGAAGAACAGAGTTTAAGATTTTGAAATTTTAGAATTAAAGAAGACAAATTTTAAAAAAGGATATGACTTATGTTGTATCCTTTTTTTTAGTTTTGAACAATACCAGATGGAAATAAAAAAATGCAACAACGCCTGACAACTGAATTGAAATGTTTTCTTCGCTTTGATTTAGATTTGTTTTTATGAAGATTGGTAAGCAGTTGCCTTATTTGTTTTTGCTCATTCTTTATGTCTTTGCATATACACCGTATTTCCTGTTTTATCCTCTGCCTGATATACAGCAAGATTCTTATATCTACTTTTGGGCAGCCTCATTAATTCGAGACGGAATAATTCCATTTCCAAAATTCACTATTGATGTTCCGGTTGGTCATCCGGTTTTTGTTTGGGTTGTTAAATCGTTGTTTACAAAAACAGGAGCAGTAATAGTTGTCCAAAATATTTTATTTGTTTTAGCTTCGCTTTACTTTATTTATTGCTTTGGCAAATTAAGGTGCGGAATGAAATGGGTAGCGGCAATTGCCGTAGGTTTATTTGCCATTGATAACTTTACAATGCGCATGAATACTTCTCTTTATACCGAAAGTATTTATACTACATCGCTGATTTTTATTGGCGCTAATTTAGCTTTAGTCACAGCACGTTTTACCCCTACCAATATTTCAATTTTAATTTTTTCGCTGTTGATACCAGGCTTAATTCGCCCGAACGGGATTTATGTTTTTTTTATTGTGCCATTATTTTTTATTGTTATTTTTAAGTATAGAGGGGACACCTCGTATTACAAGGCATTAATTTTTTCTTTCTTTTGTGTTTTGTTGATTTGGAGTAGCATCAACTTTGTTTTTAAAGGATTTTTTTTACCCTCTGATCCGTATAGAATTTCATGGGTAAAAAGCACTATAGACAAACAGTTTGCGAACAACAAATACTATGTTAGGTTATCGCAAACTCAGCCTGCTATAACACAAGGTACAGAAAAAAGTAAAAATGCGGGTAGTAAGTTTATATTTGTTAGACAAAATCTTTTCGTAAGGAACCTAACTGCGTTCGCTCAAAGCAAGCCATCGTTTTATTTTTCTTTTTTGCCTACACGCAACGAACAAATTTATGAAAAGGATATGGTAGGTGACCCCAATCAACTGCTTTTTAATAGATTCAAAGTTGATTCCGTGTCTCCCATGTTGAAGGCTTACCTTTTTGCTGAATATAGAGAGAATGATAGTTTAAGTGAGTTGATTGCTCGTGATTGCAAATTGAAGCAAGATATCAAAAATCATTACTGGCTTTATTTTAATCACCTAACTTACAAATTATACGACTTGTTGATTTGGAACTTAGTGTGGGTTTTTGCCTTTGTTACATTAGGTTTTTACGCATTCTATAAGTTTTTCAGTGAGCGAGACCGTGTTCAGGAGAATTTTCTTTTGCTAAGTCTGTTTTTGATGCATGCAGTATCACTATTCACAATCACTCTTGGTCACGGAGGGTTTCAGCTTAGATACGCACATGTTACATCTATATTCTTATTAACCTTTGTTTTATCACAAATGTTCAGTTTGTTTGGGGGGTTAAAGAAGCAATAGCGAAATTTTATGCTCAACAATAAAACCATTGCAGTAGTAGTTCCTGCCTACAACGAGGAAAAGCAAATAGGCATGGTGATAGAATCTATGCCAGATTTTGTGGATAGGATTGTTATAATAAACGATTGCAGCAAAGATAAAACTGGTGATGTAGTATCTCAATATATTGATAGGCAAAAGGCTGGTGGATTTTTTATTTCAAAGCCTACTACTGAAGTTTCAAATAATATTTATGCAAGAGCTGAGCGCTTGTTAGCAGAAAAGGAGTTGCAAGATGAGCACTTATATCCAGTTTTTTACGAGTACAATACTGACCCCGAAAATGACAGATTAATTTTATTAAATCACAAGACAAACTCTGGAAAAGGTGCAGGAATTGTAACTGGTTATAAATACTGTAAAGAATGGGGTTTTGATTGTGTTGCAGCTATGGACGGTGATGGACAAATGGATCCAGCTGAATTAGAAAGCATTTGCGCTCCGGTAGTTTTTGAAAATATTGATTACGTTAAAGGCAATCGTCTAATTCATAGAAGTGCTTGGCTCATTATTCCTAAACTCAGATTTTTTGGCAATTCTATCTTATCCATATTAACAAAACTTGCATCAGGTTATTGGCGGGTAAGCGATACACAAACCGGATATACTGCAATTTCAAAAAAAGCGGTTAACTCATTTCCCATTCATTCGATTTATAGAAGCTATGGTTATCCAAATGATATTCTAGTGAAATTAAATATTGCTATGTGTACGCTAAGAGAGGTTGAAATTAAACCTGTATATAATGTTGGCGAGCAAAGCAAAATGAAAATAGGAAAAGTGATTCCAACTGTAAGTTGGCTATTGTTGAAATCATTTTTTAAAAGATTATGGGTGAAATATCTTTTTAGAGATTTTCATCCATTATTTATTTTGTACAATCTAGGTTTTTTACTCTTACTCACGTCACTGCCCTTGGGTATAAAAGTGTTATCTCGTGTTTTATTTGGACCATCGCTTAATTCAATTACACTTTTGGGTTTTGGTTTTTTGCTTCTTTCTGGAATTCAATTTTTACTGTTTGCTATGTGGATGGATATTCAGGATAATGAAAGATTGTATAAATAGGTTATGAGAGTACTTTTTGATATTGGACATCCTGCCCATGTTCACCTTTTTAGAAATTTTATTTTGTATCTTAATAAAACTGGAATTAAAACAACTGTTGTTAGTAGAGATAAAGAAATAACTAATTTACTTTTGGATTATTATCAAATAAAATATACATCCCTTAGTAAACAGTCTCAAGGATTAACAAATATGTTTTTTGAAATGTTGAGCAGAGACTGGGATATATATAATTTGCACTGGCGAAATGATTTTAAATTTGCTTTCGGAACCTCAGTATCAATAGGACATTTGTCAGCTTTATCAAGCGTGAAATCATTTAATTTTAATGAGGATGATGATGAAATTGTTCCTTTGTATGCAAAAATTACTTACCCTTTTAGTACAAAAATCGTAGTGCCCGATTGTTTAGAGTTCACAAAGTGGAAGGACAAAAGAGTGATTTATAATTCATATCATGAGTTAGCGTATTTACATCCAAATAATTTTATACCCGATATCAAAGTTGTAGAGAAATATAATTTAAAACCATACAATTATATTATTGCTAGATTTTCCGCGTTAGAAGCTCACCATGATGTTGGAATTAATGGAATTCATCAAAATTTATGGAAAAAAATTGAGCAAACAATAAGTAATTTTCAGGTTATCAAATCTATCGAAAAGAGTAAAACACATCAAATTGACCCTTGGGATATGCACCATGTGTTAGCATTTGCTGGAATGGTGATTTGCGATTCGCAAACAATGACGGCAGAAGCTGCAGTTTTAGGTGTACCATCAGTGCGAATTAATACTTTTGCTCGTAAAATTGGATATTTAAAGGAACTTGAATTTAAGTATGAATTAACTAAGAGTTTTCTCCCTGAGGAAGAAAATGACATTATTACTTTCATTAGAACCATGGCTAGTAATAAGTTTGAGTTGAATAATTACCAAGAAAAACGACAACTAATGTTGTCGGCAAAAGTTGATTTTAATCAATGGATGATAGATTTTTTTCATCAACAAGCGAATGAATTATGAAATTAATAGGAGTCGTTGGAGCAAGACCCAATTTTATGAAAATTGCCCCCTTGTCTAAATTATTGGAAAACCACCCGAAAATTAAATTTATACTCCTACATACAGGTCAGCACTACGATGAAAAAATGTCAGACCTTTTTTTCAAAGAGCTAAATATCAAACAACCTGATATTCAGTTGGGTGTTGGCTCAAATACACATGCAAGGCAAGTTGCGGATATAATGGTGAAATTCGAGGATGTTTGTCTTCAAGAAAAGCCTGATGCAATTTTGGTTGTGGGTGATGTAAATTCTACAATGGCTTGCAGTATTGTCGCAGCAAAAATGGGTATAAAAATTATCCATTTAGAAGCTGGGCTTAGAAGTTTTGACCGTTCGATGCCAGAAGAAATAAACAGATTGGTAACTGATGTATTGTCTGATTATTACTTAACTCCTTCTATTGATGCTGACGAGAATTTATTGCGCGAAGGAATTTCTGCGGCAAAAATATTTCGTGTAGGAAACATTATGATTGATACGCTTTTAAACTTTTTACCAATTGCTAAAAAAGATTCAAAAATATTAACTGATTTAGGTGTAAAAGAAGGTAATTATATTTTGGTTACGCTTCATCGCCCATCCAATGTTGATGATATAAATAATTTAAAAGCAATTTTGGAATTGCTTGATTCAAAAGATTCTCATATTAAAATTGTTTTTCCAATTCACCCGAGAACAAGAAATAAAATAACAACGTATCAATTAGATAATTTGCTGCAAAATTTAATTGTTACAGAGCCATTAGGATATTTAGATTTTCAAAGACTGTTGAGCGGTGCAAAATTGGTGATTACAGATTCAGGAGGTGTGCAGGAAGAGACCACCGCCTTGCAAATACCTTGTATAACCATGCGTGAAAATACTGAAAGGCCAATTACAGAAAGTGTGGGAACAAATGTGGTAACAGGGTTGAATTTAGGAAAGGTAAATCAACTCATAAATGATGCGCAAAAAGGAATTTGGAAAAGTGCTGAAGTGCCTGAATTGTGGGATGGAAAAACTGCACTTAGAGTGGTTGAATTTTTAGAGAATAAGTTCTGATTTCAAAATTCGAATTAATAATGAATAAAATAGTAGCTCATTTTACGAGAAAAGAAATACAACTAAAAACAGTCTTTATTAATGCGCAAATTCAAAAGCATATCCATTATAAACCGGTAGTTGTTTTTAAGTATCCATCACGAAAGAATGAGTCGGGTTTTGCTGAATACAATAGAGACGATATCCCAAAGCTCAATTTGAGTGATGAAAGTAAATTTATTTTCAATTTTTATTATCTAAAAAAAATATGCTCGCATAATGTAAATAAAACGCTTGAGTTTTTGAAAGTAAATAATGTTTCTATTCTTCACTTTCATTTTGGAACTGATGCCTACATTTACTGTGATGTAATTAGGCTGTCCGGACTTCCTTCCGTTGTTTCATTTTATGGCTATGACATTGGTTCTGCGCCAAAAAAAATTTTTGGACTCGGAAAAAAGTTATTGCAAAATGGCGCATTTAAATACGCAACAAAGATGCTTGCTATGAGCCCAGATATGGCAAACGATTTAAAAAATGCAGGGTGTCCTAAGGAAAAAATACTTACTCATTATTATGGCGTTCCAACACATTTATTCAAAGGTATTAATCGAAAATATTGTCAAAGGGAGAAGATTAAACTGCTCATCATAGGGAATTTACAACTTAAAAAAGGGCATCTCTTTATTCTAAGTGCCCTCAAGTTGCTTGTTCAATCCGGTGTTGCAAATTTTACTTTTGATATTGTTGGTGCCGGACCAATTGAAAATAAACTAAAAAAGTTCTGCAACGATTTTTATTTACAAAACCATGTCAACTTTTTAGGGGCTGCAAAGTTTGCCTCAGAAAAAATGATGAATGCATTAGAAAGCGCAGATATTTTTATACACCCAAGTGTAAAAGCAAAAAGTGGAGATAAAGAGGGAATTCCCGGAACTATAGTAGAAGCAATGGCATCAGGCTTGCCTGTAGTTTCAACTTACCATGCCGGAATTCCTTATGTTATAGAAAACGAAGTTACAGGCTTACTGGTTAATGAATGGGACGTTGACGCGCTTGCAACACAAATCAAAAGGCTTATTGAAAACCGAGATTTGCGCGAACAAATTGGCACAGCCGCTCGAAAATTTGCTGTTAAAAATCTGGATGTAAAAATAAAAGAGGAGGAACTAGAAAAGATTTATGATTCTTTGGTTTCATAAATTGTATCTGTCACTATTTTTTTGAAGTTATCTATCATAGTTTGAATTGAAAATTTTTCAGTAATAATTTTTTGCCCCCTTTGAGCAAATTTTTCCCTTACCTCTGGATTGTTTTTCATAAATACAATTTTTTCGGTAAGTAATTTATAATCACCATAGGTTGTTATAAATCCTGATTTTCCATTTTCAATTATTTCTTCTGTACCTCCTCTGCTTGTTGCAATTACAGGAGTACCGCACGCCATTGACTCTAATATAGAATTAGATATACCTTCAGTTTTGGATGTCAATACGGATATATCCGCAGCAGTTAATAGCTTTTCAACATCACTTCTATTTCCAAGCAACTTAATATTATAAATATTATTCTCGTTAATTGCCTGTTCTAACTCATTTCGTCTTTCACCATCTCCAGCAATATAAAAATCAATATTGTCATCCATCATCATAATATATTTAGCCGCTTTTACAAGTGTCATTGGGTCTTTAGATTCATCTTTTCTAAGAGATGAAACCATAAGTACGGAAAAATTTTTTTCAGAAAAATTACAGCTTTTTTTTGCTTTTATTTTATCACTCGATTCAATCCTTGAATAGTTAAAGCCATTATATAATACAAACCTCCCCTTCTTTTTAAACTGTCCGAATGACTTTAATCCTGCCACTGAATTTGCAATAACAGTTGGATATAGGTTATAAAGAAATTTTTCCAATTTTAAAGATAAGTTAAGTTTGTCTGGAGCATTTCGAATACTACCATTTATTAACTTAAACTTTGCACTACTGAAAAGTTTAGCCACTAAGCTAAAGTGTGAAAGTGTTGTAGCAAAGCTAAATACAACATCAGGCTTAGTGGTGTTTATAAATTGAGTTAGTGTAATAATGTCTTTTAATTTAAAGTTATTCCGCTCAACAATGCAAACATCTTTTAGATAATCAGCTATATCACTATCAGATAAATAATGAGCCTTCAGCGATTTTGTAAATAAGTAAATTTCAAATTCATCCTTCGGAAGATTTTTAATTATCTCAGCTAATTGACGCTCTTTGCCCCCAACCCCAAATGAGCCAATAAGAAATAGAATTTTGGTTTTTTTCATTCTCTTTTAACACTACAATGCACAAACCTAATTCATTATTGTAATATTAGTTATAAACAGCGTGCAAGGGTTCTTCAATAGATAACGAATTACTAAATCAGATGAATTGAATCATTTATAAATGGACTATATGGTAATATGATTGCATGGCTTCTTTGATAATGTTTAAGTCCTAAATTATTGTTTATTTGTGAACAATAATTTTAATAACATGAGTGTAAGTATAGTATCTATAATAAAGGGTTTAGCTTCTTATGTTTTACCTAAAAGTGTAATCGGTGTAACAGGTACAGGAGGGTCAAATTCTGCAGAGTATTGTTATTCAGTATGGTTGCGTCATCTATATTGCTTGCATGAGAAAGGAATTATTAAAACAGTAGATTCAATTGAAAATGTAGCTGAATTAGGTCCCGGAGATTCTTTAGGTATTGGTATCTGTTCGTTATACACTGGGGCAAAAAAATATTATGCTTTTGATTTGATTAAGCATTCCGATATCAACCGGAACAAGCAGGTAAATGATGAAATTGCAAAACTTTTTAAGCTAAAGACTGATATACCAAACGGTTCTGTATCACAAAACGTAAAGCCTAAAATTTCTAATTACAAATTTCCCTCCTCAGTTTTGCCCTATGATTCAACTTATTATAATGAGCGTAGAAATTTTATAGATAAAGCATTAGACCAACAATTAGACACCCCAGTTCATATAAGTTATATAGTTCCATGGATGAAATCAAAAAATCTTGATGTTCCACAAATTGATCTTGTTTTTTCGCAGGCGGTTATGGAGCATGTAATGGATATTGATTTCACATATAAGCAAATGTATGATTGGTTGAAGCCGGGTGGTATCATCAGCCATCAGATAGATTTTAAGGCTCACGAAATTTCTAAAAAATGGAACGAACATTGGTTTATATCTAAGTCGCTTTGGAAGTTGTTAATGCATGGACGAAAGTATCCAATTAACAGGCTGCCATTATCTGCACATATTAAAGCAATAGAGAAGGCCGGATTTTCCATCAAAAATGTAGTGTCATTTAATCAGAAGAATGAATTCGAAGGAAAAAAGACACTTTTATCAGGAGTAGAATTTGATAAGCAAGATTTTTGTACGTCAAGCGCACTAATTCAGGCGGTAAAAATTTAGTGGGTTTTATTTACGTACGAATTAGATATTGGGTACAAATCAAATCGTTTTTTTGTGATAGGAGTCAAGGCTAAGTGGCAAGTTTTTATTTTTTAAAACATGTAGAACTTCAATGAGTATCAAAGTAATATTTTAATCCTACCGTAACGGCACATAAAAGATAACCTGCGGTGAAAATCTTGTAATTAAAACCAATTGGGTAAAGTTTTTCAGAGTTTATCCATGAAATGATTAGCAAAACGGTATTTCCAATTAATAGGCAAATCGGCACTGAAATTAGCCCCCAATGTTTAATTGAAATTACAAGCAAAACAATATTGACAGCTGTGCCAATTAGGTAAATGATTGTGTTGTATTCGGTTTTGTGTGTAATACTTGGACCTATACCTGTAAATCTAACTATTATATCTCTGATTCCGATTGCAAAGGCAACAACTCCAACTAGTTGAATAGAATCAAAATACTTATCGTTAGCAAAAATGGTAATTAAAAATTTGGCAGATAAGGTCATTAGTATTATTAGTGAGAATGTAGTAACACTTGCTATTAGTTGCACTTTTTTGAAAATTTCTTTATGGTTTGGTTTCTCTAATGTCTCCCAAAAATATGGCTCCCATACCAATTTCACTACATTGTAAAAAATGAGCATCGTTGATGATATTTTTAGTGCAAGTGAATAGATCCCAATCTCTGACAAACTTAAATGACTCAACATTATTTGCCTGTTCATACTTGAGTTTGCCCAAGAACCGGCAACTGCGGGTAACAGAGGTAAAGAGTATCTGAACATTTGATTCATAAGCGGACGTGTAATTCTTAATTTTAATTTATCCCTTAGAAGTAATGTAAGGATTACAGCTATTATAAAATATCCTATTAATTCACCCTCGAAAACACCTCTAATTCCATGTTTTAAATGAACAACAAACAGTAGAATTAGTCCCATTACAATTAGTGTTTGTAAGGAGCTAATTATTCCATACACTTTTGCCCTTTTTTGATACCTCAAAACAATTTGGAAAAGCGATATGGTATTTATGAGCGGAATTTTTAGTGCCGCAATTACAACAACATTGCTAAGGCTTGATGTATTAAAAAGATAAAAAGAAATTTTGGGAGATAATAACACAACACACACAACTAATAAAACTGATACGGTAATTACAGAAATAAAAGCATTGGACACTAGCTGTGTTCTTTCCGCTTCGCTTGTTAATTGATGAAAAAAGCGAGCTACAGAGGATTCTAACTGCATCATTGCAAGAATACTTACTAGACTTACGAGTGTTACAATTAGATCTAAGATGCCAAATTCTGAAGGACTAAATAAACTGGTATATAGTGGAATAAGTATTATTCCCAAAAGGTTATTTATACCAAATGAAATGCCATAAACGAAAAAGTCTTTAATAATTTTTTTTATCATCAAAGTCTTTTGTAAATATCAAATTGAAAAAATGATAACACTTTTTCATAGTCAAGTTCAAAGGAACTAAAAGTAATTTTCAAATAGTCCTTTTCATAGATATCATTGTTCAAAATAAAGCATTCGGGCTCATATTTATCTGCTTTAATTTGCAACCATTGGGGAGATACCTTCTTAAACTCTTGATTTATAAATTGACTTTGAAAGTCTTCCTTTGTAGAATAATATTCAGTAATACCTGGTATAATTACTTTTAAATCTAAAGGAGAGAGTTGTTTTAATAACTCATAATCATTTGAAATGATTTTGGTATTGGAATAAAATGTGTTGCTGCCATTTATCATACCAGAAATTTCCAAAGGAAAATCAATTTTGCTATCAGTCTTTTGATGTTTTTGATATCTCCCCCAAAGTAATTTGTAGGCTACAATAAATAGAAATACAAATGCTGCATATATATAGTAAAGAGGGGTACTTACTTTTAAACAGAAAAGCAAACTTATTACAGGTATAGAAAATTCTATATATCGCTGAGGTTCACCAAGAAAGCGGGTTGCCCTGAATGAAGTAAGTAGAAAAAGTGCGCAGCAGGTCAAAATTATTTTTAATAGAGAAGCCTCCAGAATATTTTCTGAATGGAGAATTAATGAGAAAAACGGAATCAGTAAAAAAATGTAAGGAAAACCATATAGGGATTCAACTACAGGATTTGTTATTATATAATTTAGGGTTTTTAGGCTTTTACCCTTCCTCCAAAAATCATAAACGAAATCTCTCCAAATGCTATATCTTATTTTAAGAATAAATATTTCAGATAGAAAAAGTGCATAGTTCCTCTTGTGGTTATATTGACCCACTAAATAACTTTTAGCAGTTTTAGGTAGCAACAAGAAGAACAAAAAATACGCTGCAAACGGGAAAATTATTAGCAATGGGAGGTTAAAAATAAATACAAAAAAAGGCAGGCTTAAAATAATAAATTGCAAAGCCATTTGGCTTGTAAGAATCGCAACTAATACCACAATAAATATACTCGCAATCAAAAAAATGCTGCCTCCTAAAGAGTTGCAAAGAATAAGATATAGATATATTTGACCAATTATTAAACCAATGCCTCTTGCGGATAAACCGTTGTTTTTTGCATTCCAAATAACATAGCTAAATGGAAATAAATTAAATATTATGTTGCTATGAAATATTACGTAATTTGGGAATTTTAGGATAGATTGTATATGAAAAAGAAATATATTAAATGCAACTATCTCAGCAATTTTTATTACAATACCGATGTATTCATATTTTTCTTTGTAAAGCCATTCAGGTAAAAAGGATAAAACCCAGTGATAAAGTTGAGGGTATGCAAGGTTTTGTTCGTTGAATCCTATCAAATAATCTGAAAGAAACTGGTTTTCATTTTCTTTAATCCTTTTAATAAGAAATAAGTGGACCCGGTGGTCGGAGAGTGTAAAACTTGCTTTACCTGCAAACAATAAATGAAACGCAAGATGTATAAGAATTACAGAAAATATAATCACCTAATATTTTATTTTAATCTTTTTCGGATTGATTTTAAGTAATCGGACGGATTTCCTTTTATACCATCAAGACTAATGTTTGTTATCTTCAATTTCCCATTTCCGGTGATAACAATAATACTGCCATCGCTGTTTATTGATGCAATTTGACCGGCTACAGCACAATACACATCGTCATCTTTAAATAACTCAGCTCTCCATAATATCATTTTTTTTCCTTCATACTCACAGAACGCACCTGAGTATGGTTCTGAAGAAGCATTTATTTGCCTTAAAATAGCTACTGCTGTATTATTCCAATTTATTTTTCCATCATCTGGGTTTCTTGGGTAGCAGCGCAATGCATCAGTAGGATTTTTGGATTGATGCTCTAAGACATAATTGGAATCACTTTCTAATATCTTGGCTGCTTCGATAAACATTTCAGGAATGCTTTCCGTCATCCACAGGTTTACTTTTCCAATTCTTGTGTTGATGTTTGCTTCAAAATAGCGTCTAGCAATTATATCTCCTGAGTCTAATTCTCCGCCAATCATTTTATGGATACATAATCCAATTCTTGTTTCTCCATTTATGAGTGCCCATGCTTGGCAAGCATTTCCACGGTATTTGGGCAAATCTCCTCCATGCGCATTTAAAATGCCTAAGCGAAACAATGAAATAACATCATCTGGAATAACACCTGAATAATTTACACTTAAACAAATATCAATCCCATCCTTTGTAGATTTTAGTTCTTTTATGTCTGTTGCTCTTAGTTTTGGCGTGTATAAATACTCTGCTCCAATTGCGGTGGCAAATGATTCAAAATCTTTTGCTGCTACTTTATACTCAGGAGCTTCTTTTGCTGTAATTATCAATACAATTTGCCAATCAAGTTTTTGACAAAGTTGCATCGTATTGAACATCAGTTCAGATCTACCAATTACAGCAATATTCATAGTTTAAAAATTACCAATATACTTTATTTTCAAATGCAAGAGCTGGATAGTTTGACTCCATGTAATTTTTGTAATCAACACCGTGTAAATTTAGCTGTTTTGCCGAAAGCATACCTTCTGCTACTTTCAGCCCTCCGGCATGTAGGTCAAACACTGCGCTTGGGTCAATGAAATCAGTGGTGTAACTCATATATCCAAAATTTGCGGGGTTTTCCGGATACTTTTTACTTTTTATTTTTCCGAAATCTACATTTCCGGCAATATGAATTATTAAATGGTCTTGACTTAGTATATTCTCATTAATTAGTGCATCATCGGTTGCACCTACTATTAAATTATTAAGGCTGTGCTCAGCTATTATTATTGTATCAAATTTATCAACTATTTTACTATCAATTTTATTTTCCGATTCTACAGTTTCAAAATTGTAATTGTTTGAACTTAAAATTTTAAAGATAGGAGTTGTAAACTTTTTACATCCAATCACTAATATGTTAGTGCTAAGTGGGGTTCTTTTTTCTTTCAATAAAAAGAAGATACAAATAAACCCAATGTAATCCATTGTTTTGAGTCTATCATCTGACTCATTTGTGCCATATACCTTTATCCCTTTTCTTCTGCAGGCATCAATATCTAATTCCTTGGGTCTAAATTCCCATGGTTCCCACATTAGAGGTATTACACAGTCTGACTTTAATCTAGAGATGAGTGTGCTATTTATTGGTCTCAAAAAGCCCGTATTGGTTACAAGATCTATGTTAGATAAATCTTCGTTATTTAAGTCTTTTGTAATTCTTATTCTGCCGGAAACACCAAGGCTATCTGCACATGAGTAAATTTGGTTTTCAATCTCTGCAAAACTTCCATAGTTAGATTCTTTTGCAAATGCAGTTACATTAGCACCACCTAAAGCAGCCAAAATAGGGGTGCATATATAGTTGCCGGTTGCTGCTTCAGTTAGAATATTTTTATCCGATAAATTTATTTTAAACTTATCGAATGACTTTTTTAGTAAATTATTGACTCTTGTCATTATTCAAAAAAATTGTGCACCACATTTCAAAATTCATAAAGCTCCAAATCAATAACCTATGGTTGATTCTAAGATTGATATGCTCATCAACTATTTTGCGAATGTAGCTTGGATTTATAAATTCAGCACAGGCTAAATTGTTAGCGAGTAAAAGATCTTTTACATATTCGGCATTTTCTCCTCTAAACCAACTTTCATCAGGCGAAGAGAATCCCTGTTTTTTCCTATTTAGTATTTTGTCAGGTATAAATTCTTGCATTGCTTTTCTCAATACATTTTTACCATCATCAAATTCTCTGTAGGCTTTTTTCTTTTGTGCCGTGTTTTCGTCTATTTTTTGAATTTCGTTATGAAGATTTCCAAGTTTATGACGTACCGGAATTTTTTGTGCAAAATCAACCAAGTCATTATCCATAAATGGAAAGCGCTCCTCTAAACCGTTTGCCATTGAGAGTTTATCACCTACCATAAACAAGCCGGGCAAAAAGGTTTTAATTTCAAAGTATAATGAATTATTGATGTGATCTTCGGGGGTGTCGTACTTTAAGGTTTCATTAAAAGTGAATACTCGTTCAAAAATTCTGCGTGGTTCGTCAATATCAATTTTTGAAAAAACATCGGCATTGAATAAGTCCTTTTTATCACTATCGGGTACTAAGCGTTGCCAAAAACTATAATACTGTTCAAAATATTGTGATTGATTTATGGAGTCGAATACTTTATAATATCTCCAGGGGTAGCCACCATATAGTTCATCGCCACCAGTTCCTTGTAGGCACACTTTTACAAACTTGGAGGCTAATCGAGATATGTAGTAATTAGGGTACGACATTCCGACCCTTAAATCTTCTAAGTGATAAACAACTTTTGGTAAAGACCAACGCAAGTCTCCTGCGTTAATTACTTGCTCATAATGTTCAGTTTTGTAAAAATTTGCCATTAATTCAGCATCCCTCCGCTCATCATAGTTCGCCTCTACACCAGTAACTTCACTCATATCGAAGCCACAGGTAAAGGTGCATAAACGTGGAACGCGCTTTGATGCAATAGCTGTAATTGAACCAGAATCCATGCCACCAGAAAGATAAGAGCCAACTGGAACATCGGCTATCATTTGTCTTTCCACCGCTTGGGTAAATAAATTTAGGGTTCCGATTCTTGCATCTTCAAAACTCATTTTTTCGTCAGGCTTTGAAAAATCATAATTCCACCATGATTTGTGTTTTATAAATGAGGTGGTTTTATCAATGCCTACGGTGTTTGCTGGAGGCAGTAACGCCAAACCTTTAAAAAATGTGCGAAATGAGAATAAATTTTGGAAGGTGAAGTATTCATTTACAGCATCCAAATCTACTTCTTTCTTAAAATCAGGGTGCTCTAAAATTGCTTTAATTTCTGATGCGAAAACAAAGCTGTTTTTATTTAGCCAATAGTAAAGAGGTTTAATCCCGAAGCGGTCTCTGCTCAAATAGAGTTTCTTTTCTTTACTGTTCCATGCTCCTATGGCAAACATTCCGTTTAGACGTTCGAAAAATGCGGTGCCGTATGCTGCTAAACCTTCAACAATTACTTCGGTATCTGTGCCTGATATAAAAGTATAACCAAGAGCGAGTAGTTCGTTTTTTAATTCAGGAAAATTATAGATGCAACCGTTAAAAACAATTGTCCATTCTGAATTTTTAGAGCGCATCGGTTGAGAGCCTTTTACAGATGTATCTAAAATGGAAAGTCTTCGATGCGCAAAACCAATGTTTTCATCTATCCAAAAACCTTCACTATCAGGACCGCGATGTGAAATTTTGTCTGCCATTTTTTTTAGCAAACTTTGCTCGCACTTTGCTCCGTTTAAGTTGAAAACGCCTGCTATTCCACACATATTTTACAAAAGACATTTAATTGTTGCCTATTTTCAATTTTAAATGATAAGCTCATTTTTTGAATCTTCCTGAAAAACACGCTTCCTCTTGATGAAAATACGTTATAGATAAATGGTTGTCTGATACAATTTTTTTGTACTCAGTTTCAGAATATCTTGATGCATTGCTAGGTGAATACCAATCGAAATTTACGGATTTGGATGTTTCAAATCCTAACTCACTGTTCCAAAAGCATTTTAAAAAGTTCCAGTAAATAAAACGTTGTAAATCGTATTCGCCTCCTTTAATATCAAGTAGCGGAATATCGGGACACTGGATTTTTACATTTAATGCAGATAGATTTTTACCAAGCACTGTTAGTGCCTCTGAAAGTTCCCAAATTTGCTCTTTGGAAAGTGTTTTAGAGAATTCTCTGAAATGTTCATCTAATAGCTCTCTTGGCAAAGCTTTTTTTGCATAAACATAGCAAGCAAATTCACCGCCAATTTTTGTGATTGAGGTGAGGTGAGCAAATGTTTTTTCGGGAAATTCGGTATGATGAATTACTTGGTCGCAACTTACATAATCAACGCAATTTTCTTTAATCCCCGTATCTGCAATATCCCCCCTTACAAAGTAGAGATTTTTAATGTGTTTATAGTTCTTGGCAGCAATATTTGCAGCTTCAGAAAAGTCCATGCCAATTACTATTGCATCGGGTGCTAATTGGGCAAACCATGCTGCTTTATATCCAAGTCCACATCCTGCGTCTAAGATGACTTTGCCTTTTAAGAAATTGCCTAAATCGGCTTCGCTTTTAAATCCATAAAGCTCTAAGTACCACTTGTATTGGAGATTATAAAAGTCTGTAAGGCTCTTATCTTCTTGTTTATCAAATGCAGTCCATTTTTCTGAGAAGGCCTCATTTGTATGCTGCTGATTATCAAAAGAAGAAAAGTTTGCCCGAACAATAAAATTATCTTTTGCAATTACATTCTCCTTAAACAAGTTTCTTACATCCATTTTATGCTAAGGTTTTAATCACTTCAACAATATATTTAAAATCATCCTCATTCATCCTGTTATGAAGCGGTATAGCAATGCTTAAATTATTTGCTTTCATGGCACCTGGAAAATCTTCTGGTTTAAAGCCATATTTTTCTTTATAAAATCCAAGCATGTGTACAGCATGTGTTCCCGGGCGGGTAGAAATTCCTTTTTCTTGCAAATATTCCATTAAATCGTTTCGCTTTAAAGGAGCTTTTTGTTCATCAACTAAACAAACATAAGACTGCCATCCATGTTTGTAACCTTGAGGCACTAATGGTGTTTGAAGCCAAGTTAACTCTGAAAATTGTTCATTGTAGAAAGTTGCCCACTTTTGCCTTTCATCAATAAACTTATCTAGTTTCTGTATCTGCACAACACCAACTGCACCCTGCAAATCAGTCATGCGATAATTAAATCCCATAATATTAAACTCTGGAAGAATGTATGGTTTAGGACCTTTGTGGCGCTGCTCTTCAGATATAGATGCCCCATGATTGCGCAACATATCTAAGTGGTGAGCCACCTCATCATTGTTTGTGGTAAGCATTCCGCCTTCGCCCGTTGTTACAGATTTGCGTGGATGCAGAGAGAAACAACCTATATCGCCCAAGCTTCCGGCCGGTTTGCCATGCAAGCCCGCACCAGCAGCACACGCGGCATCCTCCACAATTTTAAGCGTTGGAAATTCGGTTTTGATTGCCTCAACATCTGCGCATAAACCAAATAAATGTACAGGTATGATAGCGGTTGTTTTTGCAGTTATCTTGTCCTTGATTTTTGCAATATCAATATTGAATGTATTGGGGTTAATATCAACAAATACAGGAACTGCATTGCAATACAAAACTGCATTTGCTGTAGAGACCCAAGTAAACGCAGGTACAATAACTTCGTCACCTGGCTGCACACCCACCGCTAGCAATGCTAAGTGCAAGGCGGTGGTGCAATTACTTACCGCCAAGGTGTGTTTCACCTGATGTCTTTCGGCAAATAATTTTTGAAGTTTTGCAACCTGAGGTCCTTGAGTAAGCCAACCGCTAAAAATAGGTTCTTTCAAAGCTTCCCATTCTTCTTGCCCCATCAGCGGTTGCGAAATTTGTATAACACGTTTTTCCATTAGTTTGCTTTGTTCTTTTCTCTCCAGTCAATGAGCTTTTGCAAGCCTTCTTTCAATTCATATTGGTAGGTGAAGCTTAATTCATCAGTTGCTTTTTTGCGAGCGCCAATTCTATTTTGCACTAATGCGCGTGCATCATCTGCACTATATGGTTTGTAATTTACTTTTAGGTCAGAGGTTTTAAGCTTTAAGATTAAATCGCAAAGTTCTTTAATAGAGGTTTGCACTTCGGTGCCTACATTATAAAATCCAAAGTTGGTATCGCTTTTTAAAGCCAATGCATTGCATCGTGCAACATCTTCTACGTAAATAAAGTCATAAGCCTGACTTCCATCTCCGTTAATTTCAGGAGCTTCGTTGGCATCAATTTTATTCAACATTATTGGAATCACTCCCGTGTATGCTGCCGTTTGGTCTTGGTGCGGTCCGTAAACATTCATATATCGAAGACCAATTACAGGCAGGTTGTACCTCTCATTGAATGCAGTGCACATAGCTTCTCCAGCTATCTTGGTTGCTCCATAAAAATTTTTGTTGTTGAAAGGATGGCTCTCAGTCATAGGCAATTCAACAGCATCGCCATACACAGATGCCGAAGATGACCACACTAATTTCTTAATATTATTTTTTACACAGGCTTCAAGGATGTTGAAAGTACCTGCAATGTTTACATCAAAGGCGGTGCGTGGATAATCCTTACAATGCAGTAACCACATAGCAGCCAGTGAAACAACATAATCTTTGCCTTTCACGGCATCGTTTAGAATGTCTGTTTCGCGAATATCCCCTCCGTTGGCATAAACAGAACAGCGAGGGTCTTTAAGTTGCTCTTTTAGATAATCTATTTTGCCCCTTGCAAAGTTGTCGTAAACAATTACTTCAGCAACATCTTCTTTTAACAATTCTGCAACTACAAAGCTGCCGATAAACCCTCCGCCTCCAATAACTAATATTTTTGCCTGCGATAATTCTGTCATTTTAAATTTTTGCGCTGCAAAGAAAAGCGTTTTGGGCTATAAACATAAAGTAAAAAGAAATCAATTAGGCAAGCGCAATTATTAGGAAGTGTGGCTTCGGTTTATGTATAACTCGTAAACTTGACGCGCGATAGCAAAACAAGCAGTGGCTGCAGGAGAAGGGGCATTTAAAACATGAATTTCATTTTCACTTACTTCATAAACAAAATCATCCACAATACCATTTTTATCTAATGCTTGCGCTCTTATTCCGGATGTGTATCCATTTACCATATCCCAATTGAAACCAGACCAATACTTTTGAACACTTTCGCTGAAATACCTTTTGCTTGTTTGTTTCATAATCTCCTGAAAGGCAGTTTTTCGATATTTGTAAATAACCTTATACAAACCTTTTGCTGTGAATGCCTCAAAAGCATCTTTTAGATTAAAACCAAAATTATTATATGCTTCTCTGTCTAATACTAATACGGCATTTGGACCTAATTTTACTGTTCCGTCTAACATGCGGGTTATGTGAATGCCTAAAAAAGGAAAGTTAGGATTTGGTACAGGGTAAATTGGAATTTCAGCATTGTAACTGCCTTCTTTTAGTTTGTAGTATTCACCTTTAAATGGGGTGATTGTTATAGGGCATTTTTTTTGCGTAATTAAACTATAAACTCTGTCACATTGCAATCCTGCTGCATTTACAACAAGGTTTGTTGAAATAATTTTGTCTTTTGAAGCAATGGTAAATCCCGAGTCGGTTTTTATGATTTTTTCTGCCTGAAAGTTATAATAAATAGTTGCGCCAGTTTGCTGTAATAATTCCAGTATTTTTTTTGAAACCAAGCTATAGTCAGTCAATCCCGTTTCGGAGACCCAAACGGCTTTTTTACAACTTAAACCTTCCTGAATTTCTTTTAACTCTTGATTGCCAATGTATTTCAAATTTAATCCGCAAGCAATGCCGTTATCATATAGTTTTTCAAGTGCGACAAGTTCATTTTCATTGGTGGCAACAATAACTTTTCCGGTGATTTTATGTGGTATAGAATGCGCTTTCAAAAAATCCAACATCAAGCCATAACCTTCAATACAGTTTTTTGATTTGTAGGAGCCTTGTTTATAGTAAATACCAGAGTGAATTACGCCACTGTTTCTGCCTGTTTGATGTAAGTTAATTTCATTCTCTTTTTCAAGAATGGAAATGCTTATTCCTGGTTGCTCTTGTGCAAATTTCCATGCAATACTTAAACCTACTATACCCGATCCAATTATGGAGATGTCAAATTGACGCATGTTTCTATTTTGATGCAAATGTAAATGAATAATCAATTTGGGCTTTTACTTTAAACAAAAATTAATCGTATAATCGTTTTGCTTGGGGGATAAAACCAACTTCAATAAAATGCAGTCTTTATTTCTGAACACTCAACCGCGAGATTGAGTAATTTCTTGCATCAGAAATAATTGACTTGCCAAAATAGTAAGTAAATTGTCCTCTAATTAGTAATTAGTTATCTATGAAAAATTTTCTACTTTCAGTATTAAGTAATTTGCAGTCTATCAAGAGCCTTGCAAAATATATGTTTGCAACAGCACTTTTCCTGCTGTTTTCAACGAATGCGAACGCACAAATTAATCCTGGTTCAATTTCAGGCTTAAGGGTTTGGTTTAGGGCAGATAGCTCGGCAGTGGTTACAGGAAACAAGGTGATTTCACTAAATGATTTGAGTGGTAGTAACTCTCACGCTACGCAAGCAGATACTTCAAAACAGCCATCATTGGTTACCAATATTCTTAATGGGAAACCCATTGTTAGGTTTGATGGGGTAAATGACTTTTTAGCCACATCAAATTTTCTGGTAACAGCTTCACAGCCAAATACCATATTCATTGTTTGGAATATTGCCGCAACTGGTTCCGCAGCACAGACAGCACTCTCTGGATTAAATAACACAGAATCAAACGGCATTTTTCATGCACTTGCTACAAGCAGATTAAATATATTTTCTGGCTCGTCAGTTTATTACACAAAAACAGCTCCCTTTAATCACATTATCACAACAGCAGTTTATAATGGAGCTAACTCAGCAATGCGTGAGAATGGTGTGGGAAGAACGCTTACACCCAACAGCAATTCTGGCACCCAGGGATTTAAAATGTTGCACATTGGAGCAAACTACGGAACGGCAAGTTTTTTGAAAGGTGATGTAGCAGAGGTAATCGTTTATAATTCAATATTAACTACTCAACAACGTAATGATGTAGAGCAATACTTAAGATTGAGATATGCTCCTCAAATTAATTTGGGTCCAGACTTAGTATTTAGTAATAAATTCTGTCACACACTGTCTATTGGCAATGGCTTCACTAATATCCAATGGAGAAATTCCACGGGAGTTTTAGGAACATCAAGTTCACTTCCAATAAATAAAAATGGAAAGTATTGGGTAACAGCAAATGATAGTTTTGGCTATCAATCGGTTGACACCATCAATGTAATGTTTGATGTGATACAGGGACTGAATACGCTTAACACCACTATTTGCTTGGGAGCATCGGCAAAACTATATCCAAAGTTTTCCCCGACTGCCTCGGGTACTTTTACCTATTTGTGGAGCAACGGCTCTACAATTGATACGCTGTTGGTAAGCGGTGAAGGCTCCTATATACTAAGGGTAACTGATGCCTTTGGATGCACTTCAATTTTAGATACTATAAAGGTTAAGTTGGATACTTTCAAATTGAGAAATTTATTGCCTGCAAGTGTCAGTGTATGTAGTGGCACAACCTTGGAGCCTTTAATCCCATTAGTTGATATAGGTTTTATTCAATGGTCAAACAATCAAAATACATATTTAACTGTAGTAAATGATACTGGAAAATTATCAGTTATTATTACCAACATCAGAGGCTGTGAGGCTTATGATACTACACAAGTTTTCATTTCAGGAATTGCTCCTTTCAGCAAGTTCTTTACCGACACTGTTTGTTTGGGAAATACAACCCCATTTTTCAATCAATCTTTACCCGGTACCACTACAGACTTAATTGTTAAACAATTATGGAAGTTTGGTAATGGAGACAGTTCGTTGTCAATCAATCCAACTTATCAATACCCTATTGCAGGAACGTACCAAGTAACACTAACCAACATCACCCAGGCAGGTTGCGTTTCAAGCATTGTAAAAAGTGTTCTTGTGCGTGCCGCTTTAGCGGCAAGTTTTAACGCTGCCGAAGCATGTATCAATGACCAGATTTTAATATTTGAAAATAGTGCTGCCACACTGCCTGATGTCATTAATCAATGGAAATGGAATTTTGGTAACGGTGACACATCAACTGTTCGTGTACCTAACTATACTTATAGCATTGCTGGAGGCTATAGCGTGCAGCTTACAGTAAAAAGTGTGTTTGGTTGCTCCAAATCATTTACGAAAGTGCTAAACGTTTATAGTGTAACACCGCCACCTGCCATTACTTCGCTTTCTCAGCCAAATGATGCTTTTATAACTGGTGATTCATTAGTGAATTTTTCTTGGAGTAATGCTGTAGGAGCTGTTTCATTTCGGCTTCAGGTATCGGCTACCAATCAATTTTTGACCCAAAGCAAAGATACTTTAGTTATTGTCAATTCAATTTCGCTTAATCTATCTACTGGAGTTCACTATTGGAGAGTTATAGCATTTAGTGCTTGTGATTCATCTTCAACCTCAAACTCACGAGTAATCAATGTGTTTAATCCTGCTTTGTTAGGCAACTTGGTTTTTTGGGGCAATGGGGGAAATGTTGTACAAAACGGCAATAGTGTTTCTGAAATTAAAGATTTAAGCGGTAAAAATCATCATGCAATACAGTTAGATGGAACAAAGCAACCGAGCTTAGTTTCAAATGTTTTGAATGGTAAGCCTATAATTCGTTTTGATGGAACAGATGATTTTTTAGCCACACCAAATTTTTCGGCAACTTCCGACACGCCAAACACCATATTCATTGTTTGGAATATTGCCGCAACTGGTTCCGCAGCTCAAGCAGTGTTGTCCGGATTGAGTAATACAGAATCAAATGGAATTTTCCATTCGCTTGCAAACAGCAGACTGAATATGTTTTCTGGTGCGACAGTTTATTATGCTAAAACCGCACCTTTCAGTCACATCATCACATCTGCTGTCTATCGAGGCATTTCTTCTTTAATGCGTGAAAATGGAGTAGGTAAAACGTTAATACCAAGCAGCAATGCAGGAGGTCAGGGTTTTAAGATGTTGCATATTGGTGCAAACTATGGAACATCAAGCTTTTTGAGAGGTGATGTAGCAGAAATAATTGCCTATAACTCTGCTTTAACTGCCCAGCAAAGAACTAATGTAGAGCAATACCTTCGATTCAAATACGCTCCTCAAATTGATTTGGGTCCAGATTTGGTATTAAGCAATAAGTTTTGTCATACACTATCAGTTGGCAATAGTTTCACCAATATCCAATGGAGAAATTCAACTGGAGTTTTAGGTGCGTCTAACTCACTTACAATAAATAAAAGTGGAAAGTATTGGGTAACTGCCAATGATATTTTTGGGTATCAAACTACCGATACTATTCTTTTGGAGTTCCCTTCTGTCACATTAAATATAGCAGATACTACCTTCTGTCTTGGCGATTCGGTAAAGTTCTACCCTGTATTTTCACAGGGTGCTCAGGGTACGTATTCGTATCAATGGAGTAACGGTGTTTTGGCAGATACTTTAAATCTCTCCAACGGAGGTAAATATATATTGAGTGTTACAGATGCATTTAATTGCTCAGTGGTGTTAGATACACTTCGTGTTAAGTTGGATATCTTTCAACTTAGAAATCTTTTACCTAATGATACAACGCTTTGTATCGGTTCCGATTTAGGTTTGTATGCATCTCCATCAGAGGTTAAAAGTCTTTTGTGGTCAAATGGAGATACTACTTTTTTAACTCAGATTCAGTCTGGTGGAAGCATTGACGTCTTTGTTCAAAATAACACGGGTTGCAAAGCAAGAGATACCATTTATACAATCTCTATTTCAGGCACGGTACCTACAACATCATTTACGAGCGACACAGTTTGCCTCGGCAACAATACTGCGTTCTCTAATCAATCTTCAGTTGCATTTCCAAGCGATACCATAGTTAGTCAACTTTGGCAATTCGGTAATGGAGATACTTCAACAAATTTCAATGTGTCCTATAAATACTCTGCTGCGGGAAATTATCAAGTTACACTTACTAATGTTACTTCTGATGGTTGTGTAAAATCCGTTAGGCTAAAATCTGTGGTTCATCCCGGCTTGACAGTCAACTTCGAGATCCCAACTGCATGTGTCCTTAAGCCCATTTTAGTAAAAGAAAAAAGTACCGCGTTGTTACCCGATGCAATCAATAGCTGGATGTGGAGTTTTGGAAATGGCGATATTGACAATAATAAAATTCCGAATTATTCCTATCCAAATGCAGGTATTTATAATGTTAAATTAATCGCTTCAAGTATTCTGGGTTGCGTAGATAGTATTGTAAAAACCCTAACGGTAGTTTCCTCATCTCCAACCCCGGGATCTGCCGATTTGTTGTTGCCAGTACAGAATTTTGTATCTGCGGACTCTGTTGTATCTTTTAATTGGAATCCTGCAACTGATGCATCTTTTTACAGATTACAAATATCATCACAAGCAAACTTTCAGTCACTTTTAATAGACACGCTTACGCAAAACAATTCCATTATATTAGGTTTAAATACAGCGATTTACTACTGGCGTATAGTTTCATTTAGTCCATGTGGTGGCACTTCATTTTCTCTTTACAGAATAATTACAATTCTTAACCTTAAGAATTTAGGGAACATAATTTATTGGGGCGATGGAAGTAGTGTTATAAAAAACGGCAATAGTGTTTCTGAAATTAAAGATTTAAGCGGTAAAAATCATCATGCAATTCAGTCAGATGTAACAAAGCAACCGATTTCAGTTGCAAATGTTCTGAATGGAAAACCAGTTATCCGTTTTGACGGAACGGACGATTTTATGGTTACCAATAATTTTACAAATCCTGTTCCGCAACCTAATACGGTATTCTTAGTTTGGAATATTCGACAACTAGGCAATGCGGCTCAAACAGTTTTTTCGGGTATTAACAACACAAATACAAACACGATATTTCACAATAGGGCAAATCAACAACTAAACTTTTTTGCTGGCACATCAGGCAATTATGGAAAATTAGCTCCGTTCAATCATTTAATTTCATCAACTGTATTTAATGGTGCTGCCTCATTGGTAAGAGAGAATGGAGTTGGCAAAGTGTTATCCACCAATATACTAGGCAGTCAAGGTTTATCTGTAATTCATCTTGGATGTGCTTATGGAACAGGGAGTTTTCTATTTGGTGATTTAGCCGAAGCAATAGTTTACAACTCCAACCTCACAGTGACTCAAAGAACAGATGTTGAACAATACCTACGTTTTAAATACGCACCTCAAATCAACTTAGGTCTAGATATTAAAATTGCTTATGGCGTTTGTGATACCACCTTAGATGCAGGTCCAAATTTTACTAATATTAAATGGAATACTGGGGCAACCACACGCACTATTAAGGTCAAAAAAGCAGGAACCTACTGGGTTACCGCAAATGATATTTTTGGATATGTTACTTCGGATACCATTAATGTTTCTACCCCTTTCAAAGGGATTTTGCCAACTAAAGACACTATTATCTGCGAAGGAAAATCCGTTGAACTTGCTGCGCAGATTGTTGGCTCCCCATACAGCTTTTTGTGGTCAACTGGTGACACTACAAATTCAATTTTCACATCTATTTCTGGCACTTATTTTGTTCAAGTTTCCGACACAATCGGTTGTACCCTCACAAGCGACACAATCACCGTCTCAATTGACAGCCTTCAATTCTTTTCAGTCTTAGATGACGACACGGTAGCCTGCACCAATTCACCGCTCGGCTTGTATCCATATATCTATCCATATCAAACGTTTCAATGGAGTACAGGAGGAAATAAGGACACAATTCTAATCTCTGGTACAGGAAAGTTTTACGTTACCGTAACAGATGTCAATGGATGCGCTGTCATAGATTCAATAAACATATCTCGATTAAAAGGCGTTGCGCCAATTGTAAATTTTGGATATACGAATATATGTTTGGGCGATACTACTTCGTTCACTGATTCTACAAAAATAACAGCACCAGAAATTATAGCAATCAGGCAGTGGACTTTCGGTAGTAACATACCTGCAGACACAGTTGCGAATCCTTTTGTTGTTTTTCCTAATACCAGTGCTTATCCAGTTCGTCTTTATGTCGAAACTGATTCTGGGTGCTTTAATTCTAAAGCAATAAACTTACAAATTGGCGCACGTCCATTGCCATTTATTTCCTACAATGTAAGTTGTGCAAATACACCAGTAATACTCAGCGATGCAAGTACAATTCCTCTAGGCGATACCATCAAGTTTTGGAATTGGAACATCAATAGTGGTAATGTATTTTTAACCAAAAATGTTACTTACAACTTTCCATCTATTGGCGAATTTCCCGTTAAGTTAATTGTAACTTCTGCCAAGGGTTGTGTTGATTCTACTTCGGTAAAAGTGGAAGTTTTTCCGCCAATCAATCCCAACTTCACATACAGTAATCAATGTGTTGGGCAAACAACTTTAATTTCTGATGTCACACCTTCGCTTTCTATCATTAAAAGAATATGGCGATTGAGCGACCAAGTTGCGCTAATCAACGATTCACTTTCGTTAAAAAAAGTATTTGCCTCTGCCGATACTTTTCAGGTTACGCTTGAAGTTACCAATGCGATCGGTTGTGTAGATACGGTTACAAAATCAGTAGTTATTTATCCAAATCCTGATGCGCAGATAACCGATACGGTTGCTTGCAAAGGTGCATCGGTAAAGCTTACTGAAAACACTCAAAGCGATGACTCAATTGTGCGTTACGATTGGATATTTGGCGGCACGCTTTCCAAACAACGCAATCCTACGTTTCTTGTAAACGATACAGGGCTTATTGCTATGCAATTGAAGGTTACCTCATTGCAAGGGTGCATTGATTCTGTGCAGCGCAACTTTCGTGTGCTTGGTTTGCCTAAAGCTTCATTTGCTTATTCACCGCTCTTTGGCGAATCGCCATTGGAAGTTACTTTCACCAACACCAGCAACAATGCAGT
>Ga0163144_10005999_pt1 | contig 26933 bp, 21 predicted proteins | sample OliLak19BULKMAT1_FD_123175 | JGI IMG/M metagenome (GOLD analysis project Ga0163144, IMG submission 123175) | Freshwater microbial mat bacterial communities from Lake Vanda, McMurdo Dry Valleys, Antarctica - Oligotrophic Lake LV.19.BULKMAT1 | ecosystem: Environmental > Aquatic > Freshwater >...
CCGTGCAGGTAGCCCCGGGCGAGCAGGGGACGACGATGGTCTTCGTGCTCGTGCCGAAGGCGCGCTTCGCCGGTGCCGGGCAGCTGCCGATGGTGCTCGAGGTGACGGACGGGGCGTCGTTCAAGACGGTGCTGGACTACGATCTGCTGGGCCCGCGATGAACACGCCGACACCCCCTTCGCCCGCCCGTCCGTCACTCGGCGCGCGCCTCTGGCCCGCGGCCCTCGTCATGGTGCTGGTGGTCACGGTACTCGCCAACCTCTACATCATGCGTCTGGCCGGCGCCGATCGCTCGATGACGATCGAGCCCAACTACTACACGCGCGCCCTCGATTGGGATGCGACGCAGGCGCAGGCAGGAGCCAACGCGGCATTGGGCTGGCGCTTCACGCTGGTGTCCGTGGCGCCATCCCACGTGCAACTCCAGGCCAGCGACGCCGCCGGCACGGCGCTCTCCGGTCTGACGGTGCATCTGCGCGGTTCGGCCAACCGTACCGGTGATCAGTTGGAGCAGGTGACGCTCGTGGAGACCGGCCCCGGCATGTACGTGGCGCCGATGCGACTGGCCGGCGGCGGCTGGTGGCGGATGACGCTCACGGCCGAGCGTGACGGGCAGAAGTACGAACAGACCAGCGACTTCGACGCCGGAGTCCGCGCCCCATGATGCCGGTGGCCCTGGCGGGCGTCTTTGCGGCGAGTCTCGTCGGCAGTGTGCACTGCGCGGCGATGTGCGGCGGCTTCGGCTGTCTCGCCGCGGCGCAGGGGCCGCGCGTCCATGCGGCGTATCACGGCGGCCGTCTGCTTGGATATGCGGCGCTCGGTGCGGCGGCGGGCAGCGTCGGGGCGATGCTCGATCGGGCCGGTGTGATGGCCGGAGTGGGGCGTGTCGCCGCGCCGATCGCCGCCCTCGTCGCCATCGCATGGGGCGTCGGCACGCTGTTCCGCAAGCAGCGTGCGATCTCGGCGTCCACCGGTGCCCCGCGCGGCGGGCACATTGCGGCGGTGCTGCGCCGAGTGCGCAGCTGGTCGCCGACGGGACGCGGGTTGATGCTCGGACTGGTGACGGCGCTGCTTCCGTGCGGGTGGCTCTGGCTGTTCGTGGCGACGGCGGCAGGCACCGGCACGGCGTGGCATGGTGCGATGGCGATGGCGCTCTTCTGGGCGGGGTCCGTACCGCTCCTCGCCGCCGCGTCGATGGCGGGCGGCCGCTTGGCCGCGGTGCTGGGACGGTGGCGGCCGCGCGTAGCGGCGGGCCTGCTGGTGCTCGTCGGAGCCTGGACGCTGGTGGGGCATCTGCGCGCGGCCTCGGCGGCGGGCGCACCGCACGCGTCGATGGTGCACGCCCATGAGTGACGCGGCCCCCGGCGCCACGGCGCAGGCAAGCCCGGCCGCAGCAATCTGCGAGCATTGCGGCACGCCGCTCGCCGCCGGCGTGCCCGGCCGCTTCTGCTGCGCCGGATGCCGCACCGCCTTTGCCCTGCTGCATGAGCATGGACTCGACGGCTGGTACCGCCTCTCCGATCGCGATGGACGTTCGGTTGCCACGAGTGGGCGCGCCTTCGGCGAATTCGACCACACCGCTTTTCAATCGCTCTACGTGCGGCGCACCGCCGACGGCGATGCCGCCATCGATCTCTACCTTGAAGGTGTGCACTGCTCGGCGTGCGTCTGGCTCGTGGAGCGGGTGCCGATCGCGATTCCCGGCGTCGTGCGCGCCGAGCTCGACGTGCGGCGCGCGCTGGCGTCGATCGTCTGGGATGACGCGGCGGTACCGTTGTCGGAGATCGCGCGGTTCCTCGATCAGCTCGGCTATCGTCCGCATCCGTTCCGCGGGGCGACGCGCGAGGTGCGGCGCCAGCAGGAAGACCGCGTGCTGCTGACGCGGATCGGCGTGGCGGGCGCGCTCGCCACCAACGTCATGCTGCTGGCGCTGGCGCAGTATGCGGGCTGGTTCAGCGGAATGGACGATCAGGCGGCGCAGTTCTTCCGCTGGTGGTCACTGGCGCTCACGATTCCGGCGGTGCTTTGGCCGGGCCGGACATTCTTCACCGGCGCGTGGGCCGCGTTGCGCGCCGGCGTCGTGCATATGGACGTGCCGGTGGCGCTGGCGCTCGCCGCGGGGCTGCTCCGCGGCGCCTGGAATACGTGGCAGGGCACCGGGCCGATCTACTTCGATGGCGTCACCTTCCTGATCTTCCTGCTGCTGTGCGGTCGGGGCGTGCAGCAGTTCGCGCAACGCCGCGCGACCGACGCCGCCGAACTGCTCGGCGTACTGGCGCCGTCGGCCGCTCGCGTATGCCAGGACGATGGCACCGTGCACGAGATCCCGGTGGAAGCGGTGTTGCCCGGCATGATGCTCGAGGTCCGTGCAGGTGATACGCTCGCCGCCGACGGTGTGGTGGAGCAGGGCACGTCGGAAGTGGATGGATCGCTCCTCACGGGCGAGTCACGGCCGGTGCCGGTGGCGGCGGGCGACGTCGTCTTTGCGGGCACGGTGAACCTGACGGCGTGGCTCGCGGTGCGCGTGACGGCGGCCGGCGAGGCGTCGCGGCTTGGCCATCTGCTGCGGGAGGTGGAAGCGGGTCAGCGCAGGCGCGCGCCGCTTGTGCAGTTGGCCGACCGGTTGGCGGGTCGGTTCGTCGTCGCGGTGCTGCTGCTCGCGCTTGCGACGCTGGTGGTCTGGTGGCCCGCCGATCCCACCCGCGCCATCGACTACGCCATCGCGGTGCTCATCGTCACCTGCCCCTGCGCACTGGCCCTTGCCACGCCGCTCGCCATGCACGCTGCGATCGGGCAGGCGGCGCGTCGCGGCATTCTCATCAAGCACGGCGAGGTGCTGGAGCGGATGGCGGTGCCGGCGCGTCTGGTGCTCGACAAGACGGGGACGCTCACCGAGGGCCGGTTGCGGGTCGTGGCGTGGCAGGGAGACCCGATGGTGCGCCCACTCGTGCTGGCGCTCGAGCAGGATGCGGTGCATCCGGTAGCGCGGGCCTTTCGGGAGGCATGGCCGGAACTGCGTGCCGCGCCCGACGCCACACGCCACACGACGCTCGGCAGCGGCGTGCGCGGCGTCGTCGGCGGCCGGCGCGTGGTCGTCGGGTCGTCGCGATTCGTGGGAGCCGGGGCGACGGTAAATGCAGGGTGGACGGCGTGGGCCGACGATGCGGCCGCCGCGGGCCGGACGCCGATCCTGGTGGCCGTGGATGACGTCGTCGTCGCGGGTGCCGCGTTGGAGGATACGCTGCGGCCGGACGCGGTGAGTGCTGTCGCACGGCTGGTCCGGCTCGGCTTCGTGCCGGCGATCCTGTCGGGTGACCATCCGCTCCTCACCCAGCGGGCGGCGGTCGAGGTCGGCATTCCGATTGCTGCAGCGCAGGGTGGCGCCACACCCGAGCAGAAGCGTGCCGTGATCGCCGCGGCGGCGCTGCAGGGGCCGGTGGTCATGGTCGGCGATGGCGTCAACGATGCTGCGGCGCTGACGGCGGCGCATGTCGGCATCGGCGTGCACGGCGGGGCCGAAGCATGTCTCGCCGTCGCGGATGTCCACCTCGCGGCCCCTGGCCTCGAGCCGCTCGTCGAACTCGCGGAGGGCGCGCGCCGCACCATGCGACTCATCAAGGTGCTGCTTGGCGTCTCGCTCGCGTACAATGCGGTCGGGGCGGTGCTGGCAATGACGGGCCACATCGATCCGCTGATCGCGGCCGTGCTGATGCCCGGCACGTCGGTACTGAACGTGCTGGCCGCGTGGCGGACGCGGACCTTCCCCGGACCGGCACGATGAGCGTCCTCTACATCGTGCTGCCGGTGACGCTCGTCATCGTCGGCGTGGCGATCGGTGCCTACACGTGGGCCGCGCGGGCCGGCCAGTTCGATGATCTCACCACGCCGGCGATGCGCATGCTCTTCGACGATCCCGCCGTGAAGCCCGCGGATCTTCCGCCTGTCGGTCGCCGCAACGACTGACCCGTCAACGCCACGCCGCGTCCGCCTCACGAGAGGCGAACGCGGCGTGCAAGCGGCGCGGGAGGGATTCGAACCCCCGGGACCCTTGCGGGCCCGTCGGTTTTCAAGACCGAAGCGATAGACCACTCTGCCACCGCGCCAGACCCGGAAAGTGCCGTCATTGCGGCTCCTTCTCCAGTCCGGGTGCGGATTGTCCTGCGTCTACTTCTTGGTGACTTCCTGCTCGCCGAGCAGGTGTTTGGCGATCAGGAAGATGAAGAGCGCCACGATGAGGAAGTCGATGCTCGAGCCGATGAAGTGCCCGATGCCGAGCTTGACGGGGCCGATGTCGAGGGTGGCGGTGCGCCAGTCGCCGCCGCCGGCAGAGAGGATCGGTGCCAGGATCGGCATGAGCAGGTCGTTGACGAACGCGGAGACGAAATCGTTGAGCTTCCCGCCGATGATGACGGCAATGGCGAGGCCGACGACGCCGTACTCTTTCAGAAAGTTGAGAAACTCCTGCACGATGCAACACTCCCGGGGGGATGAGCGCACGCCGTCCGGCCCGGTGGCAGGCGTGGCGGCTCGGGCTCGTGGCGGTTGGGAACACCGCGAACATGGGCCGATCGCCGCGCCACGGCTAGGGCGGGTCGGTCAGACGTGGCCACGCGCAGTCGGCTTGTGACCTTCGAACGGGCGCGTTCGGTCATTTCGCACGGATGACTGCACGATGGGAGGAAGCCACGCGGCGCCGACCCCTTGCGCCAATCGGGGACGTGTAGGACTTTGATGGAGTTCATCGGTATCGGCCGATCCGGTGCGACTGCAACACTTCCGTCACACGACAATGCGCTCCCCCTCCCTCTACGTCCGCCAGCATGGGCACGTTCGGGCAATCGTCGCCTGCAATCCATGCGGGCTTCGGTAGCGTTTGATCGTTTGGTCGCTTGCGGGCGGCACGGCGGAAGGTCATCTCCCATCTTTTGAGGTAGGCATCCCATGCGTAAGGTCCGTTGGACGCTTCGCTTCGCTCTCGCCGCAGTATTTGCGGTCGTGGGTGCAGGCGCGGCCGCGGCGCAGCAGGGCTCGGTCACCGGCACGATCACGGATGTCGACGGCGCCAAGCCGCTCATCGGCGCCCGCGTGCAGCTGGTCGGGACCGCGCTCGCCGCGACCACCAACCAGAACGGCAAGTACACCATCACCGGCGTCAGCGCTGGTGCGCGCGAACTGCGGGCCGTCTACGTCGGCTACGAGAGCGGCAAGAAGTCGGTCACGGTGGCTGCCGGCGAAGCAGTCACGGCGGACTTCTCGCTGAAGGCGCTCCCGTATACGCTCGACGAAATCGTCAGCACCGCCACGGGCGACCAGCGCAAGGTCGAAATCGGGACGGTGATCGGGCGCATCCAGGGCGACTCGCTCATCGCCACGGCGCCGGTGCGCAGCGTCGCCGACGTGCTGCAGGGCCGTGTCGCTGGTGTGACGGTGCTCCAGTCGTCCGGTGTGACGGGCGGCGGCTCGCAGGTCCGTATCCGCGGTGCGTCGTCGGTCTCGCTCAGCAATGAGCCGCTGCTGTACATCGACGGCGTTCGCGTTGGCAACGCCTCGGGCTCGAACAGCATCGGCGTCGGCGGCCAGTCGCCGTCGCGTCTGAACGACCTAAACCCCGAAGAAATCGAGACGATCGAAGTCGTGAAGGGCCCGTCGGCGGCGACGCTGTACGGTCCGGACGGCGCCAACGGCGTCATCCTCGTCACGACCAAGCGCGGCAAGTCGGGCAAGGCCGTCTGGCAGACGTACGTCGAGCAGGGCCGGATCGTCGATCCGTACCAGTACCCGGACAACTACCAGAGCTTCGGCCGCGTCACGGGCACCAACGCGCAGACGCGCAGCTGCTTCGTCTTCAGCCAGGCCGCTGGTGAGTGCACCATCGACTCGGTGACGACGTTCAACCCGCTCGAGAACCCGATCATCACCCCGATCAACACGGGCAGTCGCCAGCAGTACGGCACGAACGTCAGCGGCGGCACCGACTTCGCCCGTTACTTCTTCTCGGCCGAATACGAAGGCGAGTCGGGCCTCTACAAGATGCCGGACTCGGAAATCGCCCGCCTCAACACGGCGCGTGGCTACGCCCCGGGCGAGTTTCCGGAAGAAATCCTCCGTCCGAACAACCTGCGCCGCATCAGCCTTCGCGCCAATGCGGAAGGCAACATCGGCGCGAAGACCACGGTCCTCGCGTCGGTCGGCTACGGCACCAGCAACCTGCGTCTGCCGCAGAACGACAACAACCTGCTCGGCATGATCTCGACCGGTCTCCTTGGCGCCGGCTGGGTCGGCGACACGAGCGCCACGGGTGCCGTGCCGGGTGGTTGGGTCTCGGGCCGTCGCCCGGGCGACAACGCCTCGCGTCGCGTGCTGCAGGATGTCGATCGCTTCACCGGCTCGCTCCAGGCCACCACGACGCCGTTCTCGGCGCTCCGTGTCCGGGCCCAGGCTGGCTACGACATCACCTCGCGCACGGACGAAGGCTTCCAGGCGCGCGGCGAGTTCAACCCCGGCGACGGCGCCATCGTCCGCTCGGGCTTCCGTGACCTGTTCCGTCCGGTCACCCGTCAGTACACCGGCTCGCTCGACGCGACGCTCAGCACCACGCCGATCAAGAGCGTGGCGTTCAAGACCACGGGCGCCGTCCAGTTCTTCAAGAACAGCTTCGTCCGCACGTATTCGGGCGGCCAGAACCTGCTGCAGGGCGGCCGTACGCTGGCCGGCGTCGGTACGCAGCTCTCCGGTGAAACGGAGTCGTCGTCGGCCACGATCGGTGCCTTCGTCGAACAGTCGGTCGGCATCAACGATCGCCTCTTCCTGATCGGCGCCCTCCGCGTCGACCGCGCCAGCTCGCTCGGCACCAACTTCAGCCCGAAGTTCCAGCCCCGCGCGTCGGCCTCGTATCTCATGAGCGACGAGTCGTGGTTCCCCCGCGGCAAGTTCCTCTCGTCGCTGCGCCTCCGCGCCGCATACGGTGAGGCCGTGGTCCTGCCGGGCGTGCTGGATGCGCAGCAGTTCTTCAGCCCGACGCAGGCGAACATCGCGGGCGCCGATCTTCCGGCCCTTGTGCTGGGTGCCCCGGGTAACGCGGGCCTCCGTCCGGAAACGTCGAAGGAGTTCGAAGGCGGCTTCGATGCCTCGCTCTTCAACGACAAGGTGGCGCTCGAGTTCACCGCCTACCGCAAGACGACCACCGACGCGCTCCTTGCCGCCCCGCTGGCTCCGTCGCTCGGTCTGACGGGCTCGCGGACGGTGAACCTCGGCTCGGTGAAGAACGAAGGCCTCGAGCTCTCGCTCAACCTCCGTCCGATCACCACCAAGAACGCCGCGCTGGACATGACGTTCACGGGCTCGCTGCTGCGCAACCGCCTGATCAGCCTCGGTGGTCTGCCGCCGATCATCACCGGTGAGCAGCGCGCGGTCGAAGGCACGTCGCTCTTCGGCTACTGGGCTCGGCCGTACACGTTCAACGACGCCAACGGCGACGGTCAGCTGTCGCGCGCCGAAGTCGTGATCGACACCACGCTGCAGTTCGTCGGCAATCGCCTTCCGACGCGGGAGCTCGCGCTGAACACCGCGCTCACGCTCTTCGGCAGTGTCCGCATCGGTACCCAGATCGATTATCGTGGCGGCAACAAGCTGCAGAACCTGACCGAGGAGTTCCGCGAGGGCAACGGGCTCACGCTCTTCAACGGCGAAGGCGTCCGCAATCCGAACGCGTCGCTCGAGCGGCAGGCACGTGCAGTTGCGCTGCGGCCGACCAGCGGCCCGATTTCCCGCTTCGGCTTCATCGAGGACGCCAGCTTCGTCCGGTGGCGCGAACTCTCGGTGACGTACACGGCGTCGAAGAAGCTCGCCTCGGTCTTCGGCGGCTCCACGGCCTCGATTACCGGTGCGGTCCGTAACCTCGGACTGATCAGCAACTACACCGGCGTCGACCCCGAAGTGAACGGCAATGGTCAGGGTACCAACAACTTCCGCGACTTCCTGACCCAGCCTCAGACGCGCACGTTCATCGTGCGCGCAAACGTAGGCTTCTGATGAGGGACTTCATGCGATTCAATCTCCGCCGGCACGTGCCGGCATTCCGCAGCGCGGCGGCCGGTCTGGCCGCCCTGCTGGCGGCGGCGTGCTCCCCGGCCTCGATCGTCGAGGTCGAGACGCCGGACGTCATCACTCCGGGCGCCGTTGCGACGCTGCTCGGCATCGATCCACTCCGCAACGGTGTCACGGCCGAGTTGGCCAGTGCCTATAGCGGGAGCGGCGACGGCGTCATGCTGACGTCGGGCCTCTTCGCGGACGAGTTCTTCCTCTCGGACTCGTTCCAGGGCCGCATCGAACTCGATACGCGCCTCGTGCTCGAGACCAATGACCGACTGGGCCCGCTGTATCGCACCATTCACCGTGCGCGTCGCTCGTCCGAGTACACGGCGGCGCAGATCCGTCGGCTGGTCGCAAACCCGGCGGCCGATTTCCGCTACTCGGAAATGCTGTCGTACGCCGGCCTGTCGTACTTCATGCTCGGGGAGAACTTCTGCTCGCCGCAGCCCATGGCGGTAACGCAGGATGACGGCACGTCACTCACGCCGATCCCGAATATTTCCCAGGTCGAGATCAACACGATCGCGCTGAGCAAGTTCGACTCGGCCCTGACGGCCGCCAGCGGCCTCGCGGTGGGTGCCGTACGCACGCGCCTCGAGAACCTGGCCCGCATGGGTCGCGGTCGTGCGCTGCTCAACCTGGGGCAGTTCGCTGCCGCGGCCACGGCGGTCACCGCCGTGCCGACCACCTACCTTGAAGTCAGCACGCACTCGCTGGTCAACAGCAACGGCATCTGGTCGCTCAACGCCTCGGGCCGACGCTACACGATCTCCGATCGCGAAGCTGCTTCGCCGGCGGAACTGGCGTTGTCGACGATCCCGGACGGTGTGGGTCTCAATTTCCGCAGCGCCAACGACCCGCGCATTCCGTACATCCGTCCGCGCGTGTCAGCGACTTCCCCGGCATTCGTAACGGCCTTTGATCCGGCCGCTCCGCTCTTCATCATGGGTCGCTTCGCGACGCAGACCGGCTCGACGCCGTGGATCTACGGTGTCGAAGCGCGTCTGATCGAGGCGGAAGCCGCGCTCCGCTCGGGGAGCGAGGCGGGCTACATCAACGCCCTGAACGCGCTCCGTGCTACCGTTGCCGCGTACCCGGCGATTCCGGCCAACGACCCGATCTCGGGCGCGTTCACGCCGACGTCTGCCTCGGTGCCGCTGCCGGCGCTTGTCGCGCCCACTCCGGGCGTCGTCGATCGCGAAGATGCGAAGCTGCTCTTCCGCGAGCGTGCCTTCTGGCTGTATGCGAGCGGCCGTCGGTTTGGCGATCTTCGTCGCAGCCTGCGCCAGTACAACGCAGCCCCGTTCAACTTCACCGAAGCCAACATCTTCCCGGGTGGTGGCAGCCGCGTCTTCTTCTCGGATGCCGGTGGTGGCGGCACGATCACGCGTTCTGCCCGCCTCGGCGCCTCGTCGACGTACGGTACTCAGGTAGCGTGGGAAATCCCGCAGCCGGAAGACAACAACCCGGACTTCGACCGCGGGGCTTGCAGCATCACCACGCCGTAAGGTTGTAGTTCGCGGAGCCGCAGGGTTCTGAACGCAGATGGGGCACTCGCGAAAGCGGGTGCCCCGTTTGTGTTGGTGGGGTTCTGGCATCGGCTGCGGTTCGGACTGTGTTGCGGGGATGGTTCGCCGACTGTGCGAACCGTGAGATGCACATGTACTCGTGCCTCCGACCGTCATGGCACGGCGTGCGACCATTCTATCTGCTGCCCGAGAGCCGTCGGAGGGTGGGGTGACCCAATGAGAGACGGTCGCCAGCAGATGCTGCCTTGATCCAGATGCCAAACGGGCGGACGCCGATCATGCTCGGCGCCCGCCCGTATGACTTTCTCCATCGCCGTCGTCGTTCGGCGGCCCTGCGCCTCAGCGTTCCGGCCGCACCGACTTGCTGATGGCGTTGGCGATCGAGTCCGCCTTGGCGGCACCGGCAACGTCACCGCGTGTCTTCAGGGTCTGCCCAAGCCCGCGGTACACGATGCCGTACAGCTCGAGAATCGACGACGACGGCGGATCGGGCCACCCGCGCGGCCGCGGCTGCGCGGCAGCCTGCCATCGATACGTCTTTTCGAGCAGCGCCCGCGTCCGCGGCAGGTCCATCAAGCCGAGCATCGGGTTCACCACAATCGAATCGTTCGGCGTCACCGGTACCGGGCTGAGCTTCCGGACCAGGCCCTGCGAGATCAGATACGGTCCGAGGCCCAGCATCTGGTCCGGATAGCCGCCGTCGGACCACGAGAAGAAGATCGGCCGCGTCCTGAGGTTCTGCTTGATCAGCGAAATCATCGCCAGATCCTGCAACTGCAGAATGTCGCTGCCCAATACGATCTGCACGCTGTCCACGAGGATTGCCGAGTTCTTCGGGGCCTGCATCACTTCCGGCAGCGAGTCGAGCTGCGCCAGCGAGAAGGGGAACGCGGTGTTCTCCGGCTTGGTCCACGTCTGCGGCTGGCCGCCTGCGTCACCACCCCAGAGGGGGACCGACGTCGAGAGATTGAACTCTTCGATCGGACGACGGCGAATCTGACGCAGGTGCCAGCGCGTGTTCATCAGCGACAGGTTCACCAGCAGCACGTCGCGTCGGATACCCTCGACCTCCTGGGCATACCAGAGCGGGAAGGTGTCGTTGTCGCCGGCCGTGACGAGGATGCCGTACGGCTCCACCGACTCCAGAATGTCGCGGGCAAAGTCGCGGGCGATCGTTTCGCCGGAGCGCGGTGCGCTGCCCGCATTGCCGACAAGCGGAATGAGCGCGAGGGCCAGCACCGGGCTGGCACTCGCCCACTTCGGCATGCCGCCCTTGCCGAGCGCTGTGGCGAGGTCGGCCATCACGGCGGCAAGTCCGGCCGCCGCAAAGATGGCAAACGCCGAGAAGCTGCCGACGAAGAAGTAGTCACGCTCGCGCACCTCGCGCGGGAGGGACGGCTGATCGAGGTGCTGCGAGAAGCCGTACTTGAAGTTCAGGTAGTAGATCAGCGCGAAGGTCAGCGTGAACGCCAGCGTACCGGCCGTCCATGCGGCCCGGCGGTCCTTCTTCCAGAGCGTGTAGAGGCCATACGCCCCGAGCACGGTGAAGACGGCGGTGGCAATGTTGGCGAAGGCGCCCAGATCGCGCGCAAACTGCCAGCTCCAGTACTGCCAGTAGTTGCCAAGCTGGCTGGCGAGGTCGGCCTGCCGTTCGAGCAGCGACGGCTTCCCGTACTGCGCACGGTTCAGGTTGTCCATCAGCGCTTGGCTGAAGAAGCCGGCCGGCTCACCCTCGTTGAGCGCGGGATACTGTCCTGCCCGCATCGGCATGTAGACGTACGCCGGCGTGACACCGATCAATGCCACCGCGGCCGACATCAGCAGCGTCTTCCACCGGAGCAGCACCGCCCAATCGGTGAGCAGCACGAAGAGGCCGACCGCCGGTGCGGCCAGCAGGCCCATCGTGTGGTTGGTCCACGTGAGGCCAAGCATGTAGGCGATGGCGATGAGCAGCCGATCACGCGGGATCCCCCGATCGACGTACTGCCCCCACCGCACCACCAGCCAGACGCAGAGCGCAATGCTGAGCATCGAAAAGGTGTAGACCTTCTCGTTCACCGTGCTCTGATTCCAGGTGGTCCACATCGCCGCAGCGGTCAGCACGCCGGCGAACGATGCGGCGATACGGAACGGCCGTGCAGCGACGATCTTCGTGAGCCACGCCTCGGCCACGAGGAACCAGCACCCGAAGGCGAAGGCGCTCGTGAAGGCGGCGTACAGATTGATGCGCGTGGCGTATTCCCTGGCGAGCGGCAGCAGACCGAAGACGTGTGCCGTCAGCGTGAAGAGCGGATTGCCCGGCGGGTGCGGGATGCCGAGGATCTTCGCCGCCGTGATGTACTCGGACGTGTCCCAGAAGGCGGTAGTCGGCGCCAGCGTGGCGGCATAGAGCGCCATCACGAGGGTACCCGCGAGGAGGGCCCACCCGTATGGCGGACGTTCGGTCTGCGTCACTGCGTACTCCGATGCAACGGAAGAGGAAGTCGAAGCGTGGCGTTCAATGGCGGAAGCAGCGCGTGCCGGTGACGACCATTGCCACACCAAGACGATCGGCGGCGGCGATCACTTCTGCATCGCGCACCGATCCGCCCGGCTGAATGATCGCCGTGACACCGGCGGCGGCGGCCTGCTCCACGCCGTCGGCGAAGGGAAAGAATCCATCGGAGGCAAGCACGCTGCCGGCGATCTCGTGCCCGGCCGCGCGGGCCTTGTGTACCGCCAGGAAGACGCTGTCCACGCGGCTCATCTGACCGGCGCCGATGCCGATGAGCCGTTCGGCCTTGGCGAGCACGATGGCATTGGACTTGACGGTCGATACGGCGGGCCAGGCGAAGCGGAGGTCGTGCCATTCCGGCTCGCTCGGCCCGCGCTGCGTAATGACGCGCCAGTTCGCCTCGCTCGGATCGAGCACGGCGCGATCCTGCACCAGGAATCCACCCCGCACACGCTTGTAGTCGAGTGCGGGCTGGCCGTTGTCGAGCGGCAGCTCCACGACACGCAGCGCGGCCCGCTTGCGCAGCACTTCCATCGCATCCTCGTGTATCCGCGGCGCCACCACCACCTCGAGGAAGAGCCCTTCCATCGCCTCGGCCACTTCCCGGGTCAGCACGGTATTGAACGCCACGATCCCGCCGAACGCCGACTGCGGATCGGTCTGGCGCGCCCGCGTGAACGCCTCGACCGCCGACGTGCCGATCGCGATGCCGCAGGGCGTCGCATGCTTCACGATCGCACAGGCCACACGCGCATCGAACGGCGCGAGTGCGGCCGTGGCAGCATCGACGTCGAGCAGGTTGTTGAACGAGAGTTCCTTGCCGTGACGCTGCACGAAGTCGCGCATGCCGCGCGACTCTTCCGTCACGTAGAGCGCGCCGCGCTGCTGCGGGTTCTCGCCGTAGCGCAGCGGCTGTGCGCGTTCCATGAGGATGGTGAGGCGCGAGGGGAGCGCAGCGCCGTCGGTCCGGGTCAGATACGCGGCGATGGCACCGTCGTAGTCGCTCAGGTGCGCAAAGACCTTGGCGGCGAGTTCGCGCCGGCGATCCGCCGACACGGCACCGCTCTGGAGTTCGGCAATCACCTGCTCGTAGTCCACCGGATCGACGACCGGCACGACCGACGCATGATTCTTCGCCGCCGAGCGGAGCATCGCCGGCCCGCCGACGTCGATCTGTTCGATCGCGACGGCAAGCGTGACACCCTGTTGCGCCACGGTTTCGCGGAATGGATAGAGGTTCACCGCCACGAGATCGATCGGGTCAATGTCGTGTGCCGCGAGGGCCTGCATGTGCCCGGGCTGGTCGCGCTTGGCGAGCAAGCCGCCGTGCACCGCCGGGTGCAGCGTCTTGACGCGCCCGTCGAGCATCTCGGGGAAGCCCGTGATGCTGTCGACCTCGGTGACGACGAGGCCGGCCTTGCGAAGCGCGTCGGCGGTGCCGCCCGTGGACAGCAGTTCCCAGCCGAGGGCCAGCAGTCCCTGCGCAAAGGGGACGATGCCGCGCTTGTCGGAAACGGAGAGCAGAGCTCGTGGCACGGAAGACCTTTCAGGGCGTTGCGTAACGTTCAACGGACGGACAAGGGCACGACATGGCCGGCGTGTGCGGCCGCCCGCACCACGGCCGGGAGCAATCGATGCTCCTGCTCGAGGACCCGGGCGGCAAGGCTCGCAATCGAATCATCGGGCAGCACCGGCACGCGGGCCTGTGCCAGCGGCGCGCCGCGATCGTAGACCTCGTCCACGAGATGCACCGTGCAGCCGGATTCCGCCTCACCCGCCGCGAGGACTGCCGCGTGCACACGCGCGCCGTACATCCCCCGGCCGCCGTACTTGGGCAGCAGCGAGGGGTGGACGTTCACGATGCGGTCGCGATAGGCAGCGATCACCGCAGCGGGCACCAGACGGAGATAGCCGGCGAGCACGAGCAAGTCGGCTTTTGCGGTCTCCAACCGGGCCAGCCATTCAGTTCCGTCCCCCGGATCGGCGAGCTGGTGTGCCGCGATGCCGCGTGCGGCGGCCCGCGTGAGTCCCTCCGCCGGCCGATCGGCGAGCACCAGCACCACCGTGGCATCGTCGGTGCCCGCGAGGGACTCCGCCAACGCCTCCATGTTGCTTCCACGTCCGGAGACGGCAACGGCAATCCGCATGGCGCCAAAATAACGGTCGAACGTGCCCCCGGCACCTGAGGGGCGGGAGCAATCTGCGGGAGGCCGCTTGCGAGGGTCCGCTCGACGGGGCTCCCTTTCCGCTCATGCGCCTCGCCCACGTCCGCTGCGGTACCGATCTTTTCCCGAATCTCGAAGCGTCCGGCCTTGCCGGTGCGCGGCTCAGCTGGCCGGATCCCCTCTGCCAGGGGCCGCTCCGCCGCGGCCCGCGCAGCCAGTGGCGGCATCTGCGGGCGGACTTCCTGGCGCTCTCCCTCGGCGAAGACCTCGCCCGGATGGAGGCGCTCCTCGATGCCGAGGATGCCGCCCTCGATGCCCTCGAGGCCGACGAGATCTGCCTCTGGTTCGAGCACGATCTCTACGACCAGATCATCCTGGCGCATCTGGTGCCGCGCCTTGCCGATCGGGCGCGGCTCTCGCTGGTCTGCCTCGGGGCGTGGCCCGGCGTGGAGCCATTCGTGGGCCTCGTGCAGATCCCGCTGTCCGGACTTCATCAGGCGTTCGATGCTCGGCAGCGCCTGGGACCGGAAGATGTCGCGGCTGCCCGCTTGGCGTGGGACGCCCTGACGAGCCCCGACCCTGCGGCCGTGGAGCGCGTCCGGCACGACCCAACACTCGCACGGTTCGCGTTTCTGCCGGACGCGCTGCAGCGCTGGCTCGAGGAGTTTCCCGCGATCGGCGACGGGCTGGGCCGGACGGAGCGACAAGTGCTCCAGGTGCTGGTGGACGGTCCGCGCAGCTTCACCTCGCTCTTCGCCGACGTCCGCGCGTGCGAAACGCGGCCGTGGCTTGCCGACACGATGCTCCATGGTCTGCTCTGGCGCTTGGCCCTCGAGACGATGCCGCTGATCTCGATCGAGGATGACGACTGGCTGCTCACGCCCGTGGGCCGGGAAGTGCTGCGAGGTGATGCCGACCGGGTCTTCCTGAATGGTTGCGACGCCGATCACGGCGGCGCTCGGCTTACGGGACGGAATCCCGGGTGGCGGTGGAATCGGGAGCGCCAGCGGCTTGACGCCCTGCCTTGACGGCGGGGAGCGGCGCCGGGAAGACGAGCACACCGCGCGCCGTCCCGGTGGTCCCGCTCACCGTGCGCAAGCCGGTGAAATCCAGGACAAACCGATCGCCCGGCTTGCCGGCCTTCTGGAAGAGCACCACGAGGCGTGACTCGAGCGCCTTGCGAGAAGCCTTGCGCGCAGGCGCTACATCCCTCGGGCGGACGGGCGGTGCGGCGGCGGTGCGTCGCCCCGCCGCTGTCGTGTCCTCGCGAGGGCCCTCGACGGCGCGCTGCGCCTGCCGGGCGGAGTCGCCCTGCGATCCGAAAAGCAGTGCCGCCACCGGAACATCAACGGAATCGGGCAGGAGCCGTACGCGGACCATGCTGGAATCCAATTTCAGCGCCGGGTCGAGCGGGAGCGAGAGCGTCACGCTTGCGCCGGTGGTGTCGATCGGATCGAGACGAGCCAAGCGCGCGGGCAGCGTGTCGTGCGGGAACGTCCAGAGCTCTCCGACCGCGCCGCTGTCATTGCTGACGCGGAGCGAATCGAATGCTTCGCGCGGGTCGCGCCGGTTGTTGCGGTTGGCGTCGACGATGCCGTAGACGACGTACTCGCCGCGGGGCAGGGGCCCGAGCACGAATGCGCCGCTCGAATCCGCGACTGCGCGGTAGCCGGTGCTGTCGCCGGCCGGCACCGCCTCGACGAGGGCGCCACGCAACTCGTTGGCGCTGGTCCAGTCGTACAGTTGCCCGCGGAGGGTGTAGTCGGGCGCATCGCCGCCCGTCCGGAAGGTGAGCAGCGCGCCAAGCTTGGAGCGGTTGTTGCGCACATCGCCCACGCCCGGGAGCAGCTCCACGCGATAGGTCGTGTTGGGGCGCCAGCCTTCGCGCGGACGGACAAGGATGGCCCGGCGCCCCCAGCGCACCGATGGCACCGACGGCGACGGCGAGAGGATGATCAGCTTCTCGAGGTCGCCGGTGCCCAGACCGAAGTTGACCTGACCGCCCTCGGAAACGACTTCATCGAAGCGGAACTCGACGCTGCCGCGAAAGTCGGGATGCGCCACCATCGAGTCGGGCAGCACCGCGATCAGCGCCGGTGCCACCCGATCCGGAGGACCGCCGGGCGGCGGCCCTTGGATGGCGCAGGCCACGATCGACGCCATCAGCGCCGACGCCGCGATGCGCCGGCCGATCATGCGCAGCCCAGGAGGCGGCGCTTTTCCGCGAGGACCGCTGCCTGCTCGCGCCATGCCACCAGTTTCTCGCGCTCGGCCTGCACCACGGCGGCCGGTGCACGGGCCACGAACTGCTCGTTGGCGAGCTTCCCCTCGAGGCCTTTCGCCAGCCCGGTGAGCTTGGCGAACTCCTCGCCGAGCCGGGCGCATTCGCGGCCCAGATCGATGGCGTCGCCTAGCGGCACGAAGACCGCCGTGCCATCCGGCAGCACCGCGTTGCCGCCGACCCGCTCGTCCGACGCCTGCAACGCGAGGGCGTTGACCTTGGCCAAGCGCTCCACCGTGCCGCGCTCGGCGGCGAGTGCAGCACGGGCCTCCGCTGTCGCGGGCACCACGAACGCCCGCACGGTCGTGCCGGGCTGAATGCCGTACTCGGCGCGAATCTGCCGCACCGCACCGATGACCTGCTGCACCAGCGCGAAGTCCCGGCAGGCCGCCTCGTCGCGCGCCTGCGGCGCCTGACGCGGCCACTCGGCCACCGCGATCGAACCGACATCGGTGCGCCGGCGGGGCAGTCGCTGCCAGAGCGCCTCGGTAATGAACGGCATGACCGGATGCAGCAGCCGCAACGCCGTCTCGAAGGTGCGCACCAGCACGGCACGCGCAACATCGCCGCCCTCCGCCTGACCGGACAGGCGCGGCTTCACCTGCTCGATGTACCAGTCCGCGAGGTCGCCCCAGAGAAACTGGTAGACCGCGCCCGCGGCATCATTGAGCCGGAGCTTCTCGTTCAGTCGCGTGACTTCGACCACCGTGGCGTCGCAGCGCGCCAGAATCCAGCGGTCGGCAAGCGTCAGTTCCTCGCGCCGGACCACGTCCGCGTGCGAACCCGCGAGCGGGCGCACGTCGTCGCCGACGTTGCTCAGCACGAAGCGGCCGGCGTTCCAGAGCTTGTTCGCGAAGTTCCGGCCCGGCGCAAATGACGTCTCGAGATTCTTCGGGTCGAGAATGACGTCGGTGCCCACCGAAAGCCCCGCCACGAGCGTGTAGCGGAGCGCGTCGGCGCCGTAGAGGGCGGTGACCTCGAGCGGATCGATCCCGTTGCCGAGCGACTTGCTCATCTTGCGGCCGAGGGTATCGCGCGCGGTGCCGTGCAGGTAGATCGTGGAGAACGGGACCTCGCCCATGAAGCGGCAGCCCGCCATGATCATGCGCGCCACCCAGAAGAAGAGAATCTCCGGCGCGGTGACGAGGACATGCCCCGGATAGAACTTGGCGAGCGACGGCGTCTGATCGGGCCAGCCGAGCGCCGAGAAGGGCACGAGCCACGAAGAGAACCAGGTGTCCAGCACGTCGTCGTCCTGCCGCACGGCACCACCGCAGGCCGGGCAGGCGGTGAGGTCGGTGCGACTCGCCGTCGTGGTGCCGCAGGCCGGCGCCTCGCAATAGAACACCGGAATGCGATGGCCCCACCAGAGCTGCCGCGAGATGCACCAGTCGCGGATATTGCCCATCCACTGGGCGTACTCCTCGCCGCGGTGCTCCGGCACGAACGTCAGCTTGCCGTCGCGATACGCCTGCAGCGCCGGCTCGGCCAGCGGCTGCATCCGCACGAACCACTGGTTGCTCAGGCGCGGTTCGATGATGGTGTCGCACCGGTAGCAATGTCCCACGGCCGACTTGTGCGCATCGACCGCTTCGAGCAGGCCAAGGACATCGAACTCCGCCACGATCTGCTTGCGCGCGTCGAAGCGATCGAGGCCGCGGAAGCGCTCCGGGACGGTGTCATTCATCGTGGCGGTGTCGGTCATGACGTCGAGCTGCTCGAGGTCGTGCCGGCGGCCGATGTCGAAGTCGGTCGCGTCGTGAGCCGGCGTGACCTTCACGGCGCCGGTGCCGAACGCCGGATCGACGGCGTCATCCGCAATGATCGGAATCAGGCGATCCACGAGCGGCAGGCGCAGCGTCTTGCCCACGAGGTCGCGGTAGCGCGGATCGTCCGGGTGCACGACGACGGCGACGTCGCCGAGCATCGTCTCGGGACGCGTCGTGGCGACCGTGACATGCCCGCTGCCGTCCGCAAGCGGATAGCGCAGACGCCAGATGCGGCCGTCGGTCTCGACCTTCTCGGCTTCTTCGTTGGACAGCGCCGTCCCGCACCGCGGGCACCAGTTGATCAGATACTTGCCGCGGTAGATCAGCCCGTCCTCGAAGAGCCGCACGAAGACTTCCCGCACGGCGCGCGACAGACTCGGGTCGAGCGTGAAGTACGCGCGCTCCCAGTCACAGCTCGATCCGATGCCCCGCAACTGCTCGAAGATCTCGCCGCCGGTCCGGCCGACGAATTCCCAGATGCGCTTCTCGAAGGCCTCGCGACCGACGTCGAACCGCGTGAGCCCCTCCTTCGCGACCTGCTTCTCCACGACGTTCTGCGTGGCGATGCCGGCGTGGTCGGTGCCCGGCAGCCAGAGCGCCTGCCGACCCCGCATCCGCTCGAAGCGGATGAGCACATCCTGGATCGTATTGTTGAGGCCGTGGCCGGCGTGCAGGATGGCCGTCACGTTCGGCGGCGGCATCATGATCACGAAGGGATCGCCAGGGGCCGATTCGTCGGCGTGGCCTACGCCGAGCGCGGCCCAGCGGGCGGCGATCGGCGCGGCAATGGCATTGGGTTCGAACTGGGGGGCGAGCGGTTCGGTCATGCCGTCTGTGTGGTCGGTTCAGTCGGTTCGTCGAGGATCGGTTCGCGGTCGTCTTCGCCGCGCACCAAGAGGCAGTTCACTACGGAGTCCACACCGGCGACATCCTGCACGAGGCGGGCGGCGCGGGCGCGTAACGCGCGGTTCGGCACCCAGCCGTGCAGCTCGAGGCCAGCGCGGCCGACGGGGCGGCACACCAAGCCAAGTGCGGCAAGTTGGAGATCGGCGGCGAGGCCGGCGTGGGCATCCCGGGCCAGCGCAGCGACTGCCTTGCGGGGGGCCACGGGCGCCGGAGCAAGGGGTGCGCCGAGGCGCCGGGCAGCCGATTTGACCCGAGCGCCGCTGACGCGACCGGTCCACGATGCCAGCGCAAATCCCGCCGCGAGGCCGGCACCGACGCCCGCCAATCCCAACAGCAGGAGCTCGCCTGCCCCCACATTCCGATCCCGCATACCGCCTCCCGAGAAACCCCTGCGTGACGGGTGTAACTTTAACCGATTACGGCAGTTGGCGCGCACCCGCGGTCGGGTCGGCGCCGCTCACCCTCGATCCCGAACCGATGACCACACCACCGACTGAGTTGGCCCCGGCAGCTGCCCCTGTCCGCCTGACGATCTGGTACGCCATCTTCGCGACGGCGCTCGTCGGGATCGGGCTGTATTTCGTGGTCGGCCGCGGGATGCCGGTCCTCTTTGACGTCCTGGCCGTTGGAGCCGCCGCATGAGCATCATCACCGTCACGTTGCCCGATGGCAGCAGCCGCTCGCTGCCTGCCGGGAGCAGCGCCCGCGATCTGGCGGAGCATATCGGGCCCGGCTTGCTGAAGGCCGCGCTCGCGGCGCGCGTCAACAACGAGATCCGCGACCTTGGCCGTCCGCTCGAGGATGGGGCGCACGTGGCACTCCTCACCGAGCGTGATCCGGACGCCCTGCCTGTCCTGCGCCACTCGGCCGCGCATATCCTCGCGACGGCGGTGCGGGAGCTCTTCCCCGGTACCGGCATCGGCTTCGGTCCCTCCATCGAGGAGGGCTTCTACTACGACTTCGACGTCCAGCGGCCCTTCACGCCGGAGGACCTCGAGGCGATCGAGGCGCGCATGGCCGAGATCTGCGCCGCCGACTACCCGTTCGTGCGCGAGGTGGTGTCTCGTGACGTCGCCAACACGCGCTTCGCGGATGATCCCCTGAAGCTGGAGCGCATCAGCGAACTGGGACCGAACGAGACGATCACCACGTACACCGACGGGCCGTTCATCGACCTGTGCCGCGGCCCGCACGTGCCGGGCACGGGGAGGCTGAAGCACTTCAAGTTGCAGAGCATTGCGGGCGCCTATTGGCGCGGCGACTCGAAGCGGAAGATGCTCCAGCGCATCTACGGCACCGCGTTCTTCAAGAAGGACGATCTCGCTCAGCACCTGCACCGGCTCGAGGAAGCGAAGCGGCGTGACCATCGCATCCTCGGCCGCCAGCTCGATCTCTTCATGTTTCACCAGGTTGCCCCGGGCTCGGCGTTCTGGACGGAGAAGGGGACGATCCTCTACCGGACGTTGCAGGACTTCATGCACGAGCTGCAGGGCGAGGCCGGCTACCGCGAGATCAAGACGCCGCTGCTGTACAACAAGGCGCTGTGGGAACTCTCGGGCCATTGGGGCAAGTATCGCGAGAACATGTTCCTCGTGCTCGACAATGAAACGACGGAGCACGACTTCTCGCTGAAGCCGATGAACTGTCCGTCGCATCACCTGTTGTACGCCTCGAAGAAGCATTCGTATCGCGAGCTGCCGATCCGGTTCAGCACCTTCGACGTGCTGCACCGCAACGAGGCGAGCGGCGCGCTCAGCGGCCTGACGCGCGTGCGGCAGTTTGCGCAGGACGACTCGCATATCTACCTCGCCGAGTCGCAGATCGAGCAGGAAGTGAAGAACATCGCCGAGCTGATCAAGACGGTCTACGCGACGTTCGGCCTCGAAGCGACGGCGAAGTTTGCCACGCGGCCCGAGCAGCGCATCGGCGAGGATGCCATGTGGGATCGCGCCGAGTCGGCCTTGCTGGCGGCGCTCAACAGCACCGGCCTCATCTATGAAATGAAGCCCGGCGACGGCGCGTTCTACGGGCCGAAGATCGACTTCGATGTGAGCGACTCGATCGGCCGGAAGTGGCAGCTCGGCACCATTCAGCTCGACTATGCCGCGCCCGAGCGCTTCGACCTGACATACACCGGCGTCGACAACGCCGATCACCGGCCGGTGGTGATTCACCGCGCCGTGATGGGCTCGTTCGAGCGCTTCATCGCCATCCTGATCGAACACTTCGCCGGCGCCTTCCCGGTCTGGCTCGCCCCCGAGCAGGTGCTCGTGATGCCGATTGCGGATGCACAGTCGGAGGTGGCCGGCGGGATGCTGCGCCGGATGAAGAAGGCCGGCATCCGCGCCGCGATGGACGATTCGGCCTCGACGCTGCAGTACCGCATCCGCGAGGCCGAAATGGCCAAGGTGCCGTACATGGCGGTCGTCGGCGGTCGCGAGGCGGAGGCCGATCAGGTGGCGGTGCGCACCCGCGGTGCCGGCACGAAGCAGGAGGTCATGTCGGTAGACGCGTTCATCGAACACGTGCGAGCGCAGGCCTCGTCACGCGCCCTCGCGCCGTGATGCGCGGCGACCTATCTTCGCGGCCGGCGAGCAGTTCCTGCAACGGAAGGAAGTCCCGTGTCTGATCAGACGACGCCCGTCATTCTCGCGGCCTGCCGCACGCCGATCGGCCGCTTTCTCGGTGGGCGCCGGATCCTCACAACACCGCAACTCGGCGCCATCGCCCTGCGCGATGTCGTCCGCCGTGCCGGCCTTGATGCCGCCGCGGTGGAAGAAGTGATCATGGGGCAGGTGGTGCAGGGTGGCAGCGGTCAGGCGCCGGCCCGTCAGGCGATGATTCACGCCGGCCTTCCCGATCTGGCGAGTGCCATCACGATCAACGAAGTCTGCGGCTCGGGCCTCCGCGCCGTCATGCTCGCCGCGCAGTCGATTCGCGCTGGTGACCGTCAGGTCGTCGTAGCAGGTGGGCAGGAGTCGATGTCGTCCGCCCCCTTCTACATGTACGGGATGCGGAATGGCGTGAAGGCCGGCAACCAGACGCTCGTGGACGGCATGATCCACGACGGTCTCTGGGATTCGTTCGGCAACAATCACATGGGCGAGTACGCCGAGTACACGGCCGAGAAGGCGGGCGTCTCGCGCGCAGAGCAGGACGCCTTCGCGCTGGCGTCGCACCAGAAGGCCGTTGCCGCACAGGACGCCGGCAAGTTCACCGCCGAGATCGTGCCGGTCGAGATCGCCGCGCGCAGCGGCACCGTCACCGTGTCGGCAGACGAATCGCCGCGCAAGGACTCGTCGCTCGAATCGCTGGCCAAGCTGAAGCCGGTGTTCCGCAAGGATGGCAGCGTAACCGCCGGCAACGCGCCTGGACTCAATGACGGCGCCAGCGCGGTCGTCATCACGTCGCTCGCCTTCGCCAAAGCGCACGGCCTGACACCACTCGCAGCGATTACGGGTGTCGCAACGGGCGGTGGCGCGCCGAAGGATCTCTTCTTCGCGCCGATCAACGCCGTGCAGAACCTGATGCAGAAGTCCGGCACGCAGATCGGCGATTACGATCTGATCGAGGCCAACGAAGCGTTCGCCGTCCAGGCCATCGCCGATGGTCGCGGGTTGCACGCCGACTTCGACCGCATGAATGTGCACGGCGGTGCTGTCGCGCTTGGGCACCCGATCGGCGCAAGTGGCGCCCGTGTGCTCACCACTTTGATCCATGCCCTGCAGGACCGTCGGAAGCGTTCCGGCGTCGCCACCCTCTGCCTCGGCGGCGGTAACGCCGTGGCACTCTCCGTGGAGCTCGTCTGATGACCCAGCACATCGAAACCGCCTCGACCGCCGCGCTTGCTGCGCCGTCGCGTCGCACCCGCACCGTCGTCGCCATCGCCCTCGGTGCGGCGCTCGTCACCGCCTCGGCGCAGGTCGCGATCCCGCTGCCGTTCACGCCGGTGCCGATCACGCTGCAGCCCCTCGCGGTGCTCATCGTCGGCGGCCTCCTGGGTCCGGCCGCCGGCTGTGCGGCACTCGTCGCGTATCTCGCGATGGGCATGGCCGGTCTGCCGGTCTTCGCGGCGGGCGGCAGCGCCGAGCGGCTCGTCGGTCCGACGGGTGGCTACCTGCTCTCGTATCCTGTAGTCGCGGCGATGGTCGGCGCGATGATGCGTGGAGCACCGACGAGCGTCGTCCGGGCGGTGCTGGCGTCTGCGCTCGGCATGGTGGTGATCCACGTCGGTGGAGCGGCACAGCTTGCGATCATCACCGGTAGCACGGCGGGCGCCGTGCAGTACGGCATCATGCCGTTCCTCACCGGCGACCTGCTCAAGATCGGCTTCGCCGCCGCGGTGATTCTCCTCGCCGGACCGAAGGTCCGGAGCGCACTCTGAGCGGCACCTCGCTCCGCGCCGCTGTCGTCGGCGCGGGCACGATGGGCAACGGGATTGCGCACGTCTTCGCGCAACATGGGTGGGAGGTCGCGCTGATCGATGCCGCGGCGCCCGCGCTCGAGAAGGCCGTCGCGACGATCACGGCCAACCTCGGCCGTCAGGCGAAGAAGGGGACGCTCTCGGAGGCCGACGTGGCCGCCACGCTGGGCCGCATCACCACCAGCACCTCGCTGGAGGCGGCCGCCGACGCGCGCCTCGTCGTCGAGGCCGCGAGCGAGAAGAAGGACGTGAAGTTTGCGCTCTTCGAGCAGCTCGATCGTCTTGCGCAGCCGAACGCCATCCTCGCGACGAATACCAGCAGCATCTCGATCACCGAGATCGCCGCCCGCACCAAGCGTCCCGAGCAGGTCATCGGGATGCACTTCATGAACCCGGTCCCGGTCATGGCGCTCGTCGAGGTCATCCGGGGCCACGCCACCAGTGACGCGACCACGCTGACCGTCATGGAGATGTCGCGCGGGCTCGGCAAGACCCCTGTCGAGGTCAACGATTACCCCGGCTTCGTCAGCAATCGCGTGCTCATGCCGATGATCAACGAGGCGATCTTCTGCGTCATGGAAGGCGTAGCGACGCCGGACGCGATCGACGAGGTGATGAAGCTTGGCATGGCGCACCCCATGGGGCCGCTGGCGCTCGCCGACTTCATCGGCCTCGATGTCTGCCTGTACATCCTCGAGGTGCTCCACGACGGCCTCGGGGACGACAAGTACCGTCCGTGCCCGCTCCTCAAGCGCATGGTGGCCGCCGGCCATCATGGGCGCAAGAGCGGTCGCGGTTTCTACCAGTACTGAATGAACCCCTTCGACGCGTTCAAGATGCAGGGCCACGAGCAGCTGGTGCTCGGGCAGGATCCGGGATGCGGCTACTTCGGCATCATCGCCATCCACGATACCACGCTCGGTCCCGCCCTCGGCGGTACGCGCGTCTGGCAGTACGCCTCCACCGCCGACGCGGTGACGGACGCGCTCCGTCTCGCCAAGGGGATGACGTACAAGTCGGCCGTCGCGGGCCTCAATCTGGGCGGTGGCAAGGCGGTCATCATCGCCGATCCGCACCGCCCCGATCGCGAAGCGTTGTTCCGCGCGCACGGCCGGCTCGTGCATTCGCTGGCGGGGCGCTACATCACGGCGGCAGACGTCGGCACTTCGCCGATGGACATGGAGCATGTGCGCCAAGAGACGCCGCACGCCGCCGGTCTGCTTGGCCAGAGCGGTGATCCGTCGCCGGTCACCGGCTTCGGCGTGTATTGCGCGATGAAGGCATCGGCCAAGGAAGCGTGGGGCTCCGATTCACTTGCCGGCAAGACGGTGGCGGTGCAGGGTGTCGGCAAGGTGGCGCATGGGCTGATGACGCTGCTGCGCCGGGATGGCGCCAAACTCCTGGTGGCCGACATCGATGCCGAGAAGACGGCCAAGGCCGCGGCCGAGTTCGGCGCCACGATCGTCGATACCGTCGCGATCACCACGGCGGCGTGCGACATCTTCTCGCCCAATGCTCTCGGGGCCACGATCGACGATGCCTTCCTCGCCGGTCTGCGCGCGCCGGTGATCTGTGGCGGTGCCAACAACCAGCTGGCCGAACCGCGGCACGGCGATGAACTCGCCCGTCGCGGCATCGTCTACGCGCCGGACTACGTCGCCAACGGCGGCGGCGTCATCAACATCTATGGCGAATTGAACGGCTGGCCCGAGAGCCGGGCCAGACAGAAGGCGAGCGAAATCTACGACACCACCACGCGCGTCTTCGCGATCGCCAGGCGTGACGGCGTCCCGACGTACGTGGCGGCCGACCGCCTTGCCGAGGAGCGGCTCGCGGTGGTGCGCGGACTGCGTCGGATGGCGGTGCCGAGCGACCGTCGCTGAGGGGCATGATGCCTTCCGCTGGTCGGACGGCCGGCGATCCCTCAGGGCTTCCGGCCGTGCCCGTCGAAGGTTTCGGGGTGTCCCGGATGCGGGCCTCTACCGTACAAGCGGCGTCGGGCCCTACATTGCGAGATGTCTGAACGCATCCCCATCGGTGCCGATCATGCCGGCGTCGATCTGAAGAACCGTCTGGTGGCCGAACTCCGCAGACTGGGGTACGACCCCGACGACGTCGGCACCTTCTCGTCGGACTCCGTGGACTATCCGGACTACGCGCATACGGTTGCCTCGCAGGTGGAGCGGGGAGTGGTGACCCGCGGCGTGCTGCTGTGCGGTACGGGCCTCGGCATGAGCTACGCCGCGAATCGCCATCATGGTGTGCGCGCAGCCGTCGCCTGGACGCCCGAGATCGCCGAGTTGTCGCGTGAGCACAACGACGCCAACGTGCTGGTGATCCCGGCGCGCTTCGTCTCCGACGACGACGCAGTCCGCATTCTCGAAACGTGGCTCGGTACGCCCTTCGCTGGTGGGCGGCACGAGCGTCGTGTGGCCAAGATCGAACCGCAGTCCTGACTTGAGGAAACCCATGTACGACCACAATGCACCGCTCTCCAAGGCCGATCCCTTCGTCTACCGCCTCGTCAACGAGGAGCTTCGGCGCCAGCAGGATGGCCTCGAACTGATCGCGAGCGAGAACTTCGCCAGCCGCGCGGTCATCGACGCCGGCGGCACACCGCTCACCAACAAGTACGCCGAGGGCTATCCGGGCCGGCGCTACTACGGCGGCTGCGAAGTCGTCGACAAGGTCGAGCAGCTCGCCATCGATCGCCTCAAGCAGCTGTACGGCGCCGGCCACGCGAATGTGCAGCCGCACTCCGGCGCGCAGGCCAACTTTGCCGCGTTCATGGTATTGGTGCAGCCGCAGGGCAAGATCATGGGCATGTCGCTCGCGCACGGTGGCCATCTCTCGCACGGTGCGTCGGTGAACCACTCGGGCCGCGTCTGGCAGGCCACGCATTACGGCGTCGAGACCGAGACCGGCCTCATCGATTACGACAAGGTCCGCGATCAGGCCAAGCGCGATCGCCCCGAGCTCCTCATCGCCGGCGGCAGCGCATACGCCCGCATCATCGACTTCGCCATCTTCCGCAGCATCGCGGACGAAGTCGGTGCCAAGTTCCTCGTGGATATGGCGCACTTCTCGGGTCTCGTGGCCGGCGGCGTCTACCCGAGCCCGGTGCCGCACGCGCACATCGTGACCAGCACGACGCACAAGACGCTGCGTGGTCCGCGCTCCGGCATCATTCTCTGCGGCCAAGAGCTGCAGAAGGAAGTCGACAAGTCGGTCTTCCCGGGCACGCAGGGTGGTCCGCTCGAGCACATCATCGCCGC
>Ga0163144_10006000_pt1 | contig 26932 bp, 25 predicted proteins | sample OliLak19BULKMAT1_FD_123175 | JGI IMG/M metagenome (GOLD analysis project Ga0163144, IMG submission 123175) | Freshwater microbial mat bacterial communities from Lake Vanda, McMurdo Dry Valleys, Antarctica - Oligotrophic Lake LV.19.BULKMAT1 | ecosystem: Environmental > Aquatic > Freshwater >...
CACGGGTCCTGGCTAAATCTGATCGAATCGTTCTTCGGCAAAATGGCGAAGACTCTGCTGCGTGGCATCAGGGTCGCTTCTGCAGATGAGTTGAAGGAGCGAATCGAACTTTACATCAAAGAGATCAACGAGACCCCCGTGATTTTTCGCTGGAAGTACCAACCCGACAGCCTATCCGTCTTTAGTGATTGATATGATATTTAGGAATCACTCTGCTAGCCTTTCATCTGGCGAATCACCATTTGTACCGCGCCCTGGATCACCAGGTCCGAGCGCGGAATCAACTCGGGATACCCGGCGTTTTCAGCCTTCAGATACCACCTCCCCTTCAGGTTCACCAGCCGTTTCAGCGTCGACTCGCCGTCGATCAACGCTGCAACAATCTGCCCTGCCTTCGGGTTCGGCGTAGGTTGCAGCACTACAATATCGCCGTCGAGAATTGCCGCATCCTTCATCGAATCCCCACGAACCCGCAAAGCATAACAACCCCGCTGCGGCTTGAAACCCAACGTTTCAAGGTCCACTTGTACGCAACCCTCGCTGCGTGACTGGGCCAAATCCTGCGGCGGTCCTGCGGGGATCGCCCCCAAAAACGGAATCGACGCCACGGCAGAGTCCCCTACAACCTCAACCTGTCGCGACCCTCTCTCTGCCCGGCGAATCACCCCCTTCGCTTCCAACGCCGTCAAGTGGCTGGCAATGCCATTCGGGCTCTTGATCCCAAACGCCCGCTGCATTTCAGGGATCGAGGGCGAACACCCCTGATCCCTCCGGAAATCCGTGATGTAGTCGAGCATTTCCTGCTGTCTGGCGGTCAACTGCATACTGTAATCATTTACAGTATCACGTCTAGCGATTTCCCCAATCCATCATCCAACCCGCCCCTGGCACAATCGGAAATAGCCGCAGCAGCGACACATTGGCAACGCCTGTCCGGGTGTTGTACCCGTTGTAGGAATCAAAGGTTCGATTGTTCGTATTCATCAGATTCATCACCTCGAAAAACAGCACGCCTCGCCAATTCTTGCGCTCAAACTGTTTATTCAACCGGAAGTCCGCCCGGCTGAACACCGGCAGCCTCACTTCATTGCGGCGCGTCGCAAGGAAGTATTGTCCATCCCGCCGGCTGAAGAAACCAGGCACGGGAAAGTTCGAGCCATAGCTGTAGCGCACGCTCACATTCACGCTCGCGCTCAGCCTGTAGCTCGCGTAACCGCTCACCGTGTGGCGCTGATCGGTGTCCGCATCGTAGCGAGCCCCCGTCACTCCATCGCGCATCCGAGCCCGCGACCACCCGTAAGACATCCATCCATTCCAGCGGTTCGCGCTCCGTTTCTGCACGAACACTTCAAACCCGCGCGCCGATCCCCGCAACGAATTCTCAAACCGAGCCACCGCAGGAGGCAACAAGACCTGCCCGCTCCCAACCAACCGTATGTCGGCGAGGGGCTGAGCCAATAGATCCCTGTCAGCCCGATAGTATGCTTCCAGCCGCACGCGCGTTGTTGCGCCCAGTGCCTTCTCGATTCCGGTAACAGCGTGAATCGATCTCGAAGGCAGCAACGATGCATTCCCAAGGTTGGCAATCGTCAACGCGCTTATGGGAACGTACTGGACGGCTTGGCTCCACGCGCCAATCCACTGCGTGCCCGCCGCCAGCCTCACTCTCAAACTTGCATGCGGTGACACGGTCGACGGCTGCTGAGTCGTCGACCCATCAAAACGCGACCCCACCGTACCCGATACGATCCCTCTGGCAAATCCCTGTTCCACATAGCCGCCAGCACGCAACGAATTCCCTCCCCACGGATCGCGCCTGCGCACAGACAAAGGGTTGAACACGTACCGCGCCTCAAAGCCATCGTCGCGAATCCGCCTGAATGAGCTACCAGCGCGCAACGACTTCCATGCCACCCCGCTGTTGGCAACCCACTCCGCATAGCTCGCCGACGACAACGGCAGCTCCAACAAATTGCGGTTCTCGCTCCGCTCCCGCAACCATGCCAGCTTGTTCGAAACCACGATGCGCTCGCCCGGCGTCCAGCGATGCCCCAACTGAGCGTTGGTCATGTGATACTGCCCGTTCAGAATCGAATTCGCTCCCAGCGTATTGCCCGCCCCGCTCCGGTCCAGATCGGAGATCCCATCAAACAATGCCAGCGTCACATGTTGCCGCCTCGTCAGGTTGTAACCAACCTTCGATTGCACATCGAAGAATCCAAACGCCAGCGTATCGATCGCACGAGCTTTAGCAAGCAAATACTGCAAATAGCTCTTGCGCACACTCACTAGCCAGGTGCCCTTCCGCCATGGCCCTTCTGCGATCGCGCTGGTCGCAGCCACTCCAGTATTTACACGCCATGCCAGACCCGCCTCGCTCCCTTCGCGCACTGTCAGGTCCAGCGCCGAAGCATTCCTATCCATGTAGGCCACCGGTGGCGCAGCCGCATGCAAGGTCACAGCCTCCACAACGTCCGTGTTCAACATCGAAAGGCTCCCGCTAGCCTGTTGGCCCTGCGTCGAATGCAGCGGATTGTTCATCAACACCCCATCGAGATAAATACCCACCCGTTGAAAGGACGCTCCCCTCACTGCGAAACTCGCCGTGAAATCATTCGACGAAGCCACACCCGGCAGGCTCTGAACCGCCCGCAAGGGGTCATTCGCAATCACCCCCGCCAGATTCCTCAACTCGGCCGAACTCAGCGTCCGCTCTGAAGGACTTGATGAATAGGCCGGCTCAAACGGCCCCTCTCTTACCTCGACGCTATCCTTCTGCGATAACCCATCGGGTGTCATCAGCAATTCGAGTTCGCGCGACGCATCCGATATCACAACCCTGAGCGTGCGGTAACCAACCAGCGACACTCGCACTTCTCCAGCGGAAGCGATCTCAAATCGACCCTCGCCATTGCTAACCACCGAAGCGTCTCCAGCCACCACCCGCGCCTTGCTCAACGCTTCCCCGGTACGGGCATCCTTCACCACCCCGCGCAATTGTCCAAAGACCAGGCTAGGGGCGCCGAGCAGAAGCAGCAGGAGGCATTGCTTCGTTGAATGGCGGAGGTAAGAAGTCATAGTCCTTCACCATCTTCTCTTGAAGGGCGATCTTCAGCCCCTCCTCGATGCTCGAATACTCCGGCTTACCGGCTACGTTATTCAATTCGCTTGGGTCCTTGGCCAGGTCATATAATTCAACCACCGGCCTCGGCCTCGTGAAATAAGCCTTGTCGATCGCGGGCGGGAGCTTGCCCGCCTCATGCGCCTCAACCATCTGCTTCCATCCCTGGTCATTGCCGCTATCCACCGGCCAATACTCCTGATAGGGCGTGTAGTTCCAAATCAGCTTGTGAGATTCAGACCTTGCACACCGGCTGAGGTCAAACGTGCTTGCCTTGGTCTGCGCCGTATAGTTGGAATTGCCATGCGGCAGGCGGGCTGCAAAGATGTGCTTTCGAGCCTGATAACTGCTTGCGCCTTGCAGTAAAGGCAGAAAGCTCCTGCCTGACATCTCGCTTGTCGCTCTCAGTCCTGCGGCCTCAAGGAAAGTCGGCGTTACATCCTCTCCCGACAACAGATTCGAACTCGCCGACCCCGCGCGGATCTTGCCAGGCCAACGAGCAACGCACGGCACATTCAACCCCGGGTCATAGAGCGATCCTTTCCCATGCGGAAACGCGTGGCCATTGTCACCCATGAAAACGACAAGCGTGTTCTCAGCCAGGCCACGCCTTTCGAGGGTCGTCAGCACCATTCCCAGCTCATCGTCTGCCCGCGTGATCTCGTCGTAATATCGCGCCAGATCATCGCGCATCCCCGGCAGATCCGGCAAATGCGCCGGCAATGGGATCGCGGCCGGATCATGCGGTTTCGGGATTGCGTTCCGGTCCCAGACATGATGTGGATCGGAGAAATTCACCCAAAAGAAAAATGGCTGCTTGCCCGCCTTGTCGAGGAACTCATTCATCACTTTGGGAGTGGATTCACGTCCGCCGCCGATTTGCAGAAAATCGATTCGTTTCGACCACGTCTTCATTTCCTGCTCGTCATAAATTCGCTTCGTCAGCGGCGTAGCGTTGATCACTCCATCCAGATGAAAGTAGCGCCTGCAAACTCCCGTATAGTAGTTTTGCGCTCGCAACAACTCCGGTAGGGTCTTCACCTCGGGCGGCATCGGTGAAGCAAACCGGCCCATGCGATTGGCTACTGGGCTGCGCCCCGTCATCAATGCCGACCGCGACGGCACACACTGCGGCGCAGCCGTAAACATATGGTCGAGCTTCATCCCCTCACGCGCCAGCTTGTCGATCACGGGCGTCTGGATCACCGGGTTGCCAAAACAACCCACATGAGAACGCGTGTGGTCATCGCTCAAAACCAGCAAGAGATTCGGTTGCGATCGCTGCGCTCCTCCCAACGTAGATGCCGCCGCCATGCTCCCCAACGCTTCGCGCCGTCGAATGCTTTTGAACATGAAGCGATTATATATACATGGCCTCGCCCGGACTCTTCGACTCGCCAATCTCCCCCCTCCGCGCCCGTCTTGAGACAAAGCTCCAAGCCCTCGCACAGCAGGACATCTTCATCGGTACCAGTTCCTGGAAGTACGATGGCTGGCTCGGCTGCGTATTTACCGAAGACCGCTACGTCACGCGTGGCAAATTCTCGCGCAAGAAATTCGAGGAAAACTGCATCGCTGAGTATGCGGAAGTCTTCCCCATCGTCTGCGGCGATTTCGCCTTCTATCAGTTCCCATCTTCAAACTTCTGGCAGAAGCTGTTCACCACAGCTCCGCCCAACCTGCGCTGGGCCTTCAAGGTGCCCGAAGAGATCACCGTCAAACTTTGGCCCGGCCATGCCCGCTACGGAGCGCGCGCCGGTCTCGAGAACGAAAACTTCCTCAATGCCGATCTCTTCCGCCGCGCCTTCCTCGATCCACTCACCCCATACAAGGATCGAGTCAGCGTCATGATTTTCGAGTTCACAACCCTCTCGAAAAAGTCCATGCCCGATCTCGACGCCTTCCTCACTCAGGTCAATCGCTTCCTGAGCGAACTTCCCGAAGACTGGCGCTACTCGATTGAGATCCGCAACCCCGAATATCTCGAAGCCGACTACTTCGCCTGCCTGCGAAGCTACAACGTCGCTCACGTGCTCAATGCCTGGACTCGCATGCCAGAGTTGGGCATCCAACTCCAGCTCGACGATGTCTTCACCGCGGATTTTACCGTAGTCAGGGCTCTGCTGAAGTACGGCCGCACCTATGAATCCGCCGTAAAAACCTTTGAGCCATACAAGTCGGTTCAGGAAGAAAACCCCGCCGCCCGCGAGGCTCTGAAGTCCATCCTCGCCCGCGCCAAACGCGTCAAACAGCCCGCCTTCGTTTTCGTCAATAACCGCCTCGAAGGCAACGCGCCCGGCACTATCGACGCCGTCACAACAGAAGACATTTAGGCCAACGCTGTGGCCCGGATTTCTCCGTTACCCCATACTGTGTGCCTGCCTACGCCTGTCCAGTAACCAGCCTCGAGGTACGGAAGAAATTCAGCCAGTTCCCCCTCATACTCGGCTTCTCCCACAAAGCCTCCAATCGAATGTCTCTGCCCGCTCGACCTGCTGACGCGATTCCTCTGAACCTCTTTCACTTCGATCCGAACGGCCTTCACTGCGCGTGCCCGCTGCCCCATTTCGCGAAAATCAATCCCAAGCGCACCCGCGCCATACAGCATCCGCAACGTGCTCAACCGATCCCGAAGCCGGGCAAAAAGTCCGCCAAACTCAACGCCCTCCACGCCCTTCAAGTCGGTCGGCGTCAGGAACTCCACCTTCACCCGCGAAACAAGTTCCTGCTTCGCGCTCAAATCCAGAACGACGGGCTCGCAACCAAGCCAGTTGGCCTTGAACACGTGCACTCGAAACGGCATTTCCTCGCCTGCCTCGAAGCTCCGCCCATCCAGGTCACGTGTGCGCAACACATACGGCCGTGGCGCATCCGTCAAGCCGCTCTGAGATCCGCCCGGAGGAGCGAGCAACTGATCGTAGATCTCGGGGCTTTCCTGAAACATCGAGCGCCCAAACTGTCCGCGAATCAGATTCGCCGCTGCATAGCGGCCAAACGATAAAGGGCTCTTCGCGCGCAGCATGAGCTGCATCACGGAGAGCCCGAATGTCAGATCCGCACTAGAAGATGAACTTGGCGCCAAGTTGAATCTTACGCGAACTGCTGGTCACCGAATCCCGGATCCGGCCGAATGTCGTAGCTGCAACATTCGCCGTCGGCAACCCAAACGTCGGCGTATTCGTAAGGTTCGTCATGTCCGCCCGAATCTCGAACTTGAATCGTTCCGTCATCGCCACACGCTTCAGAAACGAAGCATCCATGTTGAAGGCCCCCGGCCCATAGAACCGGTTTCGCCCTGAACTCCCAATCGAACCTGCCGCAGGATTCGTGAACGCAGCCACTTCTTCAGGCGAGAAATACCACTTCAACCCATCCGCCCGCTGCGTCACTGTACCAGCGCCAGAACAATTGTTGCAATCGGCCATGGCTCCAATCACGTTGCTGAAGGAATTGAACCCTGAATACACGGTAAACGGCCTGCCGCTAGAGATTGTCATCAAGCCAGCCAGTTGCCACTCGCCAATCAAGGCATGCATCGCCCGGCCAGCATTACTGGCAAATCGCCGGCCGTTGCCAAAGGGCAACTCGTAAACCCAGTAGCTCTGCACTGTATGCCTGCGGTCAAAATCACTCGGAGCATAGTTGCCGCGCCTGTTGTTGATGTCAAACGGAGTGGATGAACCGCTTTGATTCACGCCGCCGCTAACGACAGTAAACGCCGGGTCGAAGCTGCGTGTATCGAGCGATTTTGCCCACGTATAACTCAACTGCGCCGTAAAGCCATTTGTCATCCGGCGTTCGATCTGCATCTGCAAGCCGTGATACGTCGAGAAGTCGTTCGAATCAAGAACATTCACGCCATTTGCAAACTGCTGGTAAGGAATGAAGAAGTTGTTGCCAAGCCCCGCCGCCTGAGCCAGTGGAACGCCTCCCACCAGTCGCCTTGAGAGATCTTGAGCGATTGCCGCCACCGAGTTGCCGCGAATATCAGGCGCATACTGGGTACGCATGAACTGGCTGCCGGTCACAGCCGCACCCTTGCGAGAGTCCACCGCAAAAATGCGATTGATCAACGCACTTTCGCCACCAGCTACCACTGTGTTGTAGGCATCGAGAAATCCATTGCGTGTAATGTCCACCTGGTTTGCGTTGTAGGCACCAAACAAGTTGTGCGCACGCCGTCCAATGTAGTTCACCTCGACCACCGTATTGCGCGCCACTTGCTGTTGCACGCCGAAACTCCACATATGCGTGGTCGGTGTTTCAAAGTTCGGGTCTACCACCGTGATGCTTTGCGCGCCATAAGCGCCAGGCTGGGCGAGTGCAGCCGGGCTCAACGTCGGCGGAGCGATGTTCTGCAAGTTCCGCAAACGTCCACCAGCTTGCCCAAAGGTTTCCGTGCGAACGCCTTGCGCTTGCCCAGGCAAATTCTGAAACACGCTTGAGCTCAACACGAACGTGTTTAATCGGTCATAGGCAATGCGGTAATTCGAACGAATCGCCGTCTTGCCTTTGCCAAACGGGTCGAAGGCAATCCCGACGCTCGGCGACCAGTTGTTGCGATCACTGCGATAAAGCTTTCCGATCTCCCACCGCGCCTGATCCGTGGGAGGCGCGCCCTGTACAAGGTTCTGATTTGGCCTCCGCACCAACCCATCTGGGTCCGAGCCCGGAGTCATCTTCATTTCCAACCGCAACCCGAGATCGACTGTCAAGCGCTTGGAAACCTTCCAGGTGTCCTGCATGAAAAAGTCATATTCATTGAACAAAGCCTTGAAGTCATAAGGCACTGCGGCAAACCGATCGCCTTGCGACACAAATCCGCGCCCAATCGAACCCACTCTGCCCAACAAATAGTTGATGCTCGATTCGAGATTCGGGCGGTCATTGGCCTGTTGAATATCGGCCGGCAATCCAAACGCCGCCGGACTCACCGAGTTCGTGACACGCGAAAAATTCACGCGCGATGTGATGTTCTCACCGCCTACCGAACCGCGAACGTCATTATGCGTCGCAAGCCTGAAGTTGATGCCGAACTTCAGTGCATGAGCGCCGGCGAAGTACGAGAAATTGTCCACAAACTGCCACGTATTCAACTTGCGCGCATTTCCCACTCCAAAATCCTGCGGTATGGTCACCGGTGCACCCGTCAGGTTGATCTCGCCCGGATTCGCAAGCGGATTCACGAAGTTAAACCCGAAGTAATTTCGCCCGACCACCATCTCGTTGGTAATCCGCGAAGTAGGATTGGTCCGCCAGTTGAATGCGTAATTCTGTGGATCGCGCTTCGTATCCACCGGGCAGACTCCACCCGGGAAGAAAGGCTGTCCGCCATTCACCCGATCGCAAAGCGTATTCTGATAACCCCAGGAGATGCGGGCGAAGATCGTATTTTTATCGTTCAAAATGTAATCGAACTTCACTACACTGTCTTGCTGCTTCTCAAACTGCAAGGCGGTAAACGTATAAAACGCCGTATTCAGCCCATCCCCGCCAAAGAAGTTGTTCGGCAGCGGAGTCTGATCCACCAGGCCTTTCACTTTTGGGTCGGCCCCAAGTCGCTCCGGGTCGCTGGTGAAAATGTTGTAAGTGCCAATATTCAAGCCGCCCACAACGTTGCCGCTCGCGTCCACCGAAGCCGTCGGAACGCCAGCCGGCTGATTCCGGCCCCCACTCACATAGCGGAAAATTCCCTGACGCGCACTCTGGGTATAAACCGTCCGGTTTACCAACCCGCTCTCGCGAGCCGACAACCTTTGCATGTTTCCGAAGAAGAAGAGCTTGTTCTTCTTGATCGGTCCGCCGATCGACCCACCATAAATGTTCTGTACAAACTGCCTCTTGCCCAGATTGTTGATGTTGTTTTCCCATTCATTGGCATTGAGCCTCGGCGTCCGGTAAAAGTAAAAGCCGGCCCCATGAAACTCGTTTCCGCCGCTCTTGGTCACCATCGCCACTTGCGCACCCGAATTGCGGCCATACTCAGCCGTCGCATTCGAAGTCAGCACCTTGAACTCAGCCAGCGCATCCGGATTCGTCCGGATCGGCGAGAAGTTGCTGCCACCGGCCGATGTCTCATTGGCGTCAATCCCATCCACGGTGAAATTCCACGCACGATCTCGCGCCCCATTGACGTGAATGCCTCCGCCAATATTGGCGCCACTCGCAACGCCCGGCTGCCTCAACACAAGATCCAGCGGATTACGTCCGCGTGTACCTACAATCGGCAAGTCCTGAATCACTTTTTCGGTAAACACATTGCCAATGTTTCCTGAACTCGAAGTCTGCACTTGCTCATAAGCGCCCGATACTTCGATACTCTCTGCCAGCGTACCGACTTCCAGCTTGATGTTCAGCGTCGTCGGCTGGCCTATGTTCACGACATTTCCCTTGGCCAGAAACTTCTTGAAACCGCTAGCTTCCACATTGGCCGAGTAGGAACCCACCTGGATCGACTCAAAGAAAAACGAGCCGTTCTCACTGGTTGTAGATGTGAACTTTTGTCCCGTGCCTTCATTCGTCAAACGGACCTCAACGCCGGGCACAGCGGAGCCTGAGGCATCGCTAACAGTTCCAACCAATCGGGAAGTGGTCCCTTGAGAGAAGGCCACAAGAGTAGAGATAGAAAGGGCAAGCAGAGCCCCGAACCAACTTTGCATAGGATCAAGTTTAGCGGACTGGCAAGTTTGTTAGCTAGCTCAAACTATCTGCCAGGCTAAAGATCGGCAAATAAAGCGCGATAAGCACAAAAGCGACAAAAGTGCCCATGAAAATCATGATCACCGGCTCAATCAGGCTAAGAACAGCGGCTAACTTGTTCTGAACATCTTCTTCATAAAATTCCGCCACACTACCCAGCATGGTAGGAAGCGCACCAGTCGATTCGCCCACTTCCATCATGTCCACGGCCAGGGCAGGGAATATCCCTGTCTGCTTAAGGGAATTCGACAGGGGTTGCCCTTCGCGCACCAGTTGACTCGCCGTCGCCAACGCTTTGCGGATCAATACGCTCGATACTGATTCTCCTGCCGTATGGATCGCCTGCAACAGCGGAATGCCGCCGACCAGCAGCGTGCTCAACACCCGCGCGAGTTGCGCTACCTGAAACTTCGTCCAGATCTCCCCGAACAGAGGAAACCTCATCTTGATCAAGTCCAGCCGCTCCTGAGCCCCTGCCGAGCGTGACCAGAAATACAGTCCAAACCCCATCCCTGCCATAGTCAGAAATCCCACCAGCACGTAAGTGCTTGCCGTAGTGCTGATCGCAACCAGAATCTTGGTCGGCGTCGGCAATTCCGCATTCAAAGTGCTGTACAGCTCCGAGAACTTGGGCACCACGAAGGTAATCAGGAAAACAATCAGAGCCAATACCAGCGAAAACAGCAGCGCTGGATAGATCAGCGACGTGATCAGCTTTTTCTTTACGCTCAAGGCCAGCTTCTGATAAGTGATATAGCGGTCCATCACCTCGGCCAGACTTCCCGCCCGCTCCCCGGCCATGATGGTCGTGATGTACATCGGAGGAAACAGGTTCTGGTTCTGGAATGCCGAACTCAACAGCGTCCCCGTCCTCACTTCGTCCCGAACCGCCGTCATCGGCCCGCGCAATTTGTCGTCCGTCAACCGTTCAGCCAGCAGGTCAAGTGCCTTCAGGATCGGCAACCCCGCCTTGATCAGCGTCACAAACTGCTGGTTCAGGATCAGGAATTTCTCCATGTTCACTTTGCCAGTTCGCGGCCCACTACCTGCTGCGCCCTTGGCGCTTACCGAATAGACCAGAAATCCGTCTCGCGCATAGCGCTCCCGCAATTCCGCTTCATTGCGTGCAACCGCGGATACTTGATGCACCTGCCCACGGGCGTCCGCGTATTTCAAGACAAACTCTGCCATTGCTACACAATATGACGACCAGACACGCCAAATCGTGCAGCCCCTCTCAAGCGAATGCCATCGCGCGCTGCGGTTCCGGCACTTTCCTCTTAACGCTCAACTCCCGCAGGATGGGCCGCTCATCCCCGCATCGACAGACGCGCGCGTCGGCTTCTGCCATCAACCCGGTCGCAAGCCTTGGCACCGGCGTGCGCAAGCCAAACCAGCTCGTCAACACCAGTTCCCCGTTCACTTCTTCAAGCTCCGCCCTGCTCCCCTGAAAATGCATGCCCTGATGCGCCGCGCATTCCCAGGCGATCAACTCCCCGTCCAGACCCAACCACTGCTCAAACACAGGAACTCCCAGGCATCGCCACAACATGTCGCGTTCTCCCTCAAACAGAAAGCCCTCCCCAACACCTTGCAACACCACCACTGCCTCACACAAATTCGGCAGCGCCAACGCCCGCGCTTCTACCGCTGCACAGATTCGCCGCAATACCGCCGGCGTGGCCGCCAACATCCGTGTGCCCCCAAGGTGCAGCCGCCCAAACATGCCTTCGTCTACAGCAACCACTCCGCCAGGCAGATTGAGATCCTTCCCCATCAATACGCCGCTCCGCGTCTCAAAGGGCATACGCAAGGTCCCCTTGGCGCGCTTTCGGTTGGGGTTGAGAAACTGGCTCCCCCCATCCAGCACTTCCCTCGCGGTCGTCACCGGCAAATCCCTTAGGCAATTGGCCTCCAGCAAGCGGCTCGCCCATTGACGCCGTGAGAAGTAAGGTGTTCCGAGCGAAGCATTCAACAACTGCCGCAGCATTTCCGGTTTCGAGAGCTCCGATGTCTGCACTGCGCTTTGTACTCCGCGCAGCCACCACGGATTGCCCTTGACTCGAACCAAGACTCGCATGTACAGGACTAGTGCGCCCGATACCACGAAATTCTCAGTAAACAAAGGGTGCGAAGAGGCGACTGATGAAGCCGCCCCACAGTCGGGGCCCGCGCTCTATGCACGCCATGGCTTTCTACGCCCCGCTACGCTCCGTCATTCTTTACGGAGGCGCATCCGGCGCTACCTCTGACGACACATGGGCTTTCGATGGTGAAGACTGGAAAAAAATAGTCTAGTTGGTTGGAATGGGTGCGGCTTCTGAAGTTAGCACCGGATCAATATCCGTAGTCAGCCTCCGCGCGCCCTTGAACATACGCTTGTAATAAGGCGTATCGAGCGAAGAAACCCGGATCGCATCCCGGCGGTTGGGCGAATGAATAAACTCATTGTTCCCCGTATAGATGCCCACATGCCAGCCGTGCCGGCTGCTGAAAAATACCAGGTCGCCGCGCCGCAATTCCGACTTCTCGATAGGCTCTCCCATCGCGAATTGCTCACGGGCAGTCCGGGGCAACTGACGCCCGCACGAATTCAAATAAACATGCCGCACAAAACCACTGCAATCAAACCCAATATCCGGATTGATGCCCCCACGTTTGTACTTCAACCCCTGAAAGGCATAAGCAGTCGACAACGCCTGCTCCGCACAGTCCAGGCACAAAGCCGATCCAGCCGCTTGATGATCCTTGAGCGAACACGCCTGCAATTCGCTTTGCACCGGTTCTGTTGCGAAATTGAGCGGCTTGCTGGGCGCTGTACTCACGGCCCTCCGGCGTTTCCTTGCCGCTGCCTTCTTTCGGGCAACAGGCTTGCGCACCGCAGCCTTTCCGTTCCCGGGCTTGCGAACAGCTTCCGGCTTCTTACCCCTTGGGGCAGGAGCGGGCTTCTTACTATGGACTTGCGCGCTGTTACCAGGCAACGCAAAACACATCAGCAAGACAATTGCTATGAGGACACTAGGACGCAATCCCAAAAGGATACATTACATTTGGGTGGGTATGTCGCTAGTACTCGAAAAACTTTGCGGCCTCGTCAGCCCCGTCGCCAGCGCCAACTGTGTCAACCCCGCCACATTATTAACATTCAATTTCTTCATCATCGCCTTCCGGTACGACCGGATCGTTTGCACGCTAAGGTCAAGCATTACAGCGATTTCCTTGCTGGTCTTGCCTTCCGCAACTAGCCTCAACACCTGAATCTCTCGCGGCGAAAGATCGGCCAGTGGCAATGACTGTGTACTTTCATCCACGGTTCCCTTTTGAATTCTTTCGAGCAACCGGTCAGAAACTCTGGGGCTGAGGTACGTCCCCCCCTGCGCCACCATCTTCAAAGCCTGAATTAGATCGCTATCCGAAGCCCGCTTCAACACGAACCCCCGCGCCCCAGCTTTCACTGCGCTGATCACTGAATGCTCATCGTCAAACATTGACAGCATCATCACCCGCGTCTCCGGGTTGTGCCTCAGCATCTCGATCGTTGCCTCAATCCCACTCATTCCTTGGAGATTGATGTCCATCATGACGACGTCCGGCTTCAATTTTTTCACCAGTTGAACAGCGTCCACACCCGAGTCGGTTTCGCCTACTACTTCAAGCTCAAGCGCGGGCTTCAGGATCGCTTTGATCCCGTCGCGCATGATCTTGTGGTCGTCAACGATTAGAACCTTGATTCGCATGGTCGATCCTGATTGTATTCGCTCGGGGCCCTTCATGGAGCACCAAGCCCCCAACTTCGGCCAGAAGACTAACATAGTCGCCGGCCTCCTTCACTCCTTCGAGCGTCATTCCTTGCGCGTCGATCCAGACTCGAACTGGCCTGGCTGCTTCAACAATCCGGAAGCCCGCCTGGGCCGCCTCGACCGGCCATATTGGCCCCACGCTGCCCTCAATCCTCAAATCCTTCCGTGTCCTCGCCAACTGCGACAACCCAGCCTGCAATCCATAACTGGCTACAACTGCCCCGCCCAGCGCTCCCTGAGCATCCCGAAACCTCTCGAGCAAATCATCGAACGCTGACGTCAGCGTCTCAAGCTCTCCCGCATCCACACCCTCCAGCACCGACAACTGCAGAGCAATCGAAGTCAACACCTGCCCCGCATCATCGTGCAGCAAACGGGCAAAGCGCTGCGTCAGCTCTTCATGCTGACGCAGCAACTCCGCGAATGCCGCCTTTTCGCGCATTATTTCTTGCGCGCAAGCACTTTGTGTACGGCCTCGACGATGTTCTTCGCGAGTAAGCCGTACTTCTCTATCACCGCCTCAGGCGTACCGCTCTCGGCGTAAGTGTTGTCCACACCCACAAACTCCATCACGCAAGGCGTCGTCTCCGCCGCAACCTGCGCTACTCGAGTCCCGATTCCGGTATCCTTCAAATGCTCTTCGCAGACCACAATCGCGCGACATTCCTTCGAGGCCTTCTCGATCGCTGCGCGGTCGATCGGCTTGATGCTGTACACGTCGATCACTCGTGCCGAAATCCCCGCTGCGTCCAGTTGCTCCGCTGCCCGAATCGCTTCGGCCACCAACAGACCATTAGCAAAGATCGCCACGTCCGACCCGCTCAACAATTCATGGCTGCCGCCGATATGGAACTCGGTTCCCGGCTCATACACCTGCGCTGCCTTCGAGCGTCCCGCGCGCACAATCACCGGGCCCACATGCTCAGCCGTCACATGAATCACCGCCTTCATCGAGACTTCATCGGCCGGTGCAAACACCACAAATCCCGGCAAATTGCACGACAGGCTCAGGTCTTCAATCGACATCTGCGACGGGCCATCTTCGCCAATCGAAATGCCGCTGTGCGTACCTACAACCTTCAGGTTCACGTTCGGGTATGCCGCTGTGACGCGCAACTGCTCAAAACCCTTGTTGATCACAAATGCCGAAAAGCTCGACACAAATGGAATCTTGCCCGCTGCAGCCAGCCCCGAACCGATCGCCACCATGTTCGCTTCCGCAATGCCGCACTGGATAAACCGTTCCGGAAATTCCTTGGCGAAGAATGTCGTCATGGTCGACTTCGACAAGTCGGCGTCACAAACCACCACATCCGCGTTCTTCTTGCCCACTTCAACCAGAGCCTTGCCAAACGCTTCGCGCGTGGCCGGTCCAATCTTCAATTCATATTTCGTTGATACGGCCATTATGCAAGCTCCTTCAATGCCAGCGCACACTCTTCCTTGGAAGGTGCGGTCCCATGCCACTTCGGGTTGTTCTCCATGAACGATACGCCCTTGCCTTTAATTGTGTTCGCAACAATCACCGTGGGCTTGCCCTTGAAGCCTTCTGCCTCATGGAACGCCTTCTGTACGGCCGCAATATCATGCCCATCGATATCGATCACATTCCAGCCGAAACTCTTCCACTTATCCACCAACGGGTCAAGCGGCATGATGTCCTTAACAAATCCATCGAGCTGAATCTTGTTGTAATCGACAATGCAAACCAGATTGTCGACCTTGTGGAATGCGCCAAACATGGCCGCTTCCCAGATTTGCCCTTCCTGACTCTCGCCATCGCCCAGCATCACGAAAGTCCGCGATGGGTTGCCGTCCATCTTTGCCGCCAGCGCCATGCCGATCCCAACGCTCAGCCCTTCGCCCAGCGAACCGGTCGAGGCCTCCAGGGCCGGAATAAATCGCACGTCCGGGTGCCCCTGGTAGATCGAACCCAGTTGACGGAAAGTATTCAACTGATCAATCGGCGTGTAGCCCGCCTCGGCCATAGTTGAGTAAAGTACGGGGCAAGCGTGCCCCTTGCCCAGGATGAAGCGGTCGCGTTGCTTCCAGGCCGGATTCGCCGGGTCGTGCTTCATAATGTCGAAGAAAAGCGCGACCACAACTTCTGTGGCGGATAAGCTGCCGCCGGGGTGTCCGCTCTTGGCCGCGGTGATCATCTCGATAATGTGCCTGCGCACACGCTTCGATATCTCCGCCAGCTCCGCGGGATTGCTCGTTTTTGTCATGAGTTCATTTGATTTTAGCGGAGGCTGGCCATAAATAGGGTGCAATCATCAAACAAGGCCACACCGGAATGCTGCTGGATTGCCACTTCCATCTCCGGTAATGCTTCTTGGGGAGCCAAATGTGCTGTTTTCTCGAACAAATCGAGCAATCTCGCCTCCCCAAACTCTTCACCCGAGGCACTCTGCGCCTCAATCGCCCCGTCACTATAAACCAAAAGCCAGTCCCCTTCATCCATCCTGACTCGCGAAGTCTCAGCCCGCCAAAGCGGGAAAGCGCCCAACACCATCGCCTCCGATTCGAGCAACTGGATATCCCCGTTTGCCTTGCGCAACAACGTCGGCGGGTGCCCGCAATTGATGTAGCGCAACTCCCGGGATGCCTCGTCCAGATCGGCATAAAACGCCGTGGCAAAGCTCTCGGGCGATGTCGAATCATGAAACTGCGCGTTCACCGCTTCCAGCACCGGCCCAGGCGCCGCTTCGTCACGATACGTGTGACTGCGGAACAACCCCTGCAAATTCGCCATCAGCATCGCCGCTGGCACACCCTTGCCGCTTACATCTGCAACAACAAAGCCAAAATGCCCGGGCCGCTTCTCAAAAAAGTCGTAATAGTCCCCCGACACTTCACGCGCCGGCAGAAACCTGCACGCATAACGCAACGATTTCTCCCCGCCCGTATTGCGCGGCAGCATGCTCTGCTGCACTCGCCTCGCGCTGTCAAGCTCCTGATTGTCGCCAACCCTCGCCGCGCTCCACTTCGCCACAATCTGCAGCAGTCGCTCGTTGCTCCACGGCTTCTCAACAAAGTCGCTCGCCCCGCGTTGCATAGCCTGCACCGCCAGGCTCACATCGCCCCATGCCGTCATGGAAATCAAGGCCGCCGGCACCCGCTGCTGACGCAAAGCCGATATCAGCTCCAGACCTTCTTCCCCGCTCGTCGTATCCCGCGTGTAATTCATGTCGAGCAGGATCACGCTCGCAATCCGCTGCACCGCAACCTCCATCAATGCCGCCGGGCCATCGAAGGTTTCCACCTTGTAGCCATTCGATTTCAACAACAACCGCAGCGCCTCGCGCACCTCCATCTGGTCATCGCAAACATATATCCGGACCTGATTTTGCCCTACGTTCATTCTCGCTGGATCACTCTTCTGCTAATACGTATGCAAACGGCCTGCCGACTCGAAGTCCCTTCATTTTCAGCGATTGAGTCATTTCCTCAGGCCCGGATTGTCCGTTCTTGGGACGATCTCCCCCAACTTCGGACAGCATTTCACCAATCCGGTTTCTAGGGCTCATTCGCTAAGGATAGTCCTGTCCCGTTTTGCTAAGGCATCGCCCCAATTGCTTCTCATACCCGCTTCCCGCACAGTCATACCATGCAGAAACGAAGCTACGTTCCTCTTGCTTGCGATGCTCATGGCCATCCTGCCTGCATCCGCTGCAACGATCGAAGCCAATACCTGGTACCAGTCATCATAGCCAACAGCTTAAACGCCACCAACGGCGCCAACAGTGATCCCGCTTGCTTTTACTTTGATCCACTCGCCGGCCCCTGGACTTTTAATCTCACATCCGCCGGCACCCTTCAAGTCACGGACGCAGATCTCAATGGCGATTACGTCAGCGTCCTCGACAGCAATCTCGCTTTCCTGCCAAACGTCCAGGGCCCTGAATTCAACCCTCAATCAAATTGCGGTCTCGACCCAACCGCTTGCCTCGCCGATTCCAATTTCTGGCACCTTACCGTGGCGCTCGCTCCCAAAACATAAGCCTCAACTTCATTGGCGTCGATACCCCCTTTCAGACCTCCCGCGCTTTCTTCCGCGTCCTGGGAAGGATCGACAACAGCGCCCCGCCGCCCCCTCCCGACCCGAATTCCGTCCCCGAGCCCACCACCTATGCGCTGACCGGTACAGTATTCGCCGCTCTCACCTGGCTCAAATCCCGTAAACGCTAGTCTCCTCCGGCCGGTGCTTATATGCCGACGCGGCTTCGCCAACCAGGCGGCGCCGCGTTACGCTTACTAGAGATGCAAATCCGCGTCCTTTTCTTCGGCCTCCTCAAAGACTTCGCCGACTCCTCCGATCAAACCGTTCAACTCCCGGAGGGCGCAACCATCGAGTCTCTCTGGGCCCACTTCGTCAGCCGCTATCCCAAACTCGAAGGCCTGGCCGACTCCATCGCCCTGGCCCGCAATCAGCAATTCGCGCAACCGGGCGAGATGCTGGCTGACGGCGACGAGATCGCCTTCCTGCCGCCAGTCAGCGGAGGATCCAGCTACACCCAACGCGTCGTCACCCCCGAAGGCCACATCTGCGCCCTCACCCGCGAAACCATCGACACACATGCCCTCTCGCGTGAAGTCCTGCAAGGGATCGATGGCGCAGTTTGCACCTTCGAAGGCGTCGTTCGCAACAATTCAGCCGGCCGCCAGACCCTCTACCTCGACTACGAAGGCTATGAAGCTATGGCGATCAAAGTCATGACCGATCTTTCCGGGGAAATCGCATCCACCCACGCCATCAGCCGCATTGCCATGGTTCACCGCCTCGGCCGCATGGAGATTGGCGAAGCGAGCGTCGTCATCATTGCCGCCGCACCACACCGCCGCCCCAGCTTTGAAGCTGCCCTTGAAGGCATCAATCGCCTGAAGAAAACCGTTCCCATCTGGAAGAAGGAATACTTCGTCGATGGCGAAGTCTGGGTCGACGGAGCTTGGGACGAATCTGTCGTCAAACTTGCCTAGCTCGAGCCTCTCCTTACATCAATTTGTTTTGGCTGATCCATCGCCTCGAAGATTCTACGGCTTGCCCGCTAGTCTCCACCCCAAATTTTGAATCCAATCGCACGACTGCTGCCGTCTGATAACTTGAAGACTAGCCCGCCGTCCTGCACATGACCCGTCGACTCCTCCTAGCCGCTCCCACCCTCCTCGCCGCTCAGGAAGCCGTGATTCGCGTCGATGTCAAATTGATTCGCATCCTTGCTAGTGTCCGCGATCAATATGGACAACTCTTCGGCGGCCTCAATAAGGAAGACTTCCGGATCTTCGATGACTCGATCGAACAGCAAATCTCGATCTTCGAGCGCTCCACCACCCAGCCCCTTAGCGTAGTCGTCATGCTCGATATCAGCGCCAGCGTCGCCAAAGACCTCAAGTACGAGATCGAATCCGCCCTGCGTTTTGCCCGCTCCCTGTTCAACGAAGGCAACCCGGACGACCAGTTGGCCTTGATCACTTTCAATCACAACGTCGATCTGATTGCGGGCTTCACCCGCCGCATCCAGCGACTCGAAAATGCAGTCAAGGCGATAAAAACCGGCGCTGGCACCTCCCTATACGATGCACTCTTCCTCGCCAGTGAAGAGCTCGAAGGCCGCAACGGCCGCAAAGTCATCATCTGTGTCTCCGACGGCGGAGATACTGCCAGTTTCCAGAAGTTCAACAGCGCCAACATTGCCGTCCAGCGCGCGCAGGCCGCTGTATACCCAATCCTCGTCACCCCCATCATCAATGACGCCGGCCGCAACACCGGCGGCGAAAACGCCCTCCAACTCATTGCCGAGCGCAGCGGCGGTCGCGTCCTGCTTCCTGCTACCTACGAAAAGCTCTCCACCAGCTTTGACGAGATCCTCCGCGACCTCCGCACCCAATACTTCCTTGCCTACTACCCCAAGAACTTGTCCGGCAAGAACAACCGTTTTCACAAGCTGGAAGTCAAAACAACGCGCCCTGGTTTGCAGGTCTCCGCCCGCACTGGCTACTATGAAGAGACCCTCTAGGCTCTCTCAACATGGCTAAAGCCAAAACTAAAGCTCCCATCCAAACTCTCGCCGAGGATTCCTACTTGCGCAAACTCGCTGCCGCCAAGACCCCCGTTGCCGTCCAGATGCTCAACGGCAAGATCTTCCACGGAGCCGTCGAGATTTTCGACGCCAAAATCCTCCGGCTTGCCCAACCTGCCTCCGCCAGCCTGTTTCTCTACAAAGAGGAAATTAAATACCTCTGGGAAGTCCCCGAATCCGCATGACCCACTACGCCGAAAAAGCAGCCCTTATCGCCCGCGAAGCAGCAGCCATCATCCAACACCTTTGCACCCGGGACATCGGCTTCGAACTCAAAGGCGACTCAGACCTCGTCACCATCGCTGACCGGCAAAGCGAGGTCCACATCACCAACCGCCTCCGCAAACTTTTCCCCACTCACGCCATCGTGGCCGAAGAAGGCAACAACACCCATTCCGATTCCGGCTTCCGCTGGTATGTCGACCCTGTCGATGGAACCACCAATTTCGCCCATGGTTTCCCCGTCTACAACGTCACCCTCGCCCTCGAAAAAGACAATGAACTCATAGCTGGCGTCGTCTACGACCCCACCCGCGACGAAATGTTCACCGCCGAAAAATCTTCCGGCGCATATCTCAACGGCGAGCGCATCGTCACTTCAAAAGCCAACGTCATCGAAGACGCCCTCTATTCCACCGGCTTTCCCAGCCGCAGACGCCACCAGAACGTCAATATCCACTTCTACTACCAGCTCGCCATGATTTCCCATGGAGTGCGCCGCACTGGTTCCGCGGCAATCGATCTCGCCTACGTCGCCTGCGGTCGCCTCGATGGATTCTGGGAATTTGGGCTCAACCCCTGGGACATGGCTGCCGGAAAGCTCCTCATCGAAGAAGCCGGCGGAACCATCACCGACATGCACGGTGCCCCCCACCACCTCATTACCAGCACCCACCTGCTCGCAACCAATACTCCCATCCACCAGCCCACCCTCGCCCTGTTTGAAGACATCTTCTCAGACCGCAGCCCTTATTCCATTCCCCAACTCAGCCTCTACCAACGCTAACCGCACGGTGTGGTGATTTGATTACACTGTGGTCATACTACCGTACCCCACCCCTGACTTGCGCTAGTACTAAATCACTCTAACTTACCCATCCAGTCAGAAACACACACCCGCTTCCTGCCTTCTGTTAGTTGATCAGTTATATACCGAAAGCACCAAACTGGCTCTCTTGACCGCTCGAGTTGTACTCAAGAGCTTAACCCTATTGGTGCCTGAACATAATCGCATTTGATTCAAAGGATTCTGCATGAAACGACCTCTTCTCCAAGCATTCGCCGGTTTTCTGGCAGTTTGCGGCGCTTCGAACGCCGCACTGCTGATCGATGATTTCTCTGTCAATCAAGGGCCACTCAGTATTTTCTCAGGGACTTCGAGTTCAGGAATCTTCTCCTCCGGCCTCTTGGGCGGAGCGCGGGACATCTCGCTTACAATCACAACGCCAAATGGACCCAATGTGGCTACTGCTGTTGTTGCTAATGGAACTCTGGATTTCAGCAACGCCGTCGGAGTGGCTTCCATTATGACCGTAATCTGGGATGGAGGAACAGACTCCACTCTTACTCCCAATGGATTCGTCAACCCTATCGACTTTACGCAGGCCGGCTCAAACGACTCAATCCGTCTATTGACACTCGGAGATTTCGCGTTGAACTCCTCAATTACGCTTTGGTCAGGCAATGAAAATTCCGCTACGTGGAACTACGTGCTACCTTCCAGTGCAACCATGACTGAGGTCTTCCTGGCCTTCGCTGCCCCAACTTCCAAAACCGTCAACTTTGATATCGGCTCAGTCACCGCCGCCCGCATGGTCATCATCGGCATCGCAAACGCCGATCGTTCAATCGACTTCCTTTATGCGGATATCCCAGTAGGACCAAACGAAGTGCCAGAACCAATGTCAATAGCTTTGGTAGGAGTTGGTCTGGTGGGATTCGGCAGCTTCGCTCGTAAGTTCCGCCAATCAAAGAAATAGTGATTCACCCAAGTCAGTCACGTAAGGTCCAAACTGACTCGCGAGGACTGTGCTTTCTCCTCTGCTCGAACCCGTTTTGCATCTGATGGATCAGCATTTACGAAATTGCGTTTCAATTGACATCGCTTTGCAAAGGGGGGGAAGCCCTCCGTGCCCCATCACGCCATAGAAGAACTCTATGCACGGTTCCCCCCCACCTCATTAACATCACCCACATGCTATCAACCAATATTCCCTTCCACCAACCCACCCTCGCCCCGTTGAAGACATCTTCTCAGACCGCAGCCCCTATTCCATTCCCCAACTCATTTTCTACCAACCCGACCCGACCCGACCCGTGTGGTGATTTGCTTACACTGTGGTCAGCCTACCGTACCCCCGACTTGCGATAGTACTAAATCACTCTAACCCACCCATTCAGTAAGAAACAGACACCAGCTTCCTGCCCTCTATTAGTTGATTCAGTTATATACCGAAAGAACTAATCTGGCTGTCTTGAACGCCCGAGTTGTCGTCAAGATCTTAACCCTTTTGGTGCCTCAACATAATCGCAATTGACTCAAGAAACGGATTCAGCATGAAACGACTTTTTCTCCAAGCATTCGCCAGTTTTCTGGCAGTTTGCGGTGCCTCGAACGCCGCACTGCTCATCGATGATTATTCTGTCAATCAAGGACCTCTCTCTATCACCTCCGGGACTTCGGATATAGGAACCTCCGCCTTCGGCCTCTTAGGCGGAGCACGCAACATCTCACTCACAGTCACAACGCCAAATAGCCCGAACACGGCTACTGCTGTTATTGCGAGTGGCACTCTGGATTACAGCAACTCAGTCGGAGTCGCATCAGTCTTGACCGTTATCTACGACGGCGATGAGAATAAGAATTTGAAGGAAGATGGTTTCGCGCCAGTTGACTTCACTCAAGGCGGCGCCAATAATTTCCTCCGAATAACCACTCTTGGTGATTTCGCGTTGAATTCAACGATTGTCCTCTATTCGGGCGTAGGCAATTCCAGGACGTACAATTTTGTTCTTCCCTCCAGCGCGACATTAACGAATGTTGATTTGGCATTTGGAAGCCAGAGTTCGTCAACCGGAGTTTTCAACATCACGGGTGTGACCGCCGCATCTTTGGTTATCAACGGCATCGCTAACGCTGATCGATCCATAGACTTCTTATCGGTGGATCGCCCAGTGGGACCAAATGAAGTGCCAGAGCCAATGTCAATAGCTTTGGTAGGAGTTGGTCTGGTGGGGTTCGGCAGCTTCGCTCGTAAGTTCCGCCAGTCAAAGAACTAGTGGTCAACACTAAGTCTAAGTCAGACATGCAAGGGTCCTCACTAACTCGTGAGGACCCTTATGTTTTCTCCTCTGCTCGAACACGGTTTGCTAGTCTGATGTGAATGAGCATTTACGAAATTGCCATTCAATTGGCATCGCTTTGCAAAGGGGGGAAGCCCCGTCAGGCCATAGAAGAACTCTATGCCGATGACGCCACCAGCCTTGAGCCCATGGCCTACGAAGGCCTGCCTCGCGAATGCAACGGCAAAGCAGCGATTCTAGCCAAGAACGACTGGTGGTACTCAATACATGACTTGCACGAAATGCAGGTCGATGGTCCATTCGTCAGCCCTGAATACTTTGCCGTGGTCTTTGTCATCGACGCCACGAATAAGCAAACCGGCCTACGAATGAAAGGTCGCGAAATTGCCATCTACACAGTTGCCGACGGTAAGATTGCTTCCGACCAGTTCCTTGGATTTGCTCCAGCTCACTAGTCCAAGCACGAATCCGGCACGCCGTTTAAGCCAACACATTGAGCTGCTCGTCAACTTCTCTAGTGGCAACGCCTGCTTGAAGCACTCGATTCAGCCCCCTTCGAAGTTCAGTCAATACACTCACTGCCGCCCATTCTTCCTCGCGGCGTCCGTAACAAAGACAGTCCAGGCAATACTCGCACAGCAACAAAACCTTTTGATCGACAGCACATCGCGGGGTCGTCGCCCCCTGCGCCAACCCATAAATCGAGTGCTGAGCCTCGAGCAAATCCTCCACTTGCCCCCGCTCAATGCCCGCAATCGCCTGATCCGCCAACTTCAGCAGCAATTCCACCTGCGACGCCGGAATCTGTCCTGCCGCATTCCCACTCCCAAACAGACTCGATTCACCCTGCCTGCCCAAATCTGCGGCCACACTCTGCGCCAGCCTCACCGCAACCGTCCGGTCCCTCACCACGCTGCTGCTCGTTATCACGCCACCCAACCCATCCCGCAGCAGTTTCCCCGCATCGTCTAGTTTGCTCGACTGAAAGATCCCCAGCAATCCCCGCTGATCCGTTACCTCCGCCACCGCACGGTCAATGATCTGAATCGCCCCGATCGAACCTTGAAAGCTCGTCAGGTCCACCGACTGAAGTCCGGCGCCAACTCCAAAACTCCCGCTCCCTTCCAGCAGCGGCCCACCGCCAAAAATCAGTGACGCCGCGATCCCCTCAATCTCCTTCAACACCTCGGAATATTCAACCTGATCCTGCTCTCTCTCCCGGCGCGATGGCTCATTGATCGCCCTAAACGCCAGACCTCTTGCCTTCCCAAGCAGCACATCGAGCTTACTCAGACCCTCGTTCGCAGTTCTCGCCTCATGCACTGCGTCATTGGCGTCCCGTACGTTCTTCCCCAACTCGGCGGCCTGCACGCGCTGCGTCCGCTCCAGGTCGCCGCCATAATCCGCAGGTCGCAGTCCAGTTCCGCTGGCCCGCAGACTGGATGACAACCGCTCCAGTCCCTCTGAAAAACTCTGAGTTGCAGTCAGCAACTTGCGATTCGTGTTTTCCACGCCAGCGGCGGGCGTAGCAGGGATGGACAACGCCATATTGCACTCTCCAGGCCAGTTCTCCGTGGTTGCCTGACAAACTGAGCCAAATTTTTGATTGCTGTCCTTATCGGTTCCTGGTGTCATCGTCTTGAACCTATTTCAACCAACCGTCGTCGAGCAGCCGCTTCGCTTGCCCCCCGCTCAACGCCCCATCCCCCCGGTACGCCGCAAGGTGGTCAAATACCTGCTTCCGCGCCTCAACATCCAGGAATCGGACATCCCCACCCTTCTCCATTTCAACGATTTCCCTCAACATCGCATCGGTCGCCAGGTGCACTCCAAAGGCAGAGAGCACCAACCTCCCCTGATGCTTGGCCCACCATACCCGGTTCAACTTCCAGCTCGAGATCACAAGGTAAGGAAAATCCACGATCAGCCGCTCGCCCTTTACCTGCCCAAACTTCTTGCGCAACGGCGCCAACTCTTCCTCGCTAGGCGCCAGCCCGTACTTCGCTGCATACCCATCAGAAACTGCCTTCAACATCGCGCCCACATCGGCAGACGCCACCTCGCGTCCAAACGCCACCATCCGCGTCTGGCCAAACAATAGCCCGCTAAAAAGCAAATGGAGCAGAACGCATTTCACGTCTGCTCCATCGGCACAACTCAATCGAGAGTTTAGTTTAGACTTCGTAGCCCTTCGTGTACTTGCTGCGCGTAAGCATCGCATTGGCTTCAGCGTCGCCGACAAACTTCGGCCCTTCCGCCAGCGTCAACTTCCGGCCCAACCGGTAGCTGATATTCGCCAGATGCACCAGATTCGCGCTAACTACGGAATTCTCCACGCCATCGCGCAGGTCCTTGTAGTTCCGGCTCTTCACCACCGAAAGGAAGTTCGTCATGTGCTTGCCCGTTGGGTCGCCACCAGGTCCACGCTCCGGCCGCAGATCCATTACCAGCTCATGGCTCTCGCCCTTGAACGCCTGGAAGCCCTGATCGCTCATTGCCGCCCAGCCCTCGGTTCCATAAATCAGGTTCCCGGTCATGACACTGATCGGCGCGCCATTGGTTGGTGCAGTCGTCGTCGGAGCCACTTCTCCTGGCCGCGGGCCGCGACGCGGAGGCGCCCCGCCTTCGGAACCAGTCAACAATCCACGCACTTCAAACGACAGTTCGCGGCCGCCAAAATCATACATTGCGGTCTGCGTGTTCGGCGTTTCCTGGTCGTCATCGTAGGCGTACTTGCCGCCCCATGAGAACGCGCTCTTCGGATAGCCTGGATCGCCCATCGCCCAACGCGCCAATCCCAACTCATGTACGCCTTGATTGCCGATGTCGCCATTGCCGGTATCCCAGAACCAGTGCCAGTTATAACGGAATCGCAGCTCATTGAACGGACGCCTCGGCGCAGGTCCCAGAAACATGTCCCAATTCACACCCGGCGGCGTCGGTGAATCGGCCTTCCTACCGATCGAAACGCGCCGTTTAAAACAAAGCCCCTTGGACTGATACACCTTGCCGATCAGCCCGCCATGGATGGCTTCCATCGCCTGAATCTTGAATGGATTGCTGCGGTGTTGCGAGCCCACCTGCATCATTCGCTTGGTAGCCCTCGACACCTCGATCAGCTTCAAACCTTCATGAATGTTGTAGCAGGCCGGCTTCTCCCCATAAACATCCTTGCCTGCCTTCATCGCCCAGATCGCCGCCAGCGCATGCCAGTGGTTCGGAGTCGCAATCGACACGGCCTCTACCTTCGGATCGGCAAACGTCTCGCGCATGTCCTCATACTCGCGAGCCTTTTCCAGACCGGCTCGCGCCACAGTCGCCTGCGCCTTCTCACGAGCAGCCTGATTCACATCGCACAACCCCACCACTTGCGCCTCCGGCAACCGCAAATACACATTCAGGTGCGCACTGCCGCGTCCACCCAATCCAACAATCGCCATGTTCACCTTGTCATTGGCGCCCATGACCTGCATTGCCGAAGCAGCAGCCGCTGCTCCCATGAAAAATCGACGAGACTTGGACTCAGTCATTCTTATAAACTCCTTGTTTTGAAGCCAGCATATCAAACCATGACACCTTCAGAACGAGACTTCCGCATCCAACTCGCCGCCGTCTACCGCCTCGTCCACCACTTCGGCTGGGACGAACTCATCTGGACCCATTCCACCGTCCGCCTGCCCGGTCCCGACCATCACTTCCTGATCAACCCCTACGGCTACCGCTTCGACGAAGTCACTGCCTCAAACCTCGTTAAAGTGGACCCGCAGGGCAACATCATCGACGACAGCGATCAGGAAATCAACCCGGCTGGCTTCGTCATCCACTCCGCCATCCACATGCTGCGCCCGGACGTCCGCTGCATCGTCCACACCCACACAGTCGCCGGCATGGCCATCGCCGCCATCGAGGATGGATTGTTGCCCGTCTCC
>Ga0163144_10006005_pt1 | contig 26919 bp, 18 predicted proteins | sample OliLak19BULKMAT1_FD_123175 | JGI IMG/M metagenome (GOLD analysis project Ga0163144, IMG submission 123175) | Freshwater microbial mat bacterial communities from Lake Vanda, McMurdo Dry Valleys, Antarctica - Oligotrophic Lake LV.19.BULKMAT1 | ecosystem: Environmental > Aquatic > Freshwater >...
GATTAGTTTTTGGGTGAACAGGGGCGGGGAAAAAAAACCTTGGAACCCCCCGTAAATCTTTTTAAAGGGTCCGCCCCCCGCGAGTCAACGACCAAAGTATTGTGCCCCCCCCCCCCCCGCACAAAGCAAGGCGGAAAAAATATTTCCTTTACTCTTCCGCCTCATCAACGTTTCGCCGCAACTCTCGTTGCCGCTGGCGCGGGGTTGGGTACAGACAAAAGCCCGCTGGGCGCGGGCGGAGCGTTAACTTGTGTGAACCCAGCGGCTCGAGTGCCGGTTACCTTACTTTACACCATCTTTACCCGCGATCATCTTGATAACGTCAACGCAGCGGGCGGCGTAGCCAGCTTCGTTATCGTACCAACTTACAATCTTAAAGAACCGGCTGTTCAGCTCGATGCCCGCCTTTGCATCATAAATGCTGCTGCGGTTATCGCCGATGAAATCACTGGAAACGACCTCCTCATCGGTGTAACCGAGCACGCCCTTCATCCCCGCCTCACTCGCCGCTTTCATCGCCGCGCTGATCTGAGCGAGCGAGGTATCTTTGGAGGTGCGGAAGGTTAAGTCTACGCAGGAGACATCGGCGACTGGGACGCGGAAGGCCATGCCGGTTAACTTGCCCTTGAGCTCGGGGATGCACAGCGTAACGGCTTTCGCCGCGCCGGTGCTCGCCGGGATGATGTTCTGATACGCGTTGCGGCCGCCGCGCCAGTCCTTCTTGCTGGGGCCATCCTGAGTGGGCTGAGTCGCCGTTGCAGCGTGCACCGTGGTCATAAGGGCTTCATCGATGCCGAAGTTATCCTGGATCACTTTGGCAATCGGCGCCAGACAGTTGGTGGTACAAGATGCGTTTGAAATTACAGTGTGCTTGCTGGCGTCGTACTTTTCATGGTTCACACCCATGCACAGTGTGGGAACCTGCGCCGGTTCACTTTTGGTGGGTGCGGAGATCACCACGCGTTTGGCGCCCGCCTGAATGTGCAACGAGGCTTTCTCCAAATCCGTGAAAAGCCCGGTGGATTCCAGTACGTAATCTACGCCGAGGTCTTTCCAACCCAGTTTGGCGGGGTCTTTTTCCGCCATTGTTTTAGTGGTGTAGCCGTTCACGGTGAAGGACGTCTCAGTAGCGGTGACTTGGGCGGGCTTACCTCCCACCATGAACTGCCGGTGCATGGTGTCATACTTCAGAAGGTACGCGAGGTTGTCCGCAGGAACCAAGTCGTTCACCGCGACGACCTCGATGCCCTGCTGTGCGCAAAGGCGATACACGAGCCGCCCGATGCGTCCGAATCCATTGATGCCGATACGAGTCGCCATAATCTGTGATCTCCGGAAGTCATACAAGGCGGCCAGTCGCCTCGATGAAGGATTGAAAGCTTAAAACTTGGGCAATTCAGCCGCCCGACCCAGCGTCTTCTATTCTCGATCCTATTTTAGTGCGCCCGAAGGGGTTTTTCGCCCCCCCATGAACCCAATTCTCACCCTCTCATCAACCTAGTAGTAGATGAAATTCAGTTAATCTCCGGACAATCTTCTAGAAGATTTAGAGGCCAGCCCCCAGCCCAAATAGCCACGATTTGTAAGGAATTCGCGTTCGACGGCGTCGTCACGGGGTCTAGACCAATGGGGAAAATCTGGCGTTTGAGGCGGATTCCCTACAGCCGATCCGAGGGCCGCGGCGGTCTTCTCCTAAGACTTCCTTAGATGATTTATGGATGGAACATTCTTAATGTATGGCTTGCCTGGCAAGAGTGTTAGTGCCAAGTTAAACATACATTGACGAGCAGGACGCTCGAGTCTAAGTATATCTCTCTCTCTCCGGTCTGCTGCTCGTTAAACGGCGAGCACCAGACCTTTATCGGGACGGTCTGTCAGGCTGACAACCGCTCCGTGATCTTTTGTTGATAAGCGACTTAATGGCATGTTACGCATGGATGCGTCTTGCCGCGTCGGGAATGGATTCTCCCGCCGTTGTTGCGCTTTGTCCGTCCTCTTCTCTCCGGTCTGCCGCGGTTACTCACAAAGACTCGGCAGGCTTTCTCTCTCTCTCTGTCTCTGGTTGCGCGGCATTCGGGCTGTGGTGGGCTGAAGCTGCGCGGCACAAATAAAGGTGGTCGCGATGACTCTTGCATTGAAGACTTCTGTAGGCGCGCGCACCGGGCGAGCTGGGTTGCGGGTTACGGGCGAGCGGTTACCTAAGGAAGAGGCGATTAATTTCACCGCAGCACTGCCCAAGAGCGGCATTGCTGGAGTGTCAGAGAGTGACACAAAGCACCCATCCGAAAGTTCAAACCCCATCGTGCGTTGGCTACTCAGCAAAGGAGTTTCATTAGGATCGCTCTTGGCGCAGTTGACAACCGCAGATCACGATTTTGCCCAAGCGGCGCGCACGGCGTCAATCGCTCAGGTGCGGCGGCGTTTGGCACTGGCTTTATTTACCCAGTACTGCAGCGAACAGCGATTACTGACCCGGGAGGTCGCGATGCTGTTGGGTGACGCGCAGCGTGCTGCGAGCGAAGCCCTCAACTTTCTCATTAGTGGGGCAGCTTCGGAAGGGAATCATTTGCAATTGCAGAGCGTTGAGTCCAAATAACTCACCTGGTTAAGGGAAAGGGTGGTTGCTGTCAATGTGGAGAGGTTGACAGATGGGGTCAGAGTGGCGTGAATCGCGACGGGCAGTCGATCATGCTTTTGGAAAGGGCGGGGGTGGTGGCTCGTATGTCCGTATCCGCGTGTTTCATGACGAAACACCCGCTGCGGCCATTGGAACGATAAGCTGATGGAAGCCGGCAGCCAAATCTCGCGTAAGTAACGCGAGGTCGAGCTGATTGATCCGGTCAAGGACGACGGGTTCGCGGGTGAAGTGATGGCGCTTCACTTAAGACCGGCTGCAACCGTGGAAGGTTGGCGGCAAATGTGCGCTCTAAGACGTATCGGGGTAGGGTCAGTCAGACCCGTGCATGGTGGTGGGGTGCGTGATTTAGCTAGCGGACGCGAGGGGCGGTCCGCCGCGATGGCGTTGCGGCGCAGCTCACTAGGGGGCACTGCGCACCTGAATCCCGTGGTGACAGTCACGCGCATCAATGCAAACTTAGCCGCTTCTCGGTTACCCAGCATCCCCACCCTGGGAAATCCAATTATTGAAGACGGCGAAGTTGAGCTGGGCGAGCGGGCGTGGTTCGTTCAGCTCTATCGTGATTCGTATAAATCCGCCTTTGCCTACGCGCGCAAACTTGTCGGGCAGGCTGACGCGGAGGATGTGGTGCAAGAGACCTTCTTGCGTCTGGCCAAATATAAACACGCCAGCCGAGAAGGCGTGAGCAAAAGCTTCGTGCTCAAGATGACGCGAAACGTCGCGTTCTCTGCCTTGGGTAACCGGATTCGTGATCGCGAACGATGTACCGTTGTGCAGGGACAAGCGCCCAGCGCAACCGGCGATAGTGCACGGAGCGGACGCGGCGGACGCGACGAGCGACCCGGGCCGGACTTAGCATCGAAGTATCTTGAACAACTCTCTGAAGGTCAACGCGAGGCCATCGTGCTGACAGAAATCTTGGGGCTTTCTGAAGCTCAAGCCGGGCTTGCGATGGAGATTTCGAGGCCGGTTGTGAATGCTAAGCGGAGCCGGGCGGTGGAGCTATTACGTTCTAGGGTGGCCGTCGACCACGCGGAACTAGGCAAATAGGTGAGTGAGCGACGGGTAAAGGAGCAACTAGGTAGATCAGACTCGGCGTGGCGCTCGCGGTCGTCGGTTGGCGTGGCTGAGCGGCTTAACTTTAATCCGCAAACTCAGAGGCTGAGGTGCTTGAAAATTAACTCTGACCTGGGTACTAGTTCCCCGCATCGCCGCCATAAACTCTGCGGCCGCCGACTATCGTGGTTATAACTCGTGCGTTGACCCTTCGGCCTAGAAATGGAGTGTTGCGAGATTTGCTCTGAAGGCACGAGGGCGTGATTGTCCAAGGCTCGTCGGGGTTGAGAATCGTAATATCAGCAGGCCCGCCAACGCACAGCCGCCCCAAACCGCGGCGGTCAAGATTGCACAAACGCGCGGGGGCGATCGTGAGCATCTCAACTAGCCGGGGCCACCCGAGCAGGCGCGTCTCAATCAACGCTTCAACGTAAAGGGCAAGGGCTGTCTCCAGGCCGATCAAGCCGAAAGGTGCATCTTCAAAGGGAAGCGATTTTTCATCAACGCTGTGGGGCGCGTGATCTGTAGCGAGCACGGAGATTGTGCCGTCAACGACGCCCGCGCGAATCGCGTCCAGATCGCGCTGTTCGCGCAAGGGTGGATTTACTTTCGCGGCGGTGTCGAATCCATCGCACGCCTCGTGGGTCAAGAGTAAGTGGTGGGGCGAAGCCTCGGCAGTGATTGGCTGCTTGGAGGCAATGGCGCGGCGCACAAGCTCAACGCTCTCCGCGCTCGAAATATGCTGAACGTGGTATCGACACCCGATACTTAAGTTGAGACGAACGTCGCGCTCGATAATTATTTCTTCCGCCACGCGCGGCCAACCGCCCAACCCAAGGCGCGTAGAGATTGCTCCTGAGTGCATCGCCGCACCCCGCGTGAGTGTCGCGTCCTGACAGTGCTGCATAAACGCAAGCCCTGTATGGGCGACCGCGCTCAGAGTCTGTGACATCATGCCCGCCGTTGGAATGCAATCGCCATCATCTGAAAAACCAACCGCCCCCGCGCGAGCGAGCAGTTCTATCTCGGCCAGCTCCTCTCCGCGCCGGCCTTTGGTCGCCGCGGCGACGCAAAACACTCTTGCCAACGCGGATTTGTAGGCTTGAGCTTCGACGAAGCTAATAAGTTCTGGCGAGTCGAGCGCGGGTAAAGTATTGGGCATGCAGCAGACGGTCGTGAACCCGCCAGCCACCGCGGACCTCGTCCCTGACGCTACGTCTTCTTTATACTCAAACCCGGGTTCCCGCAAATGGACATGCGGATCAACCAGCCCCGGAGTTACGATTAAGTTATGAGCATCAATTATGCTCGACGGATGACTGAGACCGGCGCGACTGAGGTTCTTTCCCATCGCGACCACGCGGCCATTATCGATTGCTATATCCACGATGCTATCCAACCCGGAAGCGGGGTCGATGACGCGCCCTCCAACGATGAGCACCGGACTAACCTGTGGGGGAAACGGAACATGGAATGCCGCGGCGGGAGCAGCTAATTGCTGAGGGACTGAGCGAGCTTGGCGAGATCTGTTGTTGGGGGGTAAGGGCATGGCAGGGTCGGTGAGAAGTAAGAACCCAGGGGAGTCCAGTGGAGGAACGGCCGCACGGTGCGCGACCCTCGATGAACATCCGTCAGAGTACGGAGCGGGTCGGCGGGTTTGCTGCCGAGCCACGATCGGCACGTCACAGATCTCCGACAAGCGAGCCACTGCCGCCCGCATCAACCGTCGAGCACCTAAGAAATATAGCTCAAACCCAGCCAATCGAACGCCTTCATCACTTTCCATTCAACCTCGTTGCTCCTACCCTTGCGCCCCAAGAACTGCGAACGGGCGCTCCGATGAACGCGGCTTGACTGGCGGTTTTGGGGGCGTTTGAAGAGATCGAATCGGTGCGGCGAGGGGGCGGCGAGGGGGCGGCGAGGGGGTGCGAGCGGGGTTTGGTCGTGGCTCGTTGAGGATTGTGAGCGGTAACTCAGGACTTTTCTATGGCAACCATCGGTAAAATCACTCAGGTCATTGGTTCAACCTTCGACGCGCAGTTTCCCGAGGATCAACTCCCGGAAATCTACAACGCCCTTGAAATCAAGGCCGACACGAAGGCTGGTTATCTGGACCTAGTGGGTGAGGTGCAGCAGCACTTGGGCGGCGGCCGCGTGCGCGCGGTTGCTCTGGGTTCGACCGATGGACTCAGTCGCGGGATGAGCTGTACGGACGTCGGCGGGCCGGTGACGGTGCCGGTGGGTGAGGCGGTGTTGGGCCGCGTGTTTAATCTTTTGGGACAGCCCATCGATAAGGCCGGGCCGGTGAACGCCAGCCGCCGCTCGCCGATTCATAAGGCACCTCCGCAGTTCTCGCAGTTGAATCCTAATACCGAAATTTTGGTGACTGGCATCAAGGTTATTGACTTGATGTGCCCGTTCGTCCGCGGCGGTAAGATCGGGCTCTTCGGCGGTGCGGGCGTTGGCAAGACCGTCGTAATTCAGGAGATGATCGCCCGCGTGGCCAAGAACTTCGGTGGTTACAGCGTCTTCGCGGGCGTTGGCGAGCGGACGCGCGAGGGGAACGATCTTTGGCGCGAAATGAAAGAAGCCGAGTACACCGACGCCAATGGTAATAAGGCGCACGTGCTTGACAAGGTGGCGATGGTGTTCGGTCAGATGAACGAACCGCCCGGAAGCCGCCTTCGTGTTGCGCTCTCGGCACTTACGATGGCCGAAGACTTCCGCGATGAATCGGGTAAAGAAACCCTGATGTTCGTGGACAACGTCTTCCGCTTTACTCAGGCGGGTTCCGAAGTTTCCGCGCTGCTGGGGCGTATGCCCAGCGCGGTGGGTTACCAGCCCACCCTCTCTACTGAGATGGGCGCTTTGCAGGAACGAATTACATCGACGAACAAGGGTGCTATTACATCGGTGCAGGCCATTTACGTTCCGGCGGACGATCTCACCGACCCAGCCCCCAGCACGACTTTCGCACACTTGGATGCGTTCATCAGCCTTTCACGCGGCATCGCCGAGAAGGGCATCTACCCCGCGGTGGATCCGCTTGCTTCGAACAGCCGAATTTTGGACCCGAAGATCGTGGGCGAGCGTCACTATAACGTCGCCATCCGCGTGCAGCGCATCCTTCAGAGGTACAAGGATCTGCAGGACATCATTGCGATTCTGGGCGTGGACGAGTTAAGCGAAGACGACAAGCGGCTGGTAGGACGGGCGAGAAAGATCGAACGCTTCCTCAGCCAGCCCTTCCACGTCGCCGAACAGTTTACTGGTTTCAAGGGCGTGGATAGCCCGCTCGAAGTTACGATCGACTCCTTCGAGCGTTTGTGCAACGGCGAAGGCGACGACCTGCCCGAAGGTGCGTTCATGTACGTCGGCTCGCTTGATGATGCCAAGGCGAAGGCGGCGAAGATGGCGATCTCCTGAGTCGGTGCTAAAGCTAGTTATGTGAAGGCCCGGCGTACTGCCGGGCTTTTTTTTGCTTGCGGCGGCGGTTGTGCAGGAGCATCGCGACCCGCCTTACTTAGGCTCGGATTGAGGCAACATGACGCATGCGGGCACCCTCGCCGGTTCCGGGTCGGTCTCGTGGTGACACGGGTTGCTCGAACGATATATTATCTTTGTGGATACCAGACTCGGTGCGATGCCACGATGAAACGGCCCGATGAGAAGGCACGACCGATGCCGGGCTCAATGTAGTTGCGTTACGAGGCCAAGAGGTTCGGAAACCCCGGAAGTTTCTTCGCTGCTTGGCACATCTGTTCGGCCTCGCTCAGATACTTAAGACAAAATTCGACGAGCTTCTCGGTTGAGGGCGGATTGTCGGCGTCTTCCCAGGTGAGTGAGTCGCGATGGACGCGCGTCCATTGCCCGGATACATTGTCGCTGGAGGTTTGCTTTCCGAGCTTCATACCAATCTTATTTGCTGGCGCGACCAGCGCGAGAACCATTGCCTTACGTTTTTCTTCATCCGCACCGGGCCCGATGGTCGTCCGAGCGCGCAAGCGATCCGGGTATAGCTCGAACTCGACAAATACAAACGCGGGCGCTGAGGTGAGCCGGTCGCCAGTGTCGTTAGTGAGCGTGCCAACCATGCACCTTGGCACCAACCACCCCTGCCGTCTGTTACTCCGCGTTACAACCCACTGTGATGCGCGAGTCTTTACGTCGTCGATGATTGTGGAGAGGAGTGATCCCGTCGATTCGGAGTTCTCGACAATAAGGTCGATGGCCCGGCGGTGATTCGCATATATCTTCCGGCATAACGCCGCGATGTCGTCGGTTGTCATAATTTCATTCCGCAGCAAGGCGATGTAATGTTCGACACAGAGGCGGACATCACTTCCCGTTCCTACAGCGCCTAAGCGCAGCATCCGAGCCAGAATCGTTTCGACTTGAGCGTACGTGAATCCGAACCACTCTTCAGGAAGTTCACAGGGGCCACCGGGGTACAAGAACGCGAAGACGTGGCTGTATCCGACGTACTTGTCCTCCACACAATAGCGGTACTTGTCGAGCTTCTCTTTATACTCTGAGGAGTGCATCTTATTCTCGATGCAGACCACCAACTTAAGAGACTCGCACACGACCAAGAGGTCGATGTTCTTCCACTCGCGCAGCACGATGGTTGCGCTGAGGTCGTCCCCATCGGCGGCAACCGCGGAGATCTCGGGCTTCTTGCCCGCGGCCCGGGCCGAACGTAATAACTGCATCACGAACGGTCTGAGTACCGCTGAACCTAAGTTATGACTTTCATTGGGGTCTAATAGGAACGCCAGAAAGTTACTATGGCGTATCTCCGCTCGCTGTATGCGTAGAGCTGCGAAGAGATTGAACTTGCCTGTGAGTTCCTCAAGCGTGAGCAGATCATCGTTCTCGGCGACGAACCTTTCCAAACATTCGATGTCACTTAACTCGGCCATTGGTTCAGTGTAGGCAATCACGCCGTCCCCACACCCGCTTACAAACCATAAAGGCCCACCTCCGCGTCCAGGCGCGGGGATCGCGTTCGCTTCGCGATGCGGCGAGAACACTTTCGAGCTCGGGCACACCGTGCTCGATCGCGAGGTTGAGGACCGAGCGCGGGTCGGTTCCGGTGTTCACAGTGCTTATGTCCGCGATTGCCGGTGCGCAGGCAGTGGTGAGTCCGCTTACATCGAGTCCTTCGGGGATGAGCACGCGGTCGATCACGTGGAAGATTCCGGTGGAGGCGTCAAGATCTGTTTTGATTATGTTTGACTGATTGAGGCGAAGCTGCCCATCGTGCTCCTTAGCCGCTAATCTTGGGGGTGTGGGGGGGCTGGCGGCGGCGATCAACGCGGCGTGAAGACATTCGTACGTTCGGCGGCACGGAGTGCGCGAAGCACAAAACTGCGGTCCGAGGCGTCGGCGGTTCCGTTCCGATTGACATCTGCGGGCGTTCGCTCCCAGGCGTAAAGATCGTCAATGTTGACTCGGCGGTTGGCATCGATGTCTTCGCTGCTTCGCTGCACGCGCGCCAGAGGATCGCCTACTGCAATTTGCATCCAGGAAAGCGCGGGAATGCTTGTCCAAGCGGCCTCGGCGAAGGAGAGGTTACCCAGCAAGAAGTTCTGAGAAAGATACTTAATATCGGGAACGCTCGCGGCAAGGGGTTCCCACACATTTCCGACGGCCAGGGTGCCGCCAGCCGCGATGAACGCGCTGGCCTGTTGTTGCGGTGAGAACGAAAGCGGCGCAAGCCCGCCGAAGCCGCGACAGTTAAAACTTTCGAGCGAACTGAAGATAGCCCCGGGTACATAATTATAACTGGTAGCGTAAACTTCGCCGCCAGTACGCCCCGCCGCGGTGAGCGGCTGTCCCACGTGATTAAACCCATAGCTAGCTACTAGGGCCACGGGGTCAGAGACTGCGATTCCGTGGTTAGCCATCCAAGCAAGGCGGGGGCCGATGAAGAACTGGTTGAAGCCGGATAGCGCGTTGTAGCGAACCATGGTGGAGAGCCACCGGCGATCATTAAGAAATAAATCTCGCGACGATTCGTAGTCGTCGGAATCGTAAAGGCCGCTTAGGTTGGCGTTGCTGTTATCGAGTTCACCGTTGGGCCCAAAGTCCGCCACTCCGTTTGATTCACTCTCATCCAGCAGCAGCGCGGTCGTATTAACATCAATGAAGATGTTCTGTGCCCGGTCGATCGCCGCGCGAACATCAGCGACCGTGTCGCCATCAAGACGCGTGACAAGATACAAATCTCCCGACGTAAGCCTTTGGACGGTGCCAGCCGCGGCGTTGGTTGCATACACCGGACCCGCGGCAGAACTTATACCAAAGCTCTTGGATACTTCAATGTTTGCATTGGTGAACGATGTAATTGAAGCCGCCGATTTCCAGTACGGGTTGATGATACATCCATCAGCCCTGCTGTCGGAGTTGCCACCCGTTTCGCCGGTGTTGAGCGTCTGCCAGAGGAGCACCATTTCGGTATCGACACTCGCCGCGGTGATATCCCCCGCGCTGTATTCAGGCCCGATGCTGCCGGGGAAATCCATAATGTCGCCCGCATCGGTATCAAGAATGCGGTGGGGCATTCCTTTGGTTAAAACGATGCAACGGATGCGGGTCGTAAGGCGAGAGGTTGTCAGAAAAGTCTGGAGCGGCGCACGCAGATCGGTGTTGAACGCCGTGTACGTGATGTTCGGAGTGCCGCGGACGGGGAGCCCCGCAGATGATAAGTCAAAGACGCGAACCCCCGGCCGCACCCCGGGCATCCCGCCAATGCCACCCGGCACTTTGGCTGAACCCGCGTAGTACTCGGCAACTTCGCGGCTTGTGCGGACGCCACCGGAGTCTTGAATCCGCGAATCATAAACGACCAAAACTTCGTCGGGGCGAAGCTGTGCGACAGAAACGCCTGCCCCCACGGCAATGAGCAGCAGGGAAAGGAGTGGCTGGAAGATGGTGCGGCTAGGGTTCACTGTGGAGCTTATTGTTGGCCCCGTACCAGCGCTAGGAGCCACCACAGATTGGTTATCGGGCGTGCACACAGGCCCCAAATCGAGGCATGTCTGCTCAGCGCCGTGCCAAGCATCAAGACCAAACAAAGCCGCCGCGTGAACTCGCAAGCGGGGATTGGTCGGCGCCGCATACGCGAGAGATCGTTTAAGAATGCGGGGTAGGGTCTGACTTGGCGGACCAGCGTTTAGTCCTCGGGAATTGCATCGGAAGTTACGATGGTGCGGAAGAGTTTGCGGAGCTTTTTGGTCACGGGTCCCTCGCCGCCGGTAGAGATCTTGGTATCGTCAATGGCGTTGACGGCGATGACCTCCGCCGCGGTGCCGGTGAGAAAGACTTCATCAGCCTTCAGTACTTCGCCAATGCGAAGCGACGATTCCACGGCCTCGATTCCGAGTTGGGGTGCGAGGGTGTCGAGGACGAAGCGACGGGTAATCCCGTTGAGCATGCCATCCTCCACGGGGGGCGTGTAAATCTTACCCTTCTTGATTATGAACAGGTTGTCGCCGGTGCATTCTGTAACATAACCTTCGGTATTCAGCATGATCGCTTCATCGCAGCCCTGCTCGATGGCTTCAACCTTCGCTAAAATATTGTTCAGGTAATTAAGACTCTTGATGCGCGGGTCCAGGCAGGCGATAGGGGTCTTGGGGCGTTTGGCCAGAACAACCTTCATGCCCGTTTCATAGAATTCCGGCTTGTAGAGCGATATCTGATCGGCGATGCAGATGATTCCGGGCACCGGGCAGCGGCGGGGATCAAGACCCAGTGTTCCGTAGCCACGGGTAACCACCATCCGAATGTAACCTTCCCGAATTCCGTTTACTTCGATGCACTCGCGCTGAATGGTTTCCATCTCTTCTTTGGTGATGGGAATCCGCAACGCAATCTGCTCAGCGCAGTGGAAGAGCCGATCCAGGTGCTGCTGGCACTTGAAGATCTTGCCCTGATAGACACGGATCCCCTCGAACACACCGTCGCCGTAAAGCAGGCCGTGGTCGTAAACGCTTACCATGGCCTGGCTCTTGGGTAATAACTTACCGTTCACCCAGATCAGCGGCTTGTCACCCACTTCGGAGGGAGCGGGCCACATCGCCGAGAGGCGCGCGGGCACGCGGCCAGCACCGGCAATGGGGGTGTGGGATGAAACGCTCGGAGTTACAGTGTCGGACTTCATTGCTTAACATCTCCGAAGAAGAATGCACGTGATTGTTGACCCGGCGGGGCTAGGGAGCGGGAGAGATATTCGGCCGGGGTGCGAATTGTATCGGCCAAACGGACCCGGCAGCGGGGTCTAAGGGGGCGCAAAAAGCCATTCTTTCTGCGGGGCCCAACGGACAAGCTGGCGATGAGCCATGCTAGCGGCCCGCCACGAACTATTTTGAGAGTTCGCCGAGGTCAATGGTGGTTCCTTCGCCAAGCCCGTTCTTCCAGTCCAAACTTGGCTGGTAGTAATCCAGGGCCATAACGCCCTCGCGGATGCTGGTTACCACGACGCACGAGCGACCCATGCGTTGGGCATACTCAAGATCGCCCTTGCTTGGCCCCGCGTACTCCGCGTTCTTCTCGATCTGAACGTGGAAGTGGTAATGGGCGAGGGCGAGGTCGGAGGCACTCACCATTTCGTCGCTCGCAATAAACTTTAGGTCGCCCAGCCTCTGCGCGCTCCGGGGCATATATAACATAATCACTGCTCGTTCGGGCGATTGGCCTTGCGTGGAGGCGTCTCCGGCGGCTTGGCGGCTGGCGGAAGCCCCGCGACGATTCCACGCGAGCAGCCCTCCATACTCGGTGGTTCGGTCGGCGCGATCGGCCTGAGCTTGCGCAAAGAGCGTGCTAACAACCTGCGGCTCGCGAATCGCTTCGTCTATTACCAGAATTGTCAGCACGTCTCCCCACGAAAGCTCGCCCTCCCTCTTTGCAAGCAGCTCGCTCTTGGTTACTGCCGTGCCCTTCTTGCCCTCGATTACCGTGCGTGGGATAAACTTGCGGGACTTCATTCTCGCGGACAGGAGTTCGAGCAACGCAGCGCGATCGAGTGTTAAGTACTCGCGGCGATGGACCATCGCCCACCGGATAGGTTCGGCATGACGTAACATAAGTGGCGAGGCCGGCCCCGTGAAGGCGGTTGGTACCATTGCCACCGCCTCCGTCGCTTCGCGCCACCAACTGGCATTATCCTTTCTCGCCGGGTTCCTCAAGCTTGAGAGCCAGGTAAGCTCCTCGCCGGTAATCGGTAGGCAACGTAAATCTTGTTGGCACGCGCGGATCGCGTTTATCACCGAGTCTTCCTCGCTTCCGCTGCTCGCGCTGCGGAGCATCTCGCCGCGCGTGGCGCCGGTTTCGTCGATCCGCGCGAGCACATTCCACGCATCCGCGCGATACCGCATCGTCCAGTCGATTCTTTCAGTCGGTGGCACCACGGGTGGCTCCACAAATACGCCGAACACCACTTCATCCACGGTCTTTCCGGGATGTAAGTCTTGCAGGGCTGCACGCTCCACGCGATCGCTTTCATCCACTCCCGGCAGCGTGCGCGAATAGGCCCGGACGATGGCCGGAGTAAAATCTTTCCACCCCTTCATCGCGGCGTTCTTGCAGATGGCGACCACCACTTCACGAGTCGCTTCTTTGGGCAAAAGTAACTTTGCAAGCTCTTTGCCATCCTCAACTACGGCAGGATCCGAATCATTAAGCATGCTATCTACGACCGCAGCGCGTAACTTTGGCGGCTGCGAGAGCGTCCAGGCGATCTCTTTATAGACATCACGCGGGGCGATTAGGCCGCCTTCCACTCTTTTGCCTGCGCTCTGTGTCTCGCGGAGGATTTCAACGGCCATCACACGCTTGGCCGCCGACTCTCGGACATCGCGGACCACTGTCAGCGGGCCTTTGTCGGGCACAGTCGAACAGCCCTGACCGAGCATCAAGCCAGCCAGCATAATACAACCGCAGGCGGCCGTGCGGAGCGCAGCAAGACCCGCCGAAATAACCTCTTTGTGCATAGCCCATCGTACACCTTTCTTCAGCGAGCGGTACTGGCCACAAGCGACGCGACGCGAGCGAAGCGAACGCGTAAAATCCGCACTCTCGCATTGCACTTCCGCCGCTCGCCCCTCAAGCTCACTCGCCCATGGCCAAAAAATCTATTGTCACTGCATCCCCCGTTTCGACCGCCACCCCACTTACCTCCAAGGTGCGAACCGAGGTGGACAGCATGGGCGAGATGGCCGTGCCGTCGCACGCACTCTATGGGGCATCAACCCAGCGGGCAGTGCTTAACTTCCCCGTCAGCGGTCGGCCGGTTCCATTTGATATGATCGCCGCGTACTCGCTCATTAAGGCGGCCTGCGCGAAAGTAAATCTCCGGCTGGGCCGGTTGAGCACCAAGCGAACCCGGGCAATCGTCGATGCATGTGGCGCGATAGCCCAAGGTCTGCCCGAACATGGCGGCTGGGCCGCGCATTTTCCCGTTGATGTGTTCCAGACCGGTAGCGGGACCAGCACCAACATGAACGCTAACGAGGTGATCGCCAACCTCATCTGCCTCGCAAGCGGGGCGGCTATTGGCTCTTCGAAAGATCTCGCTTATCTTAAGTCCGGGGGCGTGCATCCCAACGACCATGTTAATATGGGTCAGAGCTCCAATGACACATTTCCAACCGCCATGCACGTCGCCGCAGCCCTTGCGATTCACCGCCAACTTTTGCCAGCGGTAACGAGGATGGCGTTAAAGCTAGAATCACAGGCGAAGGCTTGGGACGGCATCGTCAAGATTGGGCGGACGCATCTTCAGGATGCCACGCCTATTCGGTTGGGCCAGGAGTTCAGCGGTTACGCACGCCAGCTACGCAATGGAATTGAGCGGCTGGAACGGGCCCTCGTGACGTTAAGTGAACTTCCGCTGGGGGGCACCGCCGTTGGCACCGGTATCAACTGTGATGAAGACTTCGGCCCGATGGTCGCGGCGGAGCTCACCGCGATGGTCGCCAAATCAGCCGGCAAGAAAAGCAAAAATCCGCTTACTTTCCGCGAAGCTGCGAATCACTTCGAAGCGCAGCACGCCAAAGATGCTTACGTAGAAGCCTCGGGGCATCTGAAGACCTTGGCGGTTTCGCTCTCAAAAATAGCCAACGATATCCGGTGGCTGGGTTCGGGCCCGCGTTGCGGCATTGGCGAGCTTGTTCTGCCCGCCGTTCAGCCCGGGTCTTCGATCATGCCCGGCAAAGTGAACCCGGTGATTTGCGAAAGTCTTATTATGGTCTGTTGCCAGGTCATAGGCAACGACGCGGCGGTCTCACTTGGCGGTTTCGGGGGTGTCGGTTCGCTGCTAGATCTAAATGTGGCGATGCCCATGATGGCCGCGAACCTGCTCGAAAGTATTCACCTGCTCGCCAACGGTTGTGATATGTTTACGACGAAGTTGCTCGAGCAACTCAAGCCAGATGAAGTACGCTGCAAGAGCCTCATCGAGGGCTCGCTCGCCATGTGTACCAGCCTGGTGCCGGTGATTGGTTACGATAAGTCTGCGGCCCTGGCCAAGGATGCCTTCAAGAAGGGCAAAACCGTCCGCGACCTTGCCTATGAAACGCTCGTAGGCACGAAAGACACTGGGGGTAGGCAGATCACCCGCGAAAGTATCGACGGTTACCTTAACCCGTGGAGTATGACCCTACCCGGCGGCGGAGGAAGTGCGGGCGGATAAGTTGCGCTCACCGCTGATCCGCAGCAGGCTGCTCGGCGGGTGTGAGTGTTGCTTCGTCGATGCCCAGGTAATCCAGCATGTGCCGGTCGTAGCTTGCGCTGTCCTCGGGGCGGGAGAGATCAAGACGCAGCTCATTGATTACTTTGGTTCCTTGGCGGATCCATTCATCAAAGGTCTGCTGTGAAATATTCGCCGCGATCCACGCGCCGGTCGGACCTTTGAATGGGGCGCGTGCCATCTTTGTGCCCGGCTTTCCGGTTCGCGTACACATAAAGTCACCGCCTGAAGTTGCGGGTTGTGCGGCCGGGGTGGTGCGGGCGACGACGGGCAACGGGGCATCAAGCGATGTAAGCATCTCGCCCATCGCCTTCTGCGGCATGAAATCTCCTTTGCCGGAAGCGATCTTGAATCCAGCCGAGAGCACCTCTATGGCCTGGCTCTTGTCGCCACATTCGATGAGGGCCTTCGCCGCGAGCTGGTAGGCTTTTGACATCCCTGGGTTTATCTCGAAACAGCGGATGTACGCCTTAGCGGCGTCTTCATGACGGTTGGCTTGGGCGTAAGCACCGGCGAGACTAAACCAGGCCATGTCGTTATTGGGGTCTGCCTCGGGCCGCACCATCGTCTCAAACTGGGCGATTCGTTGATTGATATCCAGCATGAATGATTTTAGGTCGGAGAAGTCGGATGAAGCGCGTGCTCGGCAGTGAACCCTTGCAATCACTGGTACGATTGGCCGGAACTGGCGGATAGACCACCTCTTTTGCGCGCAAACTTTGCGGGAATAGATGGCCTTACACGGTATGATTGGAAGCATGGAACCGTCGCGGTACGCCGCGGCGGGCTTGGTGCGAGCGTTCGCTATGAGTAAAACAGAGTCGTCGCTAGCGGTTGATCTCTGCGGGATATCACTCCGCACCCCCGTGCTGCTTGCTGCGGGTACTGCGGGAACTCTTGATGAATACTCAGATGTTGTCGATCTTGAGCTTATCGGCGGCATAGTAACTAAATCAATCACCGTCGAGCCGCGATCAGGCAACTCAACCTGGCGGGTCGTTCCTACACCTCACGGAATGCTCAACGCGATCGGGCTGGCGAACATCGGTGTGAAGGCCTTTGTTCGTGAATACGGCCCGCGTGTTGCCTCGGTGCCCACCTCGGTGTTCGGCTCGGTATCGGAGTTCAGCATTGATGGCTACGTCAAGGTCGCCGCGGCATTTGAGGGAATCGCGGCCATCGTTGGAGTTGAGCTTAATGTCTCCTGCCCCAACGTCAATCACGGTTGCGAGTTCGGCCTGGATCCACCTCGGCTAAGCGAGCTTATCCGCAACGTTCGCGACGTTCTGAAAACCAAGCGTCTGCTCGTCAAGTTAAGTCCAGCCGTAATGGGGCTTCCGGGCGGGGTTGTTGCCGCCATCAAGGCCGCGATCGAACCGGGCGGACCCAGCGGCGGTCCGAACGGCCGACCGGGCGCGGACGCTGTTTGCCTAGCCAACACCGTCCCAGCGATGGCCATAGATGTACATACACGCCGGCCATTGCTCTCGCGTGGCGGTGGGGGCCTCTCCGGCCCTGGAGTACACCCGATCGCTGTTCGGCTGGTTCACGATGCTTATTTTGGAATATGTAAGCAAACTCAAACCCCTATCGTGGGAATCGGTGGCGTGCTGGATTGGCGAGACGCCGCAGAGTTTATCATCGCAGGGGCGAGCGCTGTCCAGGTTGGAACGGGGCTTTTCATCGATCCTCGCGCGCCAGTCGCGATCTCAAGGGGATTGAAAAAGTGGCTCGCATTTCACCGCTTTGGTTCGGTGGCTCAAGCGGTGGGGCAGGTCGCCGCTCCCGTCGATCCATCCATGTAGTGGCAACGCAGAAATACGCCGCGGCGCCAGCTCGGCACGTCGCTACTTGATCTGCACGGACTTGGTGAGCTGCGCTTCACTCTGCGCATCCGCAGCGGTAACCAGAATTTTCTTACCCTTCAACTGCGACAATGCGCCAGGATATGTAAATCGCCGGATTGTCTGGGTTCCCGCCACCAAACCCGTGATGCTAGATTTGGTCCGTGGCATTTCCGGCGCGAAGGCGGTCAGGTTAAGTGTGCGGTTACGTCGGCCTGAGTTAGAGATAGCGACTTCAACTATCACGTCGGTATTCTGCGCCCCGCGCACAAAGTACGAAACGTCAATACTTAAATCTGCCAGCCCTACCTCCATCGTTCGGGCTACCAGCACCGGCTGATACTGCTGGGTTGCGGTTAACTCAACTTCCATTACGAAGTCCTTTGGGCCTACCTCTTCGGACGCACTAAATGATACCGAAAAGGGAAATCGCCCGGTGCTGCCAGGGGGAACGCTAAAGTTAAACGAACGCGGCGAAACCCGCCACGAGCGATCACGCACCGTCTCGTCATAACCTCCCGGCCGAAGAATGCTCATCTTACCGGAGATGGGAGAAGGCCACGGATTCTCAACGGTAAACTGAAGCTCATGACGAGCGTTATTTGATTCAAGCAGGCTCGGTTCTACCCGAATTCCGGCGAGAAATCGCGTAAACTCGATATCGATGCCTTCGATAAACACCGGCTGCGAGGTGGCGGGGACTACCACCTCCTCATGACCCAGATTATCTCGTTGCTTGGATGGGATTGTTACGTTTCCGAACATATCGACCACGCGGATCAACCCCTGACCCAGCGAAGCCCGGAGCACCGCATCGTTAGGAAACGCCGTTTCATTCCAAAGCACCAGCGCACCTCCGCGCGGCGGGTTCGTTTCCGCGTCGGTAACGGGCGCGAGAATCCAACAGACAACCCCGGGCGGAACTGGAAACTGGCCCGCGGTGCGACGACCGACCAGTTGATCCACCGTACTTAACCAAGCCGGTAACTGGACTGTGGGTTGAATAGGGGTAGTTCGCGCAGCATCAAATTTCCACGGCTGTGAGATGTCAAAGCGGGGCAGGCCAACCGCTCCCTCGCTTTCGCCTGTCTGCATCTCGCTGGTCGCGACCGGGCGCCGATGGATCGTCGCCCAATAGGCAATCATTCGCTTGACGGTTTCCGATGCGATCGCCACGCGATCGTAATGGTCCTCGGGCAGGGGCGGAACAATTACCGCATCCGTCCCGATCACCCGCTGCCCCCCCCCGCCGTCAATCAACGATGTAACATAAGCTTCAATTTGGTGCGGGGTGCAGATCGGGTCAGCGACCACCGCCGCCATCACCGCCCCCGGCACCGCTGGCAGCAATGTCATGGCGGGAAGTTCAACCGGCAGCACCACGCGGGCGGCGGAGACGAACGAGGCGAGATTTTTCGCTACCAATGCAGCCTCTTCAGTAACCTGTGGACGTAACTCAGGGCCAAAAGCATCAATCGTCCGACCGATACGCCAGGTGGAAACCCGTTGGCCGTACCGATCAAGGAGCGGCGCGATCAAGGGAAACCAGACCGAAGTATTCTGCTTGCACATCGCCCAGGCGTCAGCGGGCACAATATGTAGCGACGCCGCGATGGCGTCGGGCACGGGTCCGATGCAAAAAATTACGTTACGATCCGCAGCGAGGAGTCGGTCAAGCGACGGCGTAAGGAGCTTCGCGTGAGCCATCGCCCGCGCGGCGGTAAGTTCCCGGTGCAGAACCGGGATTGTAAGTGATCCGGCGGAAACCTGATCGGCAACGTCGGCCACATAACTCAGCGCGGCCGCGTCGGTGTCGGACACGTCAATCCCGAACTGAGCGCGATCGGTGTGCTGCACAGAGAAGCGACGGAGAGAACCATACTGATCGCGCGATCCACGGGCCGGGCGGATGGGAATATAACAGAAATCGGTCGTCGATCCCCCGACGCTGTTGCCATTGCTTAAGATGTCCAGCCTGCACGAGTACCAGCCGTAGCGGGCGATTGTGGGTCGCCAAGATGTCGCGACCAATTCCGCCGGAACGCTGAGCGTCTTCTTATCTATTATACTACCCGTCCAATCAGAGACGGTTAACAACGCCACCAGTGCTTCCCCCGTCATATCGCGCACAGACACGTGGACCTCCGGCGCTTGCGGCGCTTCAACGATGTTAACAGGGCTGCCAAGGGAAAGCTCGACCTTTGGCGGCTGAGAGATCGAAACATTATCAAAGTAGGCCCCCGCGCTGAGATCCTGAAGCCAAATCTGGTACTCGCCGATCGTTCCCTGCCGGAACTGCTGCGGCTGGAGCACGCTGAGCTCAACCTGGAGGTACGCCGCGTCCGTGTGACCGCCGGGAACCTGTAATGCGAGCGTGCGCCACTCCGCCGATGGTGCTAGCGACACTTGGTATTGGCCGCCCATGATCGGACGATTCGCGCTGTTCAGCACCCGCACCGTCAAAAACGGTCTTGCGTGCGTAAGTTTACTGGCCCTCACCTTCGTTGTCACAAGATAGTTAGCATCCTGAAATATTGGGATCACGCCCGCACTGAGAACAATTGAGGTGCCTCCGCCGCGTGTGGGCAGATATACGCTCCCCTCGCCTTCAAAGGCGCAACCCGGATCTTCGGCCGTGAACGTTAGCGCCGCCCTGTTCCATTCCGGAAAACCAGGCCGCCGCACGCCCAGCGGGTTGTCCTGAGATCGGAACCAGTTCTGTGGCACCTCGCCGGGATTGCTCTCGCGCTCCTCAAAATTGAAGAATGCCACCACTCTCCCCGCCGCGGCGGGACGGATCGGCGCATCCGGCTCCGGCAGCTGACCCAGGGCCGCTGCGGTGAGAAAAGCGAACGCAGCGCCAGGAGCGGTGAGCTTAAAAAGAGAATCGGGGGGCACATCCAGATATCGGCGAAGACTGCGTGCGAGGGCGGCATGAGCACCCCATGTTTCGGGGCGGCGGGTCGCGGCGGCCCCTTCCACCGAATCGTGGGAGGAAGGGGGTGAGTTGAGAAGGGGAACTGGGTGGTTTTGGTGTGTGGGTGTTTTTTTCTTCCGTGTATTTAATCATTTACATGGTTCAGTTGAGTCATACCTTTAATATAGGACGTAATGTCGTTTTAATGTTGTTAGATTTCTAATGCCATACTTGGCTCATGGCCAAGCATATTAAGGAGTTTCGATTGAACCTGCATAAGTTTGGTAAATCGTCTTTTTGCTTCGTTGCTTTGGCCCTAGCTTTGTTTGCACCGGCTCATGCCCGTGCTCAGGACGCAGGACCCAATTTCCCCCTGCAGGAAGTAAATCCTGGGCTGGAACTTCTCGTTCTTGTTGGTGATGGGGCGGGGATTGCCATCGAAGTGGGAAAGAATCTCCCAGACATTTACTTTAGCTTTCAATGGGCAAGCGAAGCGGATGGTGGCCCGGTCATTTTTGTGAATGGCAAGGCTCTAGAAACCGAGATGGTTTCTTACCAGTTTGATCGTATTCAAGTTGTGAGCCAGCTTGAGCAGGATAGAGAGCTCTTAACCACGTTCACGATCTCGGATGAGATTCTCTACGTTCAGGTCTCTGACCTCAACGAAAAGCACGCTCTGCGATTCTTAGTCGTAGTCGATGAAGACGGAACTTCTATGCGGGCTGATAGAACCTCGGTTTGTAAATGTTGGGGAGGAGATGCAACCACCGTCAAAACGGAATGTACCGCCGCCCAGTGCAATGATGCAGGGACTACCTGTAACTCAGCAGGATCAGCTGCGTACTGTGAGTGGCGAGCACAGCCTAAGCTGGGAGTACTTGGCGATGTCATCAGGGTGATTTTTCCCCCGACCTTCGTCGAATGATTTGCGATAACGCTAAGTCCTTACCACCTGCTCGACAGAGCAATCCCCTCCAATTTCGGGGCGGGTCTTTTTATGTGACCAATACTCAAAAGATTATAATTTTAACGTAGCATGTAAGTTGTCAGTAACCACGTTGTTTTGGGGGTTTTCCATGAGAATATCTGTGGCTTTGCTCGCAGTGCCGTTGTCATTTTTTTGTCAGCCAGAGTCTCCCCCGTATTCCGGTCCCCCCGATTATGTTCAATCGACGGCGGGTCAGGAAATTCCTCCTAACAAAGAAAAGGGCAATTCCGTAGAGCCGACTCGTCTTTCCAAAGACAGGATCGCGGAGGAGGTGGAAGCAGTTCTTCGAAAAGGGGTTTTCCTGAGGGTTACTACTACTTTTACTATGGAAATGGTAGATGGTTCAAACACACCCCTGCCCTACGGGAAGGGACCCTACATTATTAGGTCTATGTTCGCTAAAGACCATGTCAGGACTTCGATGTTCGAGCTTTCTGAATGTGATGTAAGGGTAGAAACTCGTCTGTTCGACTTTGCTTTTTATGACGGCAAGGCATATGAGCGTCTGCCAAGCATGGGGAGTTATCCGCCGTACGAGTATGTCGAACCCAACATAAATCAAAGATATACCCACGGTGCATCAGATATCGTTCTTCCGTTTGATAATGCCTGTGTGATGGGCGGTCATCTGATGAGTTGGGTCGGCGCTCCGGTTGACACAGCACGTCGATATGTAGATACGGCTGGTTCGATGAGATGGAAGATTGATCAGGGGGTTCAAGAGGCTGATGCCGTGGTGGACGGGCGGAAATGCTACGTCTTCAAACAGCAAATTCGGGCACTACCGCTTTTGTCCCATCAGGTTTTTGTGGACACAGAGACATTTTGTGTTCTTCGTTGGGTCACTTTGCACGACGGCCTAAAAAAGGACCGAGTGACAAGTTTCAAATTTTCTGACGCGGTTCCCGAGGGAACTATCTGGTCGATCCAGGCGGAGACTCCGCCCACGAAGTAGGTGTTTTCTAGTCTCACTGCACGCAAGGGCCCCGATCATCGCAGGATGACCGGGGCTTTTTCTTGGGTTGGTTATCGTCTTAAAGCCGCGCTTATTCGGTGTATTTGTCACTCAGGTCAGGTCACAAAGATTTTTTATTTCACCGCCATCTCAAAATTGTTCGGGCGTACTTACAGTACCATCGAATATGGCAGATCCGCGCGAAACTCCCGCAATGCAGCAGTATTACCGCTTTAAGCGGCAACACCCAGGTTGCGTCCTGATGTTTCGCATCGGGGATTTTTACGAGATGTTTGATGAAGACGCCGTCAAGGTCGCCAAGGCCATCGGCCTCACGCTTACGCGACGCACTGAAGGCATGCCCATGTGCGGCCTGCCTTACCATCAGTTAGATGTGTACCTTCGAAAACTTATTAGTGCGGGCTTTCGCGTGGCGGTCTGCGAGCAATTAGCAGATGCGAGCCAAGTCAAGGGAATCGTGCCCAGGGGCGTCACCCGAGTCATTACTCCGGGAACCGCGATTGATGAATCGCTATTGGGTGGTGAAGCTGTCAATACGCTCGCAGCGGTGATCTTTACCCAATCGGGTGATGATTCCGCCGCCAGCATCGCGTGCATCGAAGTTTCCACCGGGGAGTTCACGGTTGCGAGTTGCGAAGCAACTGGACTGATAGATGAACTGGCCCGACGCGGCACGCGCGAGTTGTTGTTCGTGGATCCCGGCGATGGTGTCGCCCCGCCGCGTGTTAAGCGGGTCCTTGACGGGCTTAATATTTCCGGTACGGCGCGGCCCGCGTGGCAGTTCCGCACGCACGAAGCGCACGAAGCCTTACGTGAGCGATTCGGAATCGCCTCGTTTGAGGGATTTGGAATAGAAGCCTCTGATCCGGTCCTGCAGGCTGCTGGCGCTGCGGTCCGCTATCTTAAGGAAACCCAAACCCTAAGCGATGAGGATGCTAAGTTGGTGGGTAACGTCACGATCGGTCGCGCCACGCTGAATCATTTACGACCGCCTCGCCTTGAGAATGCTGAAGCGGTCTGTGTAATCGATGCGGTGAGTTTGCGTTCCCTGGAAGTTGAGCGGACCATGCGGTCCGGCGGAAGCGGCGGCGACTACGCGGGCTCACTCCTTGGCATTTTCTTAAGCCAGGGGTTGGTAAGGACGGCCATGGGCAAGCGGATGCTGCGCAACTGGCTGTGCCGACCGTTACGCGACCGTCATGCAATCGTCGCGCGGCAAGCCTGCGTAACTGCGTTTGTGCTAGAGCGTGTGCTGGCGTCGCATGCCGTTGAGGCGCTGTCAGAGGTGCAGGATATAGCGCGCATCGCCGGCCGCGTGGCGATGGCCCGGTGTACGCCGCGCGATCTCGTTGGCTTGGCGAACTCGTGCCTGATGGCCGCAAAACTGGGCGAAGTTGTGCAAGGCTGTGTTCCGTTTAGCACAGTTGCGACAGCCCTGCGCAGCGCGTGTGAACGCACGCGAGCCTGGGCCGAGCGTGCGAAGGCCTGTTGCGTAGATGCGCCGCCGACGCATCTACGCGATGGTGGCGTTTTTCGTGATCAGGTAGATAGCGAACTGGATGAGTGTCGGGGCTTGCAACAGGATTCGTCGCGATGGCTCGCCGACTACCAGGCAAAACTAGTTACGATGTACGGCTTGCCGAATCTCAAGGTAGGTTACAACAGTGTGTTCGGTTACTACATCGAACTACCCGCCAGCCAGGCTAAACAAGCTCCGCCCGAACTCGTTCGCAAGCAGACACTTAAGAACGCAGAACGATATTCCACGCCGGAACTGCGAGATTACGAAACCCGCGTGTTGAGCGCCCAGTCGCGCGCTCTGGAGCGAGAACGCCAGCTCTTCGCGCAGCTCTGCACTCAAGGTGCAACGTTACTTGCGGACTTCGCAGTTATTGCTGAATCGGTAGCCGAGATTGACTGTTACAGTGCGATGGCGGAAAAAGCCGTGAAACGGGGATGGCGAGCTCCAGAAATGGTTGATGAGCCTTCCCTTAACATAGTTCAGGGAAGGCACCCTGTTCTCGATGAGTTGCTCGATGGCGAGCTCTCCGGCTTTGATGCAGGGGCACAGAGTGGGAGCGACGGTGCCCGCTTCGTTCCCAACGATATCACGCTTGGTTCGAGCGATGAAGCCAGTCTGGCACTCATTACTGGCCCAAACATGGCCGGCAAAAGCACCTTTATTCGGCAAACCGCGCTCATTGTGCTCCTGGCCCACACCGGCAGTTACGTTCCCGCCCAGAGCGCGATCGTTGGCATCACCGACCGCATCTTCACCCGCATCGGCGCAGATGACGCGCTCCACGCTGGCCAATCAACCTTCATGGTAGAAATGGTCGAAACCGCAAATATAATTAATAATGCTAGTCCCTCAAGCCTGGTCGTTCTGGATGAAGTTGGGAGGGGCACGAGCACCCTCGACGGTCTGAGCCTCGCGTGGGCAATCGTTGAACACCTCGCGGGCAACACCCCCGCAGCTCCGGGCCCGCGCGTGCTCTTTGCCACGCACTATCACGAGTTAACTCAACTGGAGGAGCAGTTAGAGGGCCGCGTCAAGAACTTGCACGTTGCCGTCCGCGAGTGGCAGACCCCCGCACGCGATGGCGAAGAGTCACACACTGAGATTATCTTCCTTCACCGCATTCTGCCGGGCAGGGCCGATCAGAGCTACGGGCTTCATGTTGCTCGGCTCGCCGGGATGCCCCCCCGCCTCATCGCCCGCGGCCGCGAAGTCCTCGCATCGCTCGCGGTTCATCACGCCGCCGCAGCGGACGATGCGGGCCAAATCGCGGACAACGGTTCTGCCAAACTGTTAAAGTCTAAACGAGCAGAACGGGGGCAAATGTCGCTCTTCCGCGAGTACGTCGCTCACCCTGCGGTCGCGGCGATTAAGGAGATCAAGCTCGACCTCCTAACACCCATTGAGGCATTCGATACGTTGCGCCGACTGAAAGTAATGGCCGATGATGCGACATAAGTTACACACGGACCTTGGAGTGGGTGTGAGCCGCGGCTTCATTTCCGCTGCCTTGCTGTTCTTAGCGGGTTGCCAGACGCGCGTGGTGAGTTACGACAGTTTCTTAACCGGTCTTCCCGGTAGCGAACAGCAACTCCCCGGCGGCCGCAAGATGGGTGATTACATCGACCCGACACGCGTACGGGAAGATCAACTTGTAAAAAACGAACCGGGCACTGAGAAAAAAAAGCTCGTCGCCAAGAGCGGCCGGCATTTGATGATCCACATTTACAACACAATCGACGCGGGAGATGTGGATCTCTTCACGCAGCAGGTGCTGAGCACGAAGTCAAAGAACGAGTTCGCCGAAAAAGGTGTTGATCCGCGTGAAGGGTTTGACTTCCTGAAGGCACATCAGGAAGATCTCCAGATACTCTTTTCATTAATGCCCGCCGGTGAAAACACACCCGGGCTGCGCATGATGCCCATGGGCGGGGGCGTGCAACGGGTGGCCCTTGATGGCATCATGGCCAAAGGGCTCTACTGGAACGGCTTTGATATGATTCAAGAACGAGGAAACTGGAAACTCAGGTGGATGGTGGGTCCGCAGCGCTACGAACGCTAAGTGCCCGCAGAAGATAAGCAAGCATGGCAAAGAAGAAGAACGAAGTTAACGCTCCGATGATCGAAAACCGCAAGGCCAAGTTCGATTACGTCGTGGAAGAGACGCTCGAGTGCGGAATCGTGCTGGTCGGGAGCGAAGTCAAGGCCGTGCGGGCCTCGCAAATTTCGCTAGGCGAGGGGTACGTTCACGTCACCGGTTCTCCGCCCACGCTGACGCTGCTCAATGTAAACATAGGCGAATATTCGCCCTCGGGCGCTATGGGGCACAAGCCAACCCGAGCCAGGGTGCTGCTGGCGCACTCTAAGGAAATTCTCCGCATCGCCCGTAAGATGGAAGTAAAAGGAATGACGGTCGTGCCGCTTAAGTTATATTTTAAGGATGGGTGGGCAAAGCTTTTGATCGGCGTTGCCAAGGGTAAGAGCAAGGCCGACAAACGCCACTCTATCGGCGAGCGCGAGGCCCAGCGCGATATCGACCGCGCGATGTCAAAGCGTTTGCGGTAACGTAATATATTAAGTCGGATTCACAGTTCAGTCGAGCCCCGCGAATATTAAGTTATGCCCAACGCCAAGAAGACCGCGAGGGGCGCACCGTGACACCGCCCAGGGTTCGAGGAAGAAATCGCCGTTTTGTCGCGTGATCTTACTAGCAGTCGATTGAAATACTTGACGAACCATCGTCTTCGAGCAGTTTCAAACCCACGAACTGCCCTTCAAACCCCACTCAAAGTGCGCAGCGTCAGTCCCATTCGGTGTGCCAAGAGGTGCTTCAACAGCCTTCTAGCACCAACCTTGGTTCGCCGCCAGCTTGCAACTCATCCGCCTCGCACCCGCGAGCTCTTCGCATTGGTTGGCCACAGTCCGCTCATCGCGAGATGGGCCTGATTATTCGCTTCACACTTAACATTACTCTTGTCCCTTCCCCGCTCCCGCATTTGCCTGGGTGGATAGCGTCACGGCGTTAATCCCCTCTCCGATGTGGGTCATCATCCAGTTAAACGAGGAACCATCCGGGGCGAATGCGATCACCAGATAGTTGCCGGGTGGAAGAGTTTCAATAGTTACAAGTCCGCTTGCGTTCACCGACCCCTGAATGTAAATGGTGCAGTCGTTGCTGTAGAGCTCAAATGTCGCCTTCGGCGCGGGCTCGCCCGACGGGTCGACAATC
>Ga0163144_10006006_pt1 | contig 26912 bp, 19 predicted proteins | sample OliLak19BULKMAT1_FD_123175 | JGI IMG/M metagenome (GOLD analysis project Ga0163144, IMG submission 123175) | Freshwater microbial mat bacterial communities from Lake Vanda, McMurdo Dry Valleys, Antarctica - Oligotrophic Lake LV.19.BULKMAT1 | ecosystem: Environmental > Aquatic > Freshwater >...
ACCGCCAACTGCTCTGCGCCGGCTGCGGTCGCCACTATCCGATCCGCGACGGCGCCCCGCGCTTCACTGACGATCGCACCGACACCGCACAGTACTTCGGCTACATCTGGGGACTGCAGGCTGCGACCATCGCGCCCGCCAGCCGGATTTATCCCTACCACCTGCAAGTGATGTACGACACGGTCGGCGGCGCGCGTCTCGAGGGTCTCGTACTCGACGGCGGGTGCGGCGACGGCGAAGACCTGTCGATGGTCGCGCTCGATCCCAAGTGCGAAGTGGTCGGTGTTGAATTGAGCAGCGGCGGCACCGCCACCACGCTGGCGCGAACCCGTGGGTTGCCGCGGGCACACGTCATCCAGGGTGATCTGTTGCGCCTGCCGCTGGCGTCGAACACGTTCGACGGCGCCTATTCCTACGGGGTCGTGCATCACACGCCCGATCCGGGCGGCGCGGTGCGGCAGATCGCGCGCGTCTTGAAGCCGGGCGCGCCGCTCCTGCTGTACGTCTACGAAGACTTTGCCGATCGGCCGCGGTACTGGCGGATCGCCCTGGCCGTGGCCAACAGCGTGCGCGCCCTCACGACGCGGATGCGTCCATCGCAGCTGATGCGCGTCTGCCGCATGTTGTCGCCGGTGGTCTACGTGTTGTGCACGCTGCCCGCCCGGCACTTCTCGTGGGCCAGGCGTTTTCCATACCGGCACGGCCCACACGCCTTCGGTATGGTCGGCGATCTGTACGACCGTCTGTCGGCGCCGATCGAGTTCCGATACTCGCGCGAAGGCGCGGCGGCGCTGGCCTCTGATGCGGGATTGGTCGTGCAGACGGTGGGGCAGCAACGCGGCTGGGTGGTAAGGGCCGTCAAGCCGGCATGACGCCATGACCAGCGCTCCCCCTCGTGCGCCGCAGCTCGCCGATCGCCGGTGGCTGCAGGTCTTGATCGTGGCGCTGGTCTGCGCGCGGGTCGCGGGTATTGCCTGGTCGGCGCGCACCAGCACTCACGGGGATTACTACGCGTCCCTGCCGGGCACCTACGTGCAAACGGTGAATCCCACCCTGTGGACCAGTCCCGACATGACGGGCGCCATGGGCTACCTGCTCAATACCTACTATCACGGCCCGACCCAGTACCTGACGCTCTATCCGGTCGCGTACCTCGATTCGTACGCCGCGATCGCCGCGCTGCTGCTGCCGCTGTATCTCGTGGTGCTGGCGGCCTGCTTCTGGTTCCTGTGGCAGGCGCTTAGGTGCCTGGCGCCGGGCGTTTCACTCGGCGTGCCACTGTTTGCGGCGACGTTCCTGTTTTTCCCGCTGCTCCAGGCATTTCTCCAGCGCGAGTTCGAGATCGTGGTGGCGCTCGGCCTGGCGTTCGCCCTGGCACAACTGGTCCAGGGCCGGCCATCGGTGGCCGCCGCTGCGCTTGCCTACATCGCCTGGTTCAAGTACATCCCGCTGCTGTTCGCGGGCTACCTCGACGTGCGAGGTTGGGCGAAGGCGGTGCTGGTCTTCGCGCTGACCTCAACCGCGATCCTGATCGCCACGCACCTGGTCTTCGGCTGGTCCGAGTTCTTCAACAACAACGTCCCCAGCCACGCCGCCCAGGTGTTTAACGTGCTACAGGCCGGGTTCGTGCCCGACGCCGCCGGCGTGCTGCGCGGCACGGGATTTTGCAACGGATGGTTCGAAACGGAGACGACGCTCGCGAATGTCCGGCATGGTCTGTGCGCGCTGGCGGCGACCCGGCCGTGGCTACCACCTCATGCCATCTATCTGTTGGTGTGCGCCGGAGTGGCCGTCACTTACCTCGCCAGTCATGCAAGGCTCAATCGCGCAGCCACACTCGGCCCGGCGGACGAGGCGTGGCGCCGCGCCCTGGAGTTCTCGATCGTCACGACGGTCTGCGCGTGTTTCTTCTTCGCGCACTACTACTACCTGGTCGTGCTGGTCATCCCGTATGGCGTGCTGATGACGCGCTATCTCGTCACTCGCCAATGGTCACGCCTCCTGGCCTGGGGCCTGTCGTACGTCCTGGTGTCGGCGTTCGTCATACCGATCGGTGTCATCTCGCAGCTGCTCGGCATTGACGCGTGGGCGTGGTACTTCCGTGGGGCCTGGTTCCTGCCCGGAGAATTGCTGCTGATGGCTCTGCTCTTGATTGAATATTGGGCTCTTGCCCGGCGCAGCCCGGTCGCGGCGAGACCCGGCGCGGCGCTATCCTAGGACTGACGTGCCTCTACGATTCAAGCTTGCGGCGTTGGCGCTCGGATTGGTGATGTCGGTGCTCGGCGCCGAATTGCTGCTGCGCGCGGCCAACATGGGCTTCGGGAACTCGCCGATGGAGCCGGATCCGTTCCTGCACCACGTGCATCCGCGCAACTACCGCTTCGTCCAGCAGCACCCCTCTGGCGAATTGGGCGGATTCGAGATCGAGTACAACGCCGAAGGCCGGGTCTATGCCGGCGGCGGACAACCCTCGCCGGCCGGGCCGGCACCCGCGTGCAAAGTCGCGGTGATGGGCGATTCGTTTACCGAAGGCGGACAGGTCCCGTTTGCGCAAACCTTCGCCGGGCTGCTCGAGCACGCCGCCGGTCAGAAATGCGAGGTGCGCAACTACGGCGTGCGTTCGTACAGTCCGGCGATCTACCTGGTGCAGTGGACGCGCGACGTCCAGCCGTGGCAGCCCGACGTGGTGTTGTTGTTGCTGTTTGGCAATGACGTCCGCGAGGACTTCAATTACCTGCGGGTGTCGGTGCGCGACGAGCGTGGCTTCCCCACCGCCATCCACGGGCCGGCCGACGGCTGGGCGATGGCCCAGCTTCGCCGAGCCTATGTTGCCAGGTTCGTGCGCATGATCAGCCTTCGCGCACTGTGGATGTGGGAGAACTACGGCCAGGAACAATGGACCGTCGGCGGCATCGCTGAAGAGAATCCCGAATGGGGCGGCGAAACGCCGGGCCTGGTTGCCGAGATCGATCGTCGGGTCCGCGCCGCCGGGTCGCGGCTGGTGGTCATGGCCGTCCCATCGCGTTACCGCCTGATGGGCGACGGCAAGGTCAAGGTCAACGGCGACTTCCACCAAACCGTGCGCGACTTTACGGCCGCCAACGGCATCGAGTTCCTCGACTTGTTCGTGCCGTTCGAGCGCGCGTCGCGGGCCGGCTCGCCGTTGTTCTTTCTCAAGGACATCCACTTCGCCGCCGACGGACACCTGCTGACCGCGGCCACCATTGCCCGCACCTACCCGGCCTACTTTCCGCAGGCCGGCACGCTGGTCGGACCGCCAGTGACGGCGGCCTTCGCACCCGAACCTGGTGCCTCCGTCCGGCCGTGAACGCGCCGTGGTTCCGCCGCGTCGCCGCCGTCGCCGCCGTCGCCATCGGCGCAGCGACCGGCGTCATCCTGTTTCTGGCCGCCGACTACATCGGCAGCTCGTCGGTGCTGCCCGATCCGACGGCCGACGTGGAGTGGGTGCCCACCGCGGAGCGTCCATACCTGCAACGTGATGCCGGCTGGTATGAACTGAAGCGCGGGTTCCGTGGCCGCGATTACTGGGGCGCGCGAATCTACCCCGTGAGAACCGACGCCGATGGCTTCCGTGCCGACGACGAGCGGCCAGACAAGGCCGGCGCGGCGGCCGTGATCTTCCTGGGTGATTCCTTCACCTACGGGCTAAACGGGCCGTGGGCCGAGACCTTTGCCGGCATGTACGACCGCTCGGTCGCGTCACGGGTCGCCAACGCCGGTGTCCCGTCCTATTCGCCAACGCCGTACCTGTATCGCTATCAGCAGGCACTCGCGGACAAGGCGTTGGCGCCACGCCACACCGTTGTCGTGGGGCTCGACATCAGTGACGTACACGACGAAGCCGGGGTGTGGACCGATGGCGAACAGCATCCGGCCAATCGGCGGGCCGCCGCGAGTGATGCCGTGGCGGTGTCGGCGCAGCGTGCGGCGGCCGCCGCGACGCCTGGTGGTCGGGTCCGCAACCGGCTGCGCTTCACGCATGCCGTCTATCAATACTTGCGCTACTCGCTGCTGGCCATTCCCAACCCGGTCGTGTTCGACCAGATGAAGTCGCGCTTCACCTGGGACCGCTGGGACGAGCTCGATCGAACGCCAGCGGCGCTGACGGGCTTTCAGCCGATCGGCGTGCGCGGCGGCCTCAACCGCATCTCCGCCAAGCTCTCGGCCATCGTCACACTCGCCCACGCCAACGACGCGACGGTCGTCGTGCTGATCTATCCATGGCCGGCTCAACTGCAGCATGCCGACACGTTCAGCTGGTCGGCGTTCGTCACCGAGAGCTGCCGCCTCGCTGGTTGCGACGGCGTGATCGACACGATTCCGGCCTTCCGTGACTACGCCCGCGGCCAGACCAGCTGGTACCGCGATCTGTTCGTCAAGGGCGACGTGCATTTCAATACGGAGGGCAATCGGCTGGTCTTCTCGGCGCTGCGGCAGCAACTCCCGCCGCTCGCGACGGCGCAGCGGTAAGCGCCGCGCTCAGAGCGCCGCGCGCGAGGTGATCGAGAAGACCAAAAATGCCGCCCAGCCCCAAAGGATGAACGCGGTGATCGCGGCCAGCGACCAGCGCTCCGTTTTGCCAAGGCTGGTCATCGCCACCTGTGGCGCCATCAGGAACAGCACCGCGCCAATCAGCAGCAGCGGATCAAACACAAACGAATAGCGCGGCTTTGAAATAGCGATCAGGCACAGCGCCAACGAGCCGACAATGGTCGCCGCGAAGGGCCAGCCCAACTCCGGGCTGCGGCGCCGCAGGTGACACAACCCGAGCAGGCCGCCAAAGAGGACCACGGTCCACTGCGCGTTGGTGGCCACCAGCAGGGCGAGCGTCCTCGGCGCCGTGATGCCGGCACCCACTTCGCCGCCGAGCATCTCGAGGACATCGGTCTTGGGAACGAACACCCGAGCCAGCCGGCCGAGGGCTCGCCTGGCGAAGACGATCGGATGCTCGCCGATCCAGGTCCAGGCCATGGCTTGAAACTCCGCGGGCGACGCGGTCGGCAACGCCAGCTCGCCACTCCACTGCTGACGGCGGAACTCGATCTGGCCCGGGGTCGCGCGCGGGTTGAAGAGATTGAGGTCCTCGGCGTAGAGGTCGCGATTGCCGATGTAGAAGTTGTAGGCGCTGTTGGTCGAAATGGTCAGTTCGCCGGCGGCGCGCCAGTTGAGATAGACATGCGCCGACACGATCAGCGTGGCCACGGTCACAAACACCATCGCGTGGCGGACGGCCACTGGCCGACGGACCGCGACGGTCGCGGCTGGCAGCATCACGACCAGGGGTAACAAACTCGGACGGGTCAGCACCAGCAGCCCCGCCAGGATGCCACCCGCGACAAAACTGCCGGTCCCTGCGCCCACGCGTGTCACCAGGGCGAGAGTGCCCAGCACCTGCAGCAGGGCTGGTACCTCGGAGGTCGCAAACTGGGCGTGCGAAATGGCCGGCAGGTACAGCGCATAGCCGACGGTGGCGAGCAGCACCAGTTGCGACCCCCGGCTGAGATCGTCCGGCCAGACCGCGAGCGCCACGCGTGCGGCCAGCGTGCGCACCAACAGCACGCACCCGACATCCATGGCAATCCAGGCCAGGCGCAGCACGGCGATCGAGTCGGTGCCGAGGACGGTGCGGAGGGCGGCCAGCAGCCATCCCGTAACAGGCGGCCAGAAGAGATCCTGATGGCCATCGCGAAGCAGCGCGGTACTGACCTGGTAGTAGCTGTCTTCGTCGGAAGCGAAGCGCGAGGTGGGAATCAGCAGCCAGGCGACCAGGCGTACGGCGATGGCCAGTGCGACCGGCCACAGCGGCAGTGGGCGGCGGCGCCCGGGCGCGGGGCGTCCGGCTTCGCGAGGCCGCCGAGACATTGCGATAGTATACCTGCCGGTGTTGCGGTCACTGAACAGCGTCTCGCGACGAGCATTCCTGAAGGCGGCGGTCGCCGGTCTGGCCGTTCCGGCACCGGGATGGTCGCAGCCGCCGAACCGCGAGATCCTCTATAACGGCATCGTGCTGCCATCGCCCTGGCCGCCGCGCCGGCACAGCATCACGACGACACCGGAGCGTCCGCCCTACCTGGCCGCGCCGCCGCCGGCCATCAACATCGACATCGGCCGCCAGCTGTTCGTCGACGACTTCCTGATCGAAGAGTCGTCGCTCCATCGCCAGTTCCATGCCGCGACGTTCCATCCGGCAAACCCGGTGCTCGCGCCGGTCCGCGACTGGGAGCGGCGCGATCCCTTTGCGGTGACTACCGGCACGGCGCCCAGCCCCGCAGCCATGGTGTTCAGTGATGGTGTGTTCTACGACCCGGCGGATCGCCTGTTCAAGATGTGGTACATGGCCGGGTACCAGCAACACACCGCGCTGGCGACCTCTCGGGACGGCATCAGCTGGGAGCGGCCGTCCCTCCCGGTCGTCCCCGGTACGAACATCGTCTCTAACCAGCCGCGTGATTCGAATACGGTGTGGCTCGACCTGCAGGACCCGAATCCCGCGGCCCGCTACAAGATGGCGGGTTACGACCTCGGTCTCAAGGCGCTGCGGCTTAGCCTGTCGCCCGATGGCGTCCGCTGGCGCGAAGTCGCGCGCTCAGGTCTGTGCGGCGATCGCAGTACGGTCTTCTATAACCCGTTCCGGAAGGTCTGGACCTTCAGCCTGCGCGCCGACGCGCCCAACAGCCTGTATCGCTACCGGCGCTACGCCGAATCACCGCAGTTCACTGACGCTGGCTGGTCCGACAGCGGGCCAGTCGCCTGGACGAGCGCCGATCGCCTGGACGTGCGACGCGCCGACTTGCAGACCGAGCCGCAGATCTACAACCTGGATGCCGTGGCCTACGAGAGCGTCATGCTGGGCCTGTTCACGATGTACCGCGGCGAGCGGCCCGATCGCGAGAAGCCCAATGACCTGTGCGTCGCCTTCAGCCGCGACGGCTTTCATTGGTCACGCGAATGGCGTCAGCCATTCATCGGCGTGTCCGATCGCCAGGGCGACTGGAACTGGGGCAACGTCCAATCCGCCGGTGGCGTCTGCCTGGTGGTCGGCGATCGACTGCATTTTTATGTCAGTGGGCGGGCGGGTGTGCCTGGCACCAGCATGCCGGGCGAATGCAGCACCGGCCTGGCGACGTTGCGGCGCGACGGCTTCGCGTCGGTCAGCGACCAGTGGCCGGCCGGGGTCGCGCGTCCAGTCACGGCGGCACCACATCAGCTCACCACCCGGCCCCTGCGATTCTCGGGCAGCGCCCTGTTCGTCAACGCCAGCAGCGACGGTGAGATCCGCGTGGAAGTACTCGACCGCGCGGGCCGGGTCATCGCGCCGTTCACCAAAGAACAGTGCCAGCCGATCGTCGGCGACGGCACCCGGCTTCCGGTCCAATGGCGCGGCCAGACCGGTCTTTCGGCATTACGGGGCGAGACGGTTCGCTTCCGCTTCACGCTGACCCGGGCGCGACTGTTCGCGTTCTGGGTCAGCCGGTCGGCCGCGGGACAGAGCGGCGGCTTTCTGGCCGCGGGCGGGCCCGGATATTCACGACCCGACGATGTCGGGCCAGGAGCATAGTGACGCTGGAATTCATCAAGGCGCCAGTGCGGCGCCTGCTCACGGTGCCGCAACGGCGCCGCCTCAAGGACCTGCTGCCGGGGTGGTGGTATCGCCGCGATCTTGTCAGGCTGGCGCGTTACTTCGGCACCGACAAGGAGGGCGCGCACTACTACGCGCGCCACTATCAGCAGCACTTCGCGGCGCGCCGCCACCTGCCGTTGCGCATCCTGGAGATCGGCGTCGGCGGGCTCGAAGATCTACGCGCCGGCGGCGAGTCGCTGCGCATGTGGAAAGCCTATTTCCGGCGGGCCCGCATCGTCGGCATCGACATCTACGACAAGACGTGCCACGACGAGCCGCGCATCACCACGGTGCTTGGCAGCCAGGTCGACGAGGCCTTGCTGCGCCGGGTCCACGCCGAGCATGGCCCGTTCGACATCATCATCGATGACGGCAGCCACTTCGTCGAGCACGTGCTGACCACGTTCCGCATCATGTTTCCGCTGCTGGCCGACGATGGCATCTATGTGGTGGAGGATACGCAGACGTCGTACTGGCCAGAGGCGCGCGGCATTCCATTCGGCGGCGCCACCGATCTGGCTGATCCGCGCACCAGCATGAACTTTCTGAAGTCGCTGGTCGATGGCTTGAACTACGAGGAGTTCCTGTCACCCGACTACGCACCGAGCTACTACGACCAGCACATCATCGCGCTGCACTTCTACCACAACCTCGTATTCGTGTACAAGGGCGTGAACCACGAGGGCAGCGCGTTCCTGCGCGTGCTGCGTGAATAGCATGAACGCCCGCATGAACGTCGCGGTCGGGCTGGCCCTCATCCCGGCCGCTCTCTATCTCGCGATCTTCGTACTGCTCAATCCGCACCTGATCGGTGCGTTCTCCACGCACTACTACTTCGGCGGCGCCGATGGCTACCAGAACATCTGGAACCTGTGGTGGGTCAACAAGGCGCTGACCGAAATGGGCACGCAGCCGTGGTTTACCACCTACCTGCACTACCCGGCCGGGACCACGCTCGTCGGTCATACCCTGAATCCGTTCAACGGCCTGCTGGCCATCCCGTTGCTGAAGTTCCTCACCCTGGTGCAGACCTACAACGCGATTGTCATTTTCTCGTTCGTGTCAGGCGGCGTGACGGCATTCTGGTTATGCCGGGCCATGACTGGCGCCTACGCCGGCAGCCTGGTGGGCGGCGCCGTGTTCACCTTCTCCAGCTATCACTTCATGCACGCCGACGGGCACCTGCAGTTGACCGCACTCGAATGGCTGCCGCTGTTCGTGTTGTGCTGGATCCGCTTGTGCGTGCACCCGACGATTGGCCGCGGTCTCGGCGCCGCACTGGTGCTGTGGCTGGTGGCGCTGTGCGATCTGTACTACTTCGCCTACTGCGTCTTCACGGGCGCGCTGTTTTATTTCTGGCAAGCCCGCGAGCGGCGCGACCTGTGGTTCCTCTTCCGGCGGCCGGCGATCAGCGCGGTCGCGGCGTTTCTGGTTCCCGCCTCACTGACCTCGGGGTGGCTGGTCGCGGCCCTGGTCTATCAACAAGCCACTGACCCGCTGATTGGCACCCACTCGCCGCGCGATCTGTCGATGGACCTGCTGTCGCCATTCGTCTGGGGCTACTACTGGCGATTCCGTGACGCGGTGCAGCCCCTCTGGTTTCCGCTGGCGATGTACGTGACGGAAGCGAGCGTGTATGTCGGCCTGTCGGTGGTGGCGCTGTCGGTGTATGCCTGGCGGCAACGCGCCCGCGTGCCAGTGGCCCACCTCGGCTTCTGGATGATCGTCGTGGTGTTCTTCGGTGTGATGAGCCTTGGCCCCAACCTGCGGATCGCCGGCTTTGAATTGAGCCTCGGGCCGCGCGTGTCCATGATGGGGCACGACGATGTCAACCTGCTGGTGCTGCCGTACGCGGTGCTGTGGCTGGTGTTTCCGCCGTGGCGGCTGGCCGGCGTGCCCGTCCGCATGATGATCATGGTGCAGTTGGTGGCGGCGATCATGGCAGCCGGCGGGGTGCGCGCGCTGGCCAGCTCGTCATGGCCATGGCGCCGGCCGGCACTGGCGATCCTGCTGGCATGGATGGTGTTCGACTACCTGCCGATTCGCAGCCGTCTGACAGCTGATGTGATGCCGCAGTATGTGGCGGCGCTCCGCGATCTGCCGCCCGGCGGTGTGCTCGATCTCGCGTCCAACGCTCCACTCGCCCTCTACTACCAGACCGCGCACGAGCACCCGATTGGGTTTGGCTACATCTCGCGGACGCCCAACTCCGTGGACGTCGCCGATCAGACGCTGGCCACCATGATCCGGCAAGGCGAATGGGAGCAGGTGGCGACAAGCTACCGATTCACGTACGTCGTCAAGCGCGAGCAGGCGGCCGAGATCATGGTGCGCGGACTCGATCACGCGCCACTGCCAGACATTCCGATCGCCCGCCGCATCTACCTGGAGGACGGTGTCGCCATCTACAAGTTCTAGCGCGCTCTCCGCGCTCGACCGGCGGCTGCTGTTCATCACCGCGGCAGCGACCTCGCTCTGGTGCCTGGCGTCGGCGCGAATCCTCGGCGCCACGTTCGACGAGCCGTTCTATCTCGACGCCGGGATCGACGCGTGGCGGCGCGGTGATTTCCGTGAACTGCTGGCAGCCGGCACCATGCCGCTCCCGGCCTACCTGCAAACGCTGCCGCTCCATGCCGGCGAGTGGCTCACCGGCCAGCCATGGCCTGCCGGTGGCGACTTTGGCGCCGCGCTCGCCGTGGCACGCAGCGTCACGCTGCTGTTCTGGTGGATGTTGCTGGCCTACGCGATGCGGCTGGCACACGCGATTGGCGGATCGTGGGCCGGCCGTCTCGCGCTGCTGGTGATCGCGCTCGATCCCAATTTTCTGGCCCATGCGGCGCTGGCCACGACTGATGTCCCGTTCGCCGGTGCGTTGGCGGCGTTCGCCTACTACTACCGCGCGGGGCGAGATGACGCGCACTGGTTTCGCCGCACCGGGTTGCCCGCCGCCGTGTTTGCGGTGGCGCTGACGGCCAAGGCCAGCGCGGTCAGCTTCGGGCCGCTCGTCGTGATCGCCCTCGAGGCTGAGGCGTGGTGGCGCGGTCGGCGGCCCGCCATCGCCAACGCCATCCAGGTCTTCGCGATCGGTGGCGTGCTCGCGGTGATCGCCTGCGGCACGGGTGGGCAGCCGTCGTTCCAGGGCACGCTGGCCGGAATGGCGGCCGACCATCCGCTGCGGCCGGTGGTGATGTGGCTCGGCGGCCTGCCATGGTCACCGAATGCGTTGTCCGCGTTGTGGTTTCAGGCCGACCATAACAACACCGGTCAACCGACGTTTCTGCTCGGTTACGAAAGCGCGCGGTGGTTGTGGTTCTACGTACCGGTGTTGCCTGCGATCAAGTTGGCCATCCCAACGCTGGTCCTGCTGGCGGCCGCGATGCTCGCCCCGCAAGCGCGCACCCCGATCGTGATCGCAGCGTCAATGCTGACCGTGCTGTTGATGCTGCTCGTTCGCGTGCAAACCGGCATCAGGTTCCTGCTGCCGCTGCTGGCGCTGGGGCTGGCATGCGCAGCGGCGCGAGTGGCTCTCGCGGTGGAACAACTCCCCGACCGGCGGCGACGGGTCGCGGTCGGACTGGCGGCCGCGATGCTGGTCTGGCTCGGCGTGGGCACGGCGCGGACCTGGCCTGATGGCCTGCGCTACACCAACGAGTGGTGGGGCGGACCGGCGGAAGGTTATCGGGTCGTGAGCGACTCCAACTACGACTGGGGCCAGGGATTGCCCGAGTTGTCGGCGTGGCAGCGCGAGCGAAGGACGGATGTGGCCGTTTGGTACTTCGGCACCGACCCGCGATATCCGGAGTTACAGCGGTACGATCCCAGGCGCGATCGCTGGCCCGAAGGCGAGCGGTCCGTCGGCTACCTCGCCGTCAGCACCAGTCTCATGTACGGTGGCTACTTAACCGGCGAGGGGCCCGGCCGCCAGCTGATGCTGCACCTGCGATCGTTGACCCCGGTCGGGCGGACGCGAACGTTTCTGATTTTTGACGCGGCGGCGATCTACGACACCGGCGCGTCCGGCCGCTGATACTGGCCGAACAGGCTGACTGCGGCCGCCCCTTGCAGGAGGCGCAGGGCCAGCCGCCCCATGATGAAGCCCTGACCAATCAGGATGCTGCGCCAGCCGCCCAACCGCGTCCCGCCCACCACTTCGGCCGTGCCATAGAGCGTCATCAACGCGACGAAGAGCACGCCGATCAACAGGTAGACCGCCACCGCCTGGCCACCGTGTGCGCGCAGGAACGCGAGCGACGTCGCGATCGCAGGTGTGACCGCACGGCGCTCAACGACCACGCTGATGCGAGCGTAGTCGGCCGCCAGGCTGACGGCGATCAGGCAGGCGCCAAACACGGCGTAGAGCGCGACCCGCCAGAAGAACGCGGCGCGCTCGGTCGCGACCATCGCGGTGATCCACTCGAACACGGGTCCGAATAACACGGCATGCACAGTCAGGTACAACACGAGTTGAGTCGCGGCGGCCGCCAGGCTGATCGCGGCAAAGGCCACGACATGCTGCCGGCCGGCTCGAAAGAACGCCCGTGGTCCAAGACCGCGGCCGGCGCGAAGTCGAGCAATCCATCCGCCCCAGAGCCACGCCCACACGACACCCGCGAGCACGATCGGACCGAGCAGGACCAGCGGTTGGGAGGTGCCGTCGAGAATGGCACTCAGGTTGCTGAGCGGCGCCGCGAAGCCGATGATCGCCGGCGTAAAGGTGGCGGCCATGCCCTCGGCATGTTCGCGAAACTCGAGCCACCACTCGGCGTCGATCTCGGCGGTTCCCAGATAGACGGGCTGGCGATGCGCGAGTGCCTCGCGCAGTTGCGATTCGAGCACCACGCCAAACGGGACGGCCGCCAGCATGGTCGTGAGGGTCACGGCGATCAGCAGCACAGGAGCCGTGACCACGGCACGCACCCCAGCGCCGAAGGCGCGCAGCACAGACCTCATCGCGATCGGCCTTTCGTCATAACAGTGCCGTCGCCGCCAGCATCACGTCCTGCAGCCAGAGGAACCAACTGGCGGCGAGACGGGCCCCGGTTTCAGTGAGATGGGCGGGCGCGCGCGTGTTGTTGGAGCGATCACGGTCGAGCAACAGCATCGCATCGGGGTCGACGCTCACCGACACGGCGCGCGCCGGACCGGAGTACGTCAACGCGAACTCGGCGACGCGGCCGTCCCACCAATCCTCGGCGACGGTGCCGTCCTCGAACCGGGTGACCACGCGCAGCGAGCGGGCGTTCCGGAACGAGCCGCTGGCGGGCTCCGCCGTGCCGGTGAACACGCCGTCTCCGAACCGTTGCAGCGATACGTGCGTGCGATAGCTGCCCGCCGCGGACTGGTCCGGTTCGCTGCTGAACCCGCTGATCCCGTAGTCGAGGTGCGTGCCGGAGCGAAAGGCGTCGTCGAAGAACCACCGCAGGTCGCGGCCGCGCTGTTCGGTGATCACCGCGGCCAGATCGTTCTCGGCCGCCTGGCCGGCTCGCCAGCGTTGATTGAAGCCCTGTAACACCTGCTGCATGGCCGGCCAGCCGAGGTAACGCTCGAGCGTGTGGAGTGCCAGCGCCACGCGTTGCGCCTCGCCGCCAGTCGCGGACGATGCCGCCCGCCACGGCGCCTCGGCCGGTCGCTCAACTTCGGCGAAGTGCCGCATTCGCGGACGGGGATCGGTCGGCGATGGCGACCACTCGATCGATCGCGTGGTGTAGGGCACAAATCCGCCGAACCATCGGGCGGTCGCAAAGTGCCGGCCCTCAAGTTGTTCGTGGATGGCACGCACGCCGACATACAGCGCCAAGCCTTCACCGAGACGGCGTTGCGCATCGCTGCTGCCAGCCGGAACCGGCCAATACTGCCGCGCCAGCGCGGCCACCAGAGTCCGCTCGAGGGCGCGGTCCGACGGGGGCTCAAGCGCGCGCGCCGTGGTGACGACCGTGCCAGCATATGAGGCGCCGGCCCATGGGCTGTTCCAGGGCAGATCGATCACCGTGAGTTCAGGGATGGCGAGGGGGCCGTGCCACTCGTCGAGCCGCTTGAGCGCGGACGTGGTGGCGTCGATGAGGCGAGAGCCGCGACCGGCGGTGTCAGGCTTCAAGATGAAGCGCACGGCAAGCGGCTCGGCACCGGCGCGCTCGATGCGTTCAATGCGTGTCTCATAACCACGCGCGGCTTCGGCGATGGCCGCCGGCGCCTGAGGCTGCGCCAGCATCGCGACGGGTGCCGTCACGCCGCATGCGACCGCGATCGCCAGCCAGAGACCTCGTCTGCTCGACACCGAGCGTGTATAGTACAACAGCGAGTGCAGGACATGGCCTGGCCTCGCGCCTCGATACCGTGATTGCCCGCCGCGACCTCCTGCGAATCGCCGCGTCTGCGGCCCTGACCTGGCCACTGCGCGCCTCGTTTTCCACGCTGCAGGCGGCGGCTCCCGAAGTCCTTTACAACGGCATCACGCTCGGCGCGCCGTGGCCGCCGCAGCTCAAGTATCCGGATGAGCACCCGGTGCTGCCGCCGTACCTGCTCGACCCGCCGGGCGTGATTCCCGTCGATCTCGGCCGCCAGCTGTTCGTCGATGACTTCCTGATCGAAGAAACGTCGCTCGCGCGCACCTGGCATCGCGCCACCTATCACCCGGCCAATCCCGTGCTGCGACCAGAGACGGCCTGGGAACGGCGCGATGACGTGTCCGAACGTACCAATCAGCCGCTCAATCCCTCGGCGATGGTGTTCAGCGACGGCGTGTTCTTTGACCCGGGCGATCGGCTGTTCAAGATGTGGTACATGGCCGGCTACGGGTCGTCCACTTGCCTGGCCGTATCGAAGGACGGCGTCGCCTGGGAGCGCCCGGTGTACGACGTGGTTGCCGGGTCGAACATCGTCAGCACCGCGATTCGCGACTCAAGCACCGTGTGGCTCGACCTTGACTCCGCCGATCCGAAGCAGCGGTTCAAGATGTCGATTTGGTACGACCACGCGGTCGTGCTGTACGCGTCGCCGGACGGCATCCACTGGACCGAAATCGGCAAGACCGGCCGCGCGGGCGATCGCTCGACATTTTTCAGGAACCCATTCCGGCAGAAGTGGGTGTTCAGCATCCGCAGCAACCAGTACGAAAACGTCTTGAGCGGACGCTATCGCCGCTATTGGGAAGACAGCGACTTCTCGGCGGCTCGTAACTGGAGTGGACGCGAACCGGTGGCATGGGTCAAGTCCGACTCGAGCGACTTTGCGCGGCCCGGTGTGGCGCTCAAGTCGGAGTTGTACAACCTCGACTGCGTGGCCTATGAAAGCCTGATGCTTGGGCTGTTCTCGGTCTGGCGCGGCGAGTCGCCGACGCGCGAGAAGATTAACGAAGTGGCGCTCGGCTTCAGCCGCGATGGCTTCCACTGGCACCGCCCCGACCGCGAAACGTTTCTCGGCGTGTCCGAAGAGGAAGGCAGCTGGAACTGGGGCAACGTGCAGTCGGCGGGCGGCGGCTGCGTCATTGTCGGCGATCGCCTGCACTTCTACGTCAGTGGTCGCCAGGGGCGGCCTGGCACGGACGCGCCCGGCGTCTGCAGCACCGGGCTGGCGACGCTGCGCCGTGACGGTTTCGCGTCGATGGATCGGCAGCCTGGCGATCGGCGAGTGCGGCGCCTTTCGAGCATCGCCGAGGGCACGCTCACGACCCGGCCGCTGCGCTTCAGCGGCGGGCATTTATTCGTGAACGCCGAGGCCGCTGGCGGTGAACTTCGCGTCGAGGTCCTCGACCGCAACGGGACGGTGCTGTCGCCCTTCACCACGAGCAACTGCGAACCGATCGGCGCCGACAGTACCCGCATCGCCGTCCGCTGGCGCCAGGGGAACCTGGCTGACCTGGCCGGTGAGGTCGTCCGCTTCCGGTTCTCACTCACGCGTGGCCGGCTGTTCGCGTTCTGGGTCAGCCCGTGGCCGAGCGGCGAGAGCCGCGGCTTTCCAGCCGCCGGCGGGCCAGAGTTCTCAGGCTCGGTCGACACCAGAGCCGGCCGATGACCGCCGTGCGGCAGGCTCTCGTACGAGTTCTTGATTCGCGGTCCAGCGTCTACGCCGCGTGCGGCCTGAGTCTGGCCCTCGGCCTCGCCTTCGTTTTTGTCTGGGCGCCCCATCCCTGGGGATGGGCCGGGATCGACTACTACCATGTGCTGGCGCAGGAACTCGCGCGCGGCGAGCCGTTCTCCACGACCGACGTACCGTGGGGATACGCCTACTTCGTGGCGTTCTGGTATTGGCTGTCCGGCGAGACGCTGTGGGTGCCCCTCGTCGCGCAGGTCGTGGCCAATGCTGCCGTGCCCCTGCTGCTCTACCACCTCGTGGCCCCGCTCGGTGGGCACCGCACCGCCGTGATGTCGGCGCTGCTGGCCGGGGTGCTCTCGTTCAACACCGTCTACGCCTCGACGCAGGCATCGGACGCGATCTGCACGGTGCTCTTCACCGCCGCGTTGTTGCTCTTCGCGCGCGGTTTCCGATCCCATAGCGCGGTCACGTTCGCGGTCGCCGGGCTGCTCTCCGGGCTGGCGCCGCAGTTCCGGCCCAACCTGATTCTGTTGCCCGGTCTCGCCGCCGCCGTCTATGTCGCATACGGGCCACGCTCGCCGGAACGCTGGCGCAATGCCGTGCTCTACCTCGCCGTAGTCGCCGTGGCGCTCGCGCCATGGACGATCCGCAACTACCGGCTGACCGGCCTCGTGCTGCCCACCAGCACCCATGGCGGACAACAACTCTGGTACGGCAGCTTGCAGACCGGCCCGCATCTCGAGAGCCAGTCCTACAACCCGCGCCGGGTGTTTGAGTTTGCCGGCTTCGGCTACACCAGCCTGATCGAGACGTCGATCGTGATCTCTGCGGATGCGACTGGCTGCATTGGCCGTGACATGCCGGTGGTCGAACTGATCTACTGGACCGACCGCAATCCGCAAAAACAGCGCCGGGCGTCGCGGGCCACGACCGGTCGGCTCGAGTTCGAGCTGCCAGGGCAGCCGGCAGACACGGCCGTCTACTACTACTTCGAAGGCCGCTGGACCGACGGCGGAGCAACGGTCGCGACGCCCCTGCAAGGCGAGGCTGCGCCCTACGTCACCTTCGTATCCAGTGACCACCTCGGTGACCTCGACCGCCACGGCGACCTGCTCGACCTCTTCGATCTCGTACGGTTGATGCGCACGCTCGCGTGGCGGGAGGCGTTGCCGTATGCGGACCGCCTTGATCTCAATGGCGATGGCCAGACCAATCAGCCGGATCTGGCCGCGGCCGTCGCCGCACTCATCGGTTACGTGCCGCAACGCGAGCCACCGGCTGTGCAACTCGACGTGTCGGCTTCGCGGGCGATGCTCAAGTTTCCAGATGGCTCGACGCTGTCAGTGCCGCGGACGTTCACCGGCCGGATCACCGACCTCGAGGCCATTGGCGAACTCGCCGGCAACCTCGTCTCCAAGAGCCGCTCGTTCGCGGCCATCGTCGCCGCGCGGGCGCCGTCCGTCCCGCACGTCTGTCACGTCGTTGACGATGTGAGGGTGAATGACGTGTATTACCGGAAGGAGCCGCACCGGCTCAACCGCTACACTGCGCTGGCGTTCGACAACATCGGCCGCGCGCCGGTCGACTTCGCGATGGCATCGGCCTACCGCTTGTTCCGCATGTTCATCATCCGCGGCACCGACGACATCTCGACGGCGCAGCAATTTTCCTCCTCTCGACTCGCGTATGGCGCCGGCCAGGCGCTGTCGACGCTGTACTTCGTCGTCTTTCTCTGCGGCGTCGTCATCGCCTGCCGGCGGCGCTCCGCCCTGGTCGGCTTGCTGCTGCCGATTGCCTACGTGCCGCTGACGATTTGCTTTGTGTTGACGAACATGCGCTACACCGTCACGGTGCAGCCGCTGATGTTCGTGTTCGTGGGGTTGGCGCTGTTGGTGTGGCTGCGGCTGGATCGGGCGGATGACGACGAGCGCTAGGGCGGCGGCCCGGACGAAGGAAGGTGGGGCCGGAGGACGGTCTGCGCGACAAACCGTGAGCCGGCCGGGGTCAGGTGCCCGGCATCGAACGCCAGCAGTTCGTTGGTCGTGCCGTCAACGACCGCCTGGCAGCCCTGTTCCGTGCACAACGCATCGACGAGCGAGACGTAGGTCAGGCTCGCCGATGAAGCGAGCCGCAACTTCAACGCCCGGTCGGCGGCCAGCACCGACTGCGCCAGGCCATGGCTGACCCTCGAGTAGTCCCGGCCCCAATACTGGCTCACCACCACCTCGGGCAACGATGGCGCCCATTGCGGCGCCGGTCCGATCACGATGACCCGGGCAGCACCCAGTTGGAGGATCCGATTGGCGAGTGGCTCCCAGTCGATCTGCTCGTGGTCCGACATCTGCGCCAGGATCACGACTTGCGGCCTGATCGCGGCAATCTGACGAACGGCTAGCTGGTTGGCGCGCCGACAGCGCCCGTCGGGTACCCCGCCATAGTCGAGGGTGTCGGGCCGGCAGAGCGAGGTCGCAATCTGCGACACCTGCACACCACGAGGCGCGACGCTGCGCAGCCCAAGCGACAAGGCCTGCGCGTAGGAATCGCCCCACAGGAACCAGGTTCCGGCCGTGCCGGGTTGCGTGCACGACGGATCGATCGCGTCGCGCAGGCGCCCGGTTGGCCAGTCCATGAAGTCGCACTCCTGCCGGTAGGCGTCGGAAATACCCTGCTTGCGCATGCGGTCGTAGTACTGGAGGAAGTGGGCGGTGTCGGTGCGGTTGAGCGCGCGCTCAATGAGCCCGCCGGAACGAACGGTGTATTCGGCGACGCCGAGCACGCCAAGCATGGCCATCACCAGAATCGGTAGAGCCGGGCGCCTGAACCGACCGAATCGCGCCGGCTTTTCGATGGCCACGTAGGTCAGCCATGCCAGCGCCACACTGAGCAACACCAGCCCGGACCGCACGGTCCACGGCGGCGTCTCGCCAGCCATCAGGCGCGCGTACGAGAGCAACGGCCAGTGCCAGAGATACAGGGGGTAGCTGATCAAGCCAAGCCAGACCGCACCCGGACGCGCGAGCCACGTGCGATTCAACCAGGCATCGGGACCCGCGGCCATGATCAGAAAGGCGCCGCCGGTCGGCAGCAGCGCCCAGCGTCCCGGATAGTGAGTGCGCTGGTTGACGACCACGACTGCCAACGCGATCAACGCAAGGCCCACCGCACTGACGGCACTCGCCCACCGTCGTCGGTCGGCGGCGGTCGCTGGCAGCAGCCGCCGCAGTCGCTGCTCGATTGCTGGTTCGTACGGCAGGCACGCCAGGACGGCGCCCGCCAGCAGTTGCCAGAACCGGGTGAAAGGTGAGAAGAATGTGCCGACCAGATCGACTCGGATGCTGATCAAATTGAAGAGCAGGGAACTCGCGAGCAGCCCGGCGGTCAGCCACAGCGGCCGGATGCCGATCTGCCAGCCAAGCCACAACAGCAGCGGCCAGGCGAGGTAGAACTGTTCCTCGACACCCAGCGACCACAAGTGCTGCAACGGTTTGGTGTCGGCCGCGCCATCGAAATAGCCGGCTTCGTTCCACAGCGCAAAGTTCGACACGAACAACACGCCGGCCCGCATGTGGTGTGCCAACCGCTGATAGTCGTCAGCAAAGAGTACGAACCACCCGATCGCGTAGCTCGCGACCAGCATGACGATCAGCGCCGGAAAAATGCGCCGCACGCGCCGGGCATAGAACTCGGCGAAGCTGAAACGTTGCTGGTGCAACGCGCTCAGCAGGATGCCGGAGATCAGGAAGCCCGAGATCACAAAGAACACATCGACGCCGACAAACCCGCCTGGCACCGCCCCCGGCCAGGCATGGAAGGCCACCACCAGCATCACGGCCACGGCGCGAAGACCGTCGATGTCGGCGCGGTATTGGTCTGGCGTCATCCGCGATGCCGCCACCGGACCGCCAGGACGTCTTTCACCAGCGAGGAACAAGACTTCAACATCGAAACCGAATCGATCGCACTGCTGGCTACCGCGCGGACAGCTCGGTCAACCGCATCGGCGACGCCCTCAGCATCGGCGATTCCCCGCCTCACTGAATAGCCCTTGCCACGATTGACGTGGTTGACGAGGACCCGGACGTTGGCGCAGCCCCGGGCGGCGCTTCGCCCCTCGGTCACGGCGCCATCGCCGTCGCCGTCGATCACCACCAGCAGCTCCCATTCATAAGGTTGTGCTGACAAGTACTCGCAGGCGTGCGCGATGGTGGTGGCAATGCGTTCGCGTTCGTTGAACGCGGCAATGATCAGGCTCAGTCGCATGCGATCACGGCTGAAAGGGCTGCGCCATGGCAAACACCTGGCCCACGGGGCGGCCGAGGGGATCGCGGGCGGTGAATACCGGGACGTGCCCGGCCGGCAACAGCCGGCGGCCTTCCACGCCTGCGTCAAACACCACGAAGTATTCCTGATCTGGCGCGTGGCGATCGGCCGGCGAGGTAACGGTCGCTGGCCTGAGCCCGCCGGGTACAAGGGCGCCCGCCAGCATCTCGACGTGAATCCGGTCGCGATCGGGCCACGCCAGGTAACGCAGCGACCAGTAGAGACCCCAGTTCTCGGCCACCACTCGCACCACGCCCACCGACCGTGAGGCCTCGTGCACGAAGGCGAAGGCGGCGTCTTTGGGTTCAGTCGCACCGGTCTTGAAAGACGGTTGCGATTCGCCGCCGCGAACCACGATCGGCACGAAACAGGCTGCGGTCAGGACGGTGACGAAGCCGGCCACGACCACGCCAACCACCGGCACCGCCACGCGAACGGGTGTGGCCAGCGCCGCATCCAGCGCCATGGCGCAGATCACGATGAGCGGAGCCAGCAGGAACATGGCGTAACGTTCCGTCGGCGCCGCAAACGAGCCCGGCAGCGCCACGATCTGAAACACCACCAGACTGGCTCCAACACCGGCACTCAGCCCGACCCACCGTTGGGCGGGGTCACGCTGGAGGCGTCGCCACCCGAACCACACCGAAGCCACGAACAGAATCGCCGCGGCGATCTCCGCGGACCACGCTGTGGCCGCCGGCACCGGACCGGCGATGTGCGTGGCCGTGGTCACACCGGCGAACAGGCCAAGCACGCCGTGGACCACGCTGAGCCAGCCATCGAGCGAGAGGGCGCGGCCACTCCGGCGCCGATGACGAGGCGGCGGCGGGCGCCAGAGCCGGCCGCCCGGACACGGGCGCGGGCCATCGGGAACCAGGCCCCAGCGACGATCGGCACGGCGAACACGTTCGTGGGATGAACCGCAATGCCACCGAAGGTCGCCAGTGCCGCGAGCAGGGGACGATCAGCAAAGGCGAACGCCACCGCGGCCAGCGTGAAGAACGGCGTCGCGCTCGGATCCCAGCCAAATCGCGAATCTGCGACGGCCGCCGGTGAGACCGCGATCAGGGCGGTCGCGATCAAGGCGGCTCGCCTGGGGATTGCCGATGCCGGTCGTGAAGAACGGCCGCTGCCCCTCGAGCAGGAGCTGGGCGTTGACGCCGTACCACGCCTCGTCGCCGTTGATGCCGGGCCAGCGATCAAGGCCGACCACGCGCAGCGTCACGCCAGCCATGATGATCGCACCCAGCATGAGCCGACGCTGGCTCATGGAACGGGCGGCGCCGATGGCAGGATCTCAAGTATCGAGATCTCCAGCCGCAACAGTGACACGCCGCGGGCCCGGCACACTGCGGTGATGGCGGCTTCGCGCGCGGCATCGACCGACCGCCGATTGATGACCACCGTGTCAATGCGATGCGCGGTGATGACGCGGTCCAGCATCTCCGGCGTGCCCAGCACCGGGTAGCCCTGCACCCGCATCCTGGTGAGCCGCGGGTCATCCTCCAGGAAGCCGACGAGCCTGAGCGACGCCCCGCCGTGATCCCGCAGCTCGCGCAGCGCCACAGCGACGTTCTCGCCGGCCCCGTACACCAGCGCCCGGCGCGTCGTCCGGCGCTGGCGAAAGACGAACTCCTCCATCAACCGCAGCGACGCGCGCGAGGCCGTGACCAGGCCGCCGAGGAGCACGGCGTAGATCAGGAACACCGCGAGGGAGTAGCGATCGCGGCTGCCCAGGAGGTGGATCAGACCGGGCGCCGTCACCGTGCCCAGCAGCACGCCCGCAGCGATCGTGACGCCGTCCATCAAGCCGAAGAAGTGCCAGCTGCCGCGATAGACACCGACGATGAAGAACGCGATCAACTGGACCGACAGCACCGTCGGCAAGGTCGCGTAGAACTGCTCGGCGTTCTTCAGGTAGGTCTCACCCTCGAACCGCAGTTGGTAGGCGCCGTAGTAGGCCAGGCTGATCAGCCCGAAATCCAGCAGCACTTCGGCGACCCGCCGCTTGTAGGTGAACTCCGGCGTCAGCACGGTGATCGCCGGCGACGGGCCCTGGCTCGGCGCCTCGTCGTAGACCCGGACGCGCGCAAGGTAGACCGCGAACAGGCACATGACCAGCATGAACATCGCCGCCACCGGCAGCGACCAGCCGTCGCTGGTGCTGCGCAAGGTCACGCCGATGAGGCCGCCGACCGCCGCCAGCGACCACAACACGATCACCGCGGTCCGCTCCGACAATCCGATCGCGACCAACCGATGTGACGAGTGATCGCGGCCACCGGTGGCGGGCGACCGCCCGGACAGCAGGCGCGAAACGGTCACCAGCGTGGTGTCGAAGATCGGCAAGAGCAGCACGAACACCGGGCCGACGATCACCGACAGCACGTCGGCGCGGCTGCCACGGACCCCTTCGTGGCTCAGGGTAAAGGTCGCGAGTGTGAACCCCAGCAACAGCGAGCCGCTGTCACCCATGAAGATGGAGGCCGGTGGAAAGTTGTAGAGGAGAAATCCCGCCACCGCTCCCGCGAGTGCAGACAGGATGGCGATCTCGGTCGCGGCCCGATCGGGGTCGGCGCCGGTGGCCAGGCCAACCATCAACATGACCGCCACCACCAGCGCGGTGCCGGCGCACAGGCCATCCATGTTGTCGAGCAGGTTGAAGGCGTTGGTCAAACCGACGACCCACAGCATGGTCAGCGCGCTGTCGCCGAGCCGCGAGTCGATCCAGTTCAGCTGGTAGCCGTAGTAGACCAGGGCGGCGGCCAGGGCGATCTGGGCAATCAACTTGGTGGCGGGCTTCAGCGAGATGAAGTCGTCGACCAGTCCGGTCAGGAAGATCAACAGCGCCGCGATCAGCGGTACCGCGGCATCGCTGGCCATGCCGGTCACGACCGCTGTGAGTCCCAGCGACACGCCAATCGAGACGCCGCCCAGCAGCGGCACGGTGCCACGGTGCCAGCGGTCGTTACGCGGGTGCGCGACCACGCCGGTGCGGTGCGCCAACTTGCGGCACAGCGGCACAATCGCGACGGTCAGCATGAAGGCGATGATGAAGGGCGTGGCCATGGCCAGGGTCATGCGCGGCCTCCCCAGGTCGGCAGCAACGCCAGCCAGCGCTCGAAGGTCAGCAGGGTCCACAAGCGATGGCCATGATTGGCCCGTCGTTCGAGGTGATCAGTCACCAGTCTGCGAACGTACGCCTGGTCGACGTAGCCGCGCAGCTTCGCGCCAGGCGCCAGCAGGTTGTCACGCAGGCAGTCACGAAGCTCACCGCGGAACCAGGCGTCGAGCGGCACGCCGAATCCCTTCTTCGCACCCTGTTGCACCTCGGCCGGCACCAGGTCAGCGAAGGCCTCGCGCAACACCGCCTTGGTCGTCCGGCCATCGAGCTTGAACCGGTCGGGCAGGCCTGCGACATATTCCATCAGTTCCCGATCGAGGAACGGCGAGCGCGATTCCAGCGAGTTCGCCATCGTCATGCGATCCGCCTTCACGAGCAGGTCGTCATGGAGATAACTGTGGAAGTTGGCGGCCAGCAGCTGGTTGAGCGGCGACGCCCCCTCGACACCCGCGAGGTCGCGAATGTGATGGCAGACATCAACCGGGGAGTCGTCCAGCGACGAACCCAATCCAAGCAACACGCCGAGGTCGTCGTGAAAGGCACCGGCCCAGGCCACCAGCCGCTGCTGACGGGGCAATTGCGCGGCTCGCACAAAGCGCCGTCCACGCGCGAGCAGTTGCCGCTCGTTGCGCGGCGTTGGCAACACGGACAACAGGGTCGAAGCGGCGGCACTCGCCCACGACGGCACGCGATCGGCGGCCAAGGCGGCACCGAAGCGAAGGTATCCGGCAAACACCTCGTCACCGCCGTCACCGGTCAGCGCCACGGTCACGTGTTCGCGCGTCAGTTTCGACACCAGATAGGTCGGGATCGCTGACGAATCCGCGAAGGGCCCATCGTGGTGATAGACCAGGGTATCGAGCAGGTCGATGGCCGACGGCTGCACCTTGAACTCGGTGTGACGGGTGCCAAACCGCGCGGCCGTTGATCGCGCGACTGCGGTCTCGTCGAAGTCTGAATCGCCCGCGAAGCCAAGCGTGAAGGTCCGCACTGGCTCCTTCAGCAGTCGACTCATCAAGCCGACGATGATGGTCGAGTCGATGCCGCCGCTGAGAAACGCACCAAGTGGTACGTCCGCGACGAGCCGGCGTTCGACGGCGGATGTCACCAGCTCTCGCACGCGGCGGGCGGCATCCGCGCGCGAGGGCGAGGCCGAGGTGGCGTGCGGCCCAGGAAAGGTCAGCTGCCAGTAGCGCCGCTGTGTCTGCTGACCATTCCGCTCGAACGTCACGACCGTGCCTGGCTCGACATGGCGCACGCCGCGATAGACGGTCTGCGGGTGCGGAACGTAGCCGTAGAGAAAGTAGTACGGGATTGTCTCCGCATCCACCTCGAGGTTGAGATCGGGGTGCGCGAGCAGTGCCTTGGGCTCGGAGGCGAATACCACGCGGTCGTGGGTCGCGTAGGTAAAGAGCGGCTTCTTGCCGGCGCGATCGCGCGCCAGCAACAGCCGGCCACGCCGCTCATCCCACAGCGCGATGGCGAACATCCCGTCCAGCCGGTCGATGGCACGGTCACCCAGCTCCTCGTACAAGTGCACGATGACTTCGGAATCGGAGTGCGAGCGAAAGACGTGCCCGCTGGCGACCAGCTCTTTCCGCAGGTGCTGGAAGTTGTAGATCTCGCCGTTGAACACGAGCTGGACCGAGCCGTCTTCATTGCCAACCGGCTGGTTGGCCACCGCCCTGAGGTCGATGATGCTCAAGCGGCGGAAGCCGAGACCGGTGGTGCCGTCGCCGGAGCGGTAGGTGGCACCGTGGTCGGGGCCGCGATGTCGCAGCGAATCGGTCATGGCCGACAGCGCGGGTTCAGCCACCGGACGTCCGGTGGCGAAGCTCATCTCTCCGCAAATGCCGCACATCTCAGGAAACCATCTCCATCAGATCCAGCCCCGCCGCCAGTAGTCGGCCAGTGCCAGGTACTCGTGCAGGATGCCGCGAATCTGCTCGAGCGAGGCGCCCCGCTCGTGCGTGTAAAACTGGCTCTGCGGCACCGGCGCCGGCACCACGACGATGCCGGGCGCCAGCTTGCGCCAGGTCAACATCGCGCGACGCATGTGGTACGGCGAGCTGACCAGCAGGATGCGATTCCAACCGTTGCGATCGAGCATCTGCTTCGTCAACCGCACGTTGTCGTAGGTGTTCTTGGCTGCTTCCTCGAGCAGGATGGCCTCGGCCGGCACCCCGTTATCGATCGCGACCGCCTTCATCACCTCGGCTTCGCGCAGCGTGAAGACGTAACCGGATGAGAAGATCAGCTTCGGCGCGTAGCCAGCGCGATAGAGATCGACCGCCTGGGTGACGCGCTCCTGGAAGCCGATGGGCTTGCCCGACTCGCCGACGCCGCCGGCGAAGACCACGATCGCCTCCGCTGCTTGCGGTGGGGCATCCATCAACAACGGACTGGCGGCCCACCACAGCGCCGGCGTCTGGAACAACAGGAGGTAGAGGGCGACGGCGGCGATCAGGCCTTCGGCGGTGCGGCGGCGGGCCGCGGCGTAGGCCCGCCGCAGGCGCTCTTCCCACCCGCGGGCGTCGTGGCTGCGCAACGCAATCACGCCGTCAATCAAGGCCGACATGTCGGCGAGACGCCGGGTCCAGCCATTGCGTTCGGCCACGGCGATGCGGCGCGTGCGGGCGTCGGTCGTGGTCTCGGTCATTCCGCGTTGAATCGCTGCGGCAAACTCGCTGGCGGTCTTCCCCACCGCGACCATGTCGCCATGCTCGCGGTTGAAGCGATGCACCTCGGGCAGGTCGGTGGCGACCACCGGCTTGCCCATGGCCAGGTACTCATTCATCTTCGCCGGGTAGACGTTGGCGGTGTAGTCGGCTATGCGATACGGCACCAGGCCGACGTCAAAGCCCTGCACGTATCCGGGCACCGCCGTATGAGGCCGCTGGCCGAGGAGGTGAATATTGGGACACGCCTCAAGTCGCGAGACCTCAACCTGCGCCGGCCCGATCAACGCAAAACTCGTGTCAGGCATCAGCCTGGCAACGGCCGCCAACAGATCCTGGTCGACCCATTGATGCAGGCCACCGACATAGCCGGCCACCGGCCTTGGCAACCGGGCCAGGTCGTCCGGCACGGCCACGCCGGATTCACGAGCGGCGCCGAACGCCTCCAGGCTGACCCCTGACGGAAACAGGTGAACCCGTTCGCTGAAGCGGGCCGCGCGGGCTCGCAGCTTCTCCGAAGTCACGAACACCAGGTCGGCGTCGCGAAACAGCAGCTCCTCGCTGGCGACAATCCGGCGGGCATCGACCGAGCTGGACGCAAACTCGTCGACGCAGTGGTAGATGGTGGCCACCGGGTCGATCCGGGCGATCACGTCGCGCGCCAGCGGCGTCGGCAGAAACGTCCAGACGATCGGTCGCGAGAAGCCGGTCGCGCGCATCCAGCGGGTGATGCTGCGCATCATCACCTGCCGATTGATCCAGCCGGCAATGCGCGAGTACGGCAGTGGCAGCACCAGCGGCGAATGCACGAACAGGTTGGGGCGTTCTTCGCGGAAGCCGTTGGTGCCGCGGCGCCAATTCTTGAGCCGCGCACGGATCCGGCCGACGTCGCTGACCCGCACCTGCCGGACGCCGGTGTTCTCGATGAACAACACGCGGTGGCCATCGGCCGCGAGCCGCGACATCAGCTCCTGGTGACCCTGCCAGATAAAGTCCCAGTCGATCGACGAGATGCAAAGAATGTCGTGCTGACGGTTCATCGGGTGGCGAGCTGCTGGTAGGTGTCGAGCCACTGCTCGGCGACGTGCTCCATGGTATAGCGACCTTCGACCGTGCG
>Ga0163144_10006008_pt1 | contig 26911 bp, 26 predicted proteins | sample OliLak19BULKMAT1_FD_123175 | JGI IMG/M metagenome (GOLD analysis project Ga0163144, IMG submission 123175) | Freshwater microbial mat bacterial communities from Lake Vanda, McMurdo Dry Valleys, Antarctica - Oligotrophic Lake LV.19.BULKMAT1 | ecosystem: Environmental > Aquatic > Freshwater >...
CAGCGATCTATATTTTACCACGGATCTTGTATTCGGGATACCTAACAGGAACCCATTCTTAGCAGTTAATGGCCTGAATTTTGGCTTTTGGGATGCGTTCCTTCCGCTTTGGAATAAACGTTGGGAAAGCAGCAATCGCTGGGTAGTTTATGACGAAGGTACACCAACAGTTATACTTGATACTGACCCGGCTCAAACAACGATGGTTACCGGGCCTCATAATTATCTAACATCTGCTACTAAATATGATATGATATCTGAAAGCTTTTATACCGAAAGTATGAGCTATCAAAATTGCGGAGGGGGAACTGATGATTTCACAGCTCCGGCAGTCAAACAATTTAAACCCCGTCCGAACGGTGTTCTGGCCGGGCGGGCACTTAGCCCGGTTGCTAAGTTGCAAAGGATATTATCTGGCTCGTCAAAAAATATTAAACAACAATTGATGGAATTAAAAAGGCAGTTGAGGAAATAAACTTAATAAAGTTGTTAAAGAACTAAGCTACTTTAATAATTTGAAAGCAAATCACAACTGCAATCACGACAATACATTTTTAATTGCACTTGCTTTCAACAAACACTCATCGTATTCTTTTTCTGCATCGCTGTAAAAGGTTATTCCACTCCCCACCAGATAAGAAAGATAGTTGTTGGTTGCATTATAAAGAATACTCCGGATCACCACATTAAAATCAAAATTACCATCAGGAGAGATATAACCAACAGCGCCGGAAAAGAGTCCCCGTTTGGTTTGTTCGTATTGGTTGATCAGTTGCAATACCCTTCGTTTAGGAGCACCTGTCATGCTGCCCATGGGAAATGTTGCACGAATCAAATCAGTAAATTTCATTTCTTCTTTTATTTCACCGCTTACAGATGAAATCATTTGGTGCACTTGCGGAAAAGAATAAATGCCGAACAGTTCATCTACTTTCACTGTTCCTTCTTTGCACACACGGCTGAGATCATTGCGAACAAGATCCACCACCATTACATTTTCACTACGATCTTTTTCACTTTTGTATAATTGATTCTTCAATACGTCATCTTCGGCTGTGTCCAATGGGTCCCGTTTCAATGTTCCTTTAATGGGTTGAGACAGCAATTGATTTCCCTGCTTACGTAAAAACCGTTCAGGGCTTGCACAAAGCAAATAACTATTTTCAACTTTATAAAATGCAGAAAAGGGATTGGGTGAAATGTTGGTGAGTGATTGATAAGTTTGAAGAGGATCTAAAGCAACTCCTTCTGCAAAAAACTCCATACAGTAATTCAGTTCATAACAATCGCCACGAAGAATATGCTGTTGAATCGTTTTGATTGTTTTGATATACTCCTCTTTTGAAATACGTTCTTCAATATATACTTTTGTATTGTGCGAAGAAGATGTAATATGTTGCTTACTGATTTGCCGAAATACTTCTGCATGATCCTCTTTCAATGAACCGATACTGATTTCCTGATCACTTAGTTGAAAAACATATTGGGGAATAAAAAAAAACAAATCAGAAAATCCTATCCTGTTTTCCTGTGCAGATTGCAAGTCTTCTGTTTCATTGTTAAGATCATAACCCAAATGCCCAAAGCACCAATCAGTATGCTCATCAAGAAACAGTTGCAAATCATCCAACGCATTTCCTGCATTGGCTGCAACCGATGCAACAGTACCACAACCAACAAGACATTCGTAACTGTGACCGGGCAACTGGTAATGATGATTATCCAAAAAAGAACAAATGTTGAACCGGTTACACCAGCTCAACATTTGACTTTTAGTTTCAGACAGATCTGTTATGGAAAAAGATTGAAAGCTTCTTTTCACTTAGTTAGTTAAAAATCATCATCGTCATCATCAAAATCATCTGCGCCACCACCCATATCAAACTCTTTAAAATCATCATCAATTTTAAAATCCTCTTCTTCTTCGGCTGCTTTCTTTTTGCCAGCAACCGGGCTTTTACCTTTTGATTTAGGTAAATCAAATTCTTCAAAGTCAGGATCGTAATCATCATCTTCATCTCCCTTATTCCAATTATCTTCTTCTACATCAGCTCCTGCATCGTCCTCATCGTCATCCTCTTTACCTTTCGATTTTGACGCAGTTACTTTACCACCCTTTTTAACAACGGGTTCTTCCTCCAGTTCTAAATCATCATCATCCTCATCCGTTTCTTCCTGTACTTTTTTAGGCTTACTGTCAGCCTTTTTTGAATCATCATGGTTGGATGATAATTTGTCGTCGGTTTTCTTAATTGATTTTGCCATGTTTAACAACGATTATGCTGTAAAATTTCAAAGGGATTTTGAATTAGCCAAACTTTTTTATACTTATTTTAAAATCATTTTTATTTTACGATATAATAATCTGATCTCTTCCGGGGCCATTAGACACATATTTAACTTCTACTCCCAGATATTCATTGATAAAACTAAGATACATATTCATTTGTTCTGGAAAATCATTCCAGGTTTTACATTCTTTAATGGGTTTACTCCAGCCCTTAAAAGCTTTGTACACCGGCTCTACTTTGGCTTTACTTATTTGAAAAGGTATTTCTCTGGTTTCTTTTCCATCTACTTTATACGAAGTACATACTTCAAGATCAGTAAAACTGTCTAACACATCGGCTTTGGTCATCACAATCTTTGTAACACCGTTGATCATGCAGGCAAAATTCAAAGCTACCAGGTCAATCCATCCGCAACGGCGTGGCCTGCCTGTTGTAGCGCCAAACTCACTTCCAATTCGGCGTAATTCATCTCCCGTAGCATCGAATAACTCAGTTGGAAATGGACCACTGCCAACCCTTGTACAATACGCTTTTGTGATTCCAATAATTTCGCCAATTTTGTTCGGTGCAATTCCCAGGCCGGTACTTACTCCTGCAGAAATTGTATTTGAAGATGTTACAAACGGGAAGGTTCCAAAATCAACATCCAGCATACTGCCCTGGGCGCCTTCGGCCAACACTTTTTTGCCTTCTGCAATTTTTGCGTTGATAAAATATTCGCCATTTACAATATTGAGTTGTTTCAGAAACTCTATGCTTTCAAAAAATTCTTTTTCCCATTCGCTGATATCTTCTTTAAAATTATAATTATCAAGGAGCTGCTGATGTTTTGCACGAAGTTTCTTATACAGTAAATTAAACTCAGGATCGAGCAAATCACCTACCCGCAATGCATTACGGCCGGTTTTATCCATGTACGCAGGGCCAATACCTTTAAGTGTTGAACCAATTTTCTCATCGCCTTTTGCCAACTCTGCTGCTTTATCTAAGGCACGATGAGTAGGAATGATGAGGTTTGTACGTTCCGCAATAAATAAATTTTTCTTTACATCAACTCCCATGGATGTAACCTTGGCGCATTCCTTTTGAAGTGTAACAGGATCGAGCACTACGCCATTACCAATTAAATTCACAATGCCCTCATGAAAAATACCACTGGGGATTTGATGAAGTACAACTTTTTCGCCTTTCACATAAAGTGTATGACCTGCGTTGGGCCCGCCCTGGAAACGGGCTATTACATCATAATTGGGCGCAAAAAAATCAACGATCTTTCCTTTTCCTTCGTCGCCCCACTGGAGGCCCAGAATTACATCAACCATAAAATTATTTGAATAGATATTTGAAGCCTCAAAAATAAGAGAATCAGAAAGGGAAGACGAAATAAAAATACAGTTGGGGAAAACTACTGTTCGGTATCATAACGCTCCACCTTTTCAATGCCTTTCATTTGAAGCAATCGAATCACAAGTTCATCCAGTTCATCCTTATCGTGAACAAAGATTTTAATATTGCCTTCAAACAATCCTTCTTTCGCTTCAATGGTAATAGCGCTGATGTTCAACCGCATTTCACTGCTGATGAGATTGGTGATCTTGCTTACCACCCCTACATCATCCACTCCAATGATTTTAATACCGGTAAGAAATGAAATTTCATTATTCTTCGCCCACTTGGTTTTTACAACACGGTGGCCAAAGCTTGATAATAACCTTGCTGCATTGGGACAATTGGTTCGGTGAATAATCAACCCTTTACCAGTTGATACAAACCCAAAAACATCATCGCCGGGTATTGGCTTGCAGCAGTTACCCAACGTATAAACAATCCGATCGCTGCTTTCACCGAAAATGATCAGTTCAGAATCTTTATGTGATGAGGATTTATTAGGATCATATTCCGGCTTGGGTTCTATTACCGGTTTTACCGGTTTTGGCAATTCTAATTTATCGCCATGCATCTGCAACTCTTTTATTTCTTTAAGATCAATTGACTTGGTGGCGATTTTATAAAATAATTCTAATTGTGAAGGGAGCTTATAGAACAGTGTCAACGTTTCCACGTTATTAACATCAAAGCTGGCCCCCAACTGTTCCAGTTTACGTTGCAAAATATATTTGCCTTCATCGGCTACTTTTCTTTTTTCTTCCTTAAGTGCATCTTTAATCCTGCTCCTTGCTTTAGCTGTTACAATAAAGCTTAACCAGTCTTCGCTTGGTTTTTGTTTACTGCTTGTAATGATTTCAATCTGGTCGCCGCTACGAAGTTTATGAGCAATGGGAACTAATTTGTGATTCACTTTGGCGCCAATACAGCGGCTGCCCACATCACTATGTACACTAAATGCAAAATCAAGAGCAGTAGCGCCAAGCGGCAACATTTTTACATCTCCTTTTGGTGTGTATACATAAATTTCTTCGGCAAGAAAGGAGCTTTTAAAATCCTGCAGAAGATCAAGTGAGCTGCTGTCCTGGTTATTCAGCACTTCACGAATATTGTGAAACCATTTATCAAACCGGTCTTCGTCGCTACTTCCTTCTTTATATTTCCAGTGAGCAGCCAAACCCTTTTCAGCAATTTCATTCATACGTTTAGTACGGATCTGCACTTCTACCCACTTTCCCTGCGGACCCATTACTGTTGTATGCAAGGCTTCATATCCATTACTCTTAGGATTACTTAACCAGTCACGGAGGCGTTCAGGTGATGGTGTATACATATCTGTAACAATGGAATAAGCTTTCCAGCAATCTTCCTTTTCTTTTTCAGGTGTTGTATCAATAAGCATGCGGATGGCAAAGAGATCATACACTTCTTCAAAGCTTACACCCTTCTTTTTTATTTTATTTGAGATGGAGTGAATGGATTTGGGGCGACCATAAATTTCAAAACTGGTAAACCCCGCCTTCTCCATCTTATCTTTTATGGGCTTAATAAATTCATTGATGTAGCGGCTACGTTCACGTTTTGTTTCTGAAAGTTTACGTGCAATTTCTTTATACGTATCCGGCTCCAGGTACTTCATAGCAAGATCTTCCATTTCTGTCTTGAGATTGTATAGCCCAAGCCTGTGTGCTAATGGAGCATATACATACACTGTTTCACTGGAGATCTTTAATTGCTTTTCACGCTTCATACTGTCAAGCGTACGCATGTTATGCAAACGATCGGCCAGTTTAATCAAAATAACCCGTGGATCATCTGTAAGTGTAAGTAAGATCTTTTTAAAATTCTCTGCTTGTTGTGTTGAATTCGCATCTACTACTGTAGAGATCTTCGTTAACCCGTCAATGATCCTTGCAATTTCATTTCCAAATTCCCTGGCAACATCTTCTAATGAAATATCTGTGTCTTCAACTGTGTCGTGCAACAACGCACAGATGGTAGAACGCACACCTAATCCAATTTCTTCCACACAAATTTGAGCAACCGCCAACGGATGCAGGATATAAGGTTCACCGCTTTTCCTGCGCATGGTTTTATGTGCATCCACTGCCATTTCAAAAGCAGTACGCACCAGTTCCTTGTCGCCCTTTTTAAGTTTGGTTTTGAGTGAACGTAGCAAACTGCGGTAGTGGCGAAGGATTTCCTTTTTTTCCTGTTCAGGAGTAAGGTTATAAGTTGGTATGTTGGTGATTGTATCCAGTAAATGCGAATTTACGAAAAAGCACCCTTTCAAAACGAATGAATACATGAAACCCCCTACCTTTGCAGCCCGTTTTTAAACAAAGTTCTTCCGGATGTGGTGAAATTGGTAGACACGTCAGACTTAGGATCTGATGCCGTAAGGTGTGGGGGTTCGAGTCCCTCCATCCGGACAAAAAGCCCCCAGCCCCTAAAGGGGGGTAATAAAAATTCAGAGTGATTATTTTAAAGCTGCTCATTAAGGGACGCAATGATCAGTGATTAACTAAATAATAGCCCCTTTAGGGGTTAGGGTACTATGGCAACAGTAACAAGAGAAAACATTGGCTTGTTGAATGACAAGATCACTGTAAAAATTACCAAAGAAGACTATTTTCCTGCGTTTGAAAAAACCCTGAAAACCTACAGTAAACAGGCAAATATTCCCGGTTTCCGTAAAGGAATGGTGCCCGCAGGCATGGTGAAGAAGATGTATGGTCCCGGCATTTTTACAGAAGAAGTAATCCGCAATATTGAAAAAGGTTTGAACGATTACCTGGCAAATGAAAAGCTCGACATTTTTGCCCAACCTCTACCCTTACCCAATGGCGAGTTTAAACCCAATATGGAGAACCCTGCCGATTACAGCTTTGATTTTGAAGTTGGGTTAAAACCTGTTTTTGAAATCAATCTCGGCAATATTAAATCTCCTTACTATAAAGTAAAGGCTACAACTGCCATGGTGAACGAAGAGGTTGAGCGTTTGCAAAACCGTTTTGGTAAAATGACCGAGCCGGAAACAATTGGCAGCGATGACCATGTATTAAACCTCAGCTTTGAAGAAATTAGTGTTGATGGCAATGTTGTTGAAGGTGGATTAAAAAAAGACAATTCTCTTTTAGTAAAATATTTTACAGAAGCTGATCGCAAAAAACTGCAAGGCTTAAAAAAAGATGACACCCTTGTTGTTCATCTGAAAGACGCCTTTGAAGAAAAAGAACGTAGCTGGGTAATTGAAGACCTCGGATTAAAAGATGTTCCGGATGCAGCTGATAAGTCATTTAAACTAACCATTACCAAAGTTGGTTTAATTGAAAAAAGGGAAATGAGTGAAGAGTTCTTTAAAGAAGCACTTCCTTTAAAAGAAATTAAAACTGAAGCTGAATTCCTTGCTGCCATTGAAGCAGACATCCAGGCATACTGGGATAAACAAAGCAGCAACCAGCTACAACATCACCTCTATCATGTGTTATTAGATGATATCAAAATGGAATTGCCTGAAAGTTTTTTGAAAAAATGGCTGGCATCATCAACTGATCCTGTAAACGGAGCACAGGGGCCTAAATCACCTGAGCAGATAGAGGCTGAATACCCAACTTTCAATACACAATTACGCTGGACCCTGATCACAGACAGGATCATCAATGAAAATAATCTTGAAGTAACTCCTGAAGAATTGAAGGAAAGCATGAAGCAACAGGTATTGAGTTATTTTGGAGGCATGAACCTCGCTGAAGGAAATGTTGAATGGCTCGATCAGTATGTTGATGGTTTGATGAAAGACGAACAACAGGTTGACAGTACTTATCGCCGTCTTGTTACCGAAAAAGTATTCAACTGGGCTGAACAACAGATTCAAAAGAATGAAAAAGAAGTTAGCTCTGAAGAATTCATCAAAATGAATGAAGAACATCAGCATCACCACCATTAATAATATACCAGTTACGATGTTAGAAGTACGAAGTAAATAAATACAGTCCCGCTAAGTTATTGGCGGGATTTCTGTTTACTGTTATTTTAAGAAAGCTTAGATATTTGTCATTATAACCGGATAAAGAGAACTATAAACTACAAACTACAAACTGAGAACAAGCATTCCTGCCTTATTGTCCTGCTTTTATGCTTTGCATGATATTTGAAAATATTTCTGTTCCAAATGATATTCCCTTAACTTCAAACCGGAAAAAAAACGATTATGGATTTCAATAAAGAATTTGAAAAATACGCCGTTAAACACCGTGGAATTTCCGGCGCCACGTTGCACAATTATCAAACCCAGTTCAGTCCATCCAATCTTACGCCTTATATTATTGAAGAGCGTCCGTTGAATGTAGCCAGTATGGATGTGTTCTCCAGGTTAATGATGGATCGTATTATTTTTATGGGCGAACCTATCAATGATTATGTAGCAAACATTGTAACAGCACAGTTGCTGTTTTTAGAAAGTACAGATCGTACAAGAGATATCCAGATGTACATCAACAGCCCGGGTGGAAGTATTTATGCAGGTCTTGGCATTTATGATACAATGCAATACATCACGCCTGATGTAAGTACCATTACTATTGGTATTGCAGCCAGTATGGGTGCAGTGCTCATGTGTGCAGGTACCAAAGGAAAACGTACTGCATTAAAACATTCAAGGGTCATGCTGCATCAACCTTATGGTGGCGCAGGCGGACAGGCAACTGATATCCTGATCATGGTAAACGAAGTAAAAAAACTCAAGATTGAGTTGTATGAGATCATTGCTTATCACAGCGGTCAAACCATTGATAAAGTAAAAGAAGACAGCGACCGTGATTTCTGGATGACGGCGAGTGAAGCAAAAGACTATGGATTGGTAGATGAAGTATTATTGATGAATCCAAGAAAAACAAAAGAAAGCTAAACCATTAAACAGTAACAACAATGTACCAGCATAATTCAACATTTCCTGTTCGCTTTGAAGAGGAAGAAGAAGAACCAAAAGAAAATCCATTAGAGAATTTTACCGCTGCGGCTTTTGGTCCTTACAATAAAAAGTTTCTTGAACAACGCAAGGTTTTTTTCTGGGGTGTAGTACATGATAACTCTGCAAAAGAAATCGTTAATAAGTTATTGTATTTAGAGGCCGTAAAACCCGGCGAAGAAATTAAATTGTATATCAACAGCCCCGGTGGTGTGGTAACAAGTGGTATGGTGATTTATGATACGATGCAAATGATCAGCTCACCAGTAAGTACGATTTGTATGGGTATGGCAGCATCAATGGGTTCAATCCTGTTAAGTGGTGGCACTAAAGGCAAGCGTTATATTTTTCCGCATGGTGAAGTAATGATTCATCAGCCAAGTATTGGTGGTGCACAGGGAACCAGTGCCGATCTTGAGATTATTGCTCATCAAATTGCCAAAACCAAAGAGCTGGGCGCTCAAATTCTGGCAAAAAACTGTGGCAAAACATTTGAACAGGTGCTCAAAGACTTTGACCGTGATTACTGGATGGATGCCAAAGAAGCAGTCAATTATGGTATTGTAGATGGCATTCTCGATAAACTTTAATTTATAGGTATAATCCATCAGGAAAGGGATGCAGCAAGGGTTTGCCGCATCCCTTTTTAATTAATCTACCTGCTTAAAAAAGCTTTATTATCTTTGTTGATGGTTTGCAAATGCAGGCTCCTTTTAAAAATCCATTACAAATGGCGAAAAACAACATGTTGCATTGTTCATTTTGCGGTAGAAGCAGGGATGAAGTGAAAATTTTAATTGCAGGACAAGAAGGTCATATCTGCGAAAACTGTGTTGAACATGCACAAGAAATTATTGCACAGGAATTATTGCTGCGTAATGAAACAACATCATCCAACTTTAAACTGAATGTAAAAAAACCAATTGAGATCAAACGGTTTTTAGATGAATATATCATTGGCCAGGATGAAGCCAAGAAAGTGTTAGCGGTTGCCGTTTACAATCATTACAAACGTTTAAAGCAAAAAACAGAAAGCGAAATTGAAATTGAAAAGAGCAATATTGTTATGGTGGGAGAAACAGGTACGGGTAAAACCCTGCTGGCTAAAACCATTGCACGTTTACTGAATGTTCCATTCGCCATTGTTGATGCAACTGTATTTACAGAAGCAGGTTATGTAGGTGAAGATGTGGAAAGTATTCTTACACGTTTGCTACAGGTTTGTAATTATGATATTGCAGCGGCAGAAAAAGGAATTGTTTACATCGATGAAATTGATAAAATTGCACGCAAGGGAGATAACCCATCTATTACAAGAGATGTGAGCGGTGAGGGTGTGCAACAAGGTATGCTGAAATTATTGGAAGGAACGGAAGTGCTTGTTCCACCGCAAGGCGGAAGAAAACATCCTGAGCAAAAACTCATCAAGATCAACACACAAAATATCCTGTTCATCTGCGGAGGCGCATTTGATGGTATTGATAAAGTGATTGCACGTCGTGTAAATACAAACGCTATCGGCTTTAATGTAAACAAAGAAGAGCAGGAGCACATGAAGAAGAACCTGCTGAAGTATGTAAATGCACAGGATTTGAAATCATTTGGTTTAATTCCAGAGTTGCTGGGACGTTTACCTGTAATAACGCATCTTGATCCATTGGATGCAGAAACACTTCGCCAAATTTTAGTAATACCCAGGAACGCACTCATTAAACAATATCATAAATTATTTGAGATAGAAGGCATTGAGTTAACGATTGATGATGAGGTTTATGATTTTATGGTAACCAAAGCCATGGAATATAAATTAGGCGCAAGAGGTTTACGCAGCATTTGCGAAAGCATTTTAACCGATGCCATGTTTGATCTGCCGGGAAGCGATGAAAAGAAATTTCATCTTTCACTTGAATATGCAATGCACAAATTTGATAAGAGTAAGTTGAGTATGCTGAAAGTAGCATAAGCATGTACGATGTAAGAAGTACGATGTACGAACGTTAACTTATATTTGAACCTGTTGAAATGATTCAGCAGGTTTTTAGTTTAAACAAATTTATATGCAGGATTTAATTGAACGTTTAAAAGCAGCAGGATTAACAGAAGAGCAAGCCTACAAAGCAATTGATGTAATTAAAAAATTCACCAAAGAAAAATTTCCCATTTTCGGAGGAGCTATTGACGGGCTTTTCAGCAAGTATGGAAAAAAAGAAGAAGAGGATTTTTTGGATTGATGAAAACAAAAAGCCGCTTCAAAGTTGAAACGGTTGCCTTTAGTTCCAAATTGATCTAACTATTGTCTTTCATTTAAAACATAGGCCTTAATACTAACATCATACAATTTCGGGTTCGCATCCGTATACAATACAATTGTTTTAGATACATCTCCAGAATCAATTTGTTCTGGAGTATATTTGACAGTCAAGATAATAGAATCGCCGTTTGCAATATATGTTTCCATAATGTCAGAAACTATTGTACAACCACAAGACGCAATAATTCGAAAAATATTTACTTTACTTCCCGTTTGATTAATTATAAAAAACATCTTTTTTATAGTATCACCTAAAGTTATTGTATCTTTTTCCCGAATCGTTTCTGTAATAACAAGCTTTACTTGGCTTGTATGACATGCAGGCAAAGCGAACAATAGCATAATGCAGGATTTGATTAGAAAATATTTCATTCCTTTATTTTTTGTTGAGATAATAATTTTTGAGTTTCAGAAATATATTCATTTTGCATGCTATTTTCCCATCCATTAAATACACGCAGTATTTTCCCATTATTAATTATTAAATCAGTTGGAAACGACTCAATTGAATTTTGTTTTGCAAAAAGACCTGCTGAATCATAAATGTTTAAGAAGCCTTTGTATATCTCTGTGCCCGTAATTGATAAAAAGGTATCATAGGAATCAATATTACCTGCATTAACAGTACAAAAGAGTATTTCTTGATTTCCCAAGAATGTTTTTCGTACCCTCTCTATAATTTCCATTTTTTTTACACAAGGCTGGCAATTTTTAAACCAGAATTCTAAAAAAACGACTTTGTCTTTAAATAAATTCATATCAATTCTATGATCCACTGCCCGTAATGAATTAAGTCCAAAAGCGCTAATATCTTTTTCATTAACCTTAGATTTTGCTTTATCCATTATCACACTTAGAGATATAAATTTGAAATAAAGAAATGCACTGGCACAACTAAATAAAAAGAAAACAAGAAATGCTTTATAGCGCATTTTTGTCAGCAATAACCCAGATAGAACCCCTAAAAAAACCATAATTGTAGAAATCGGGTAAATAACCGGTATTCTTTCTTTAATTGAAAAGAGTATTAAGAACAGAAGAATAATCTGCGGGAAAAGCAAAATAAGTCCAATTACGTAAGGGTTTAACTGATGAAATCGTTTTACCAATAATAAGCTTATAACTATGTACAACAGATAGGTTATAAAATATGAAACGTAGAGAGGTTTCTCTATTTCAATCCCACTAAAAAAATACCTTTCTGCAATTAAAATCAATAAACTAAATGCTATTGAAAACAATACAATTAAACCCTTACGCATATTACTTACTAAATTTTTCTATTATGTCAATCTACATCTACCATTACAAGACCACAACCACAAAACTCCACATCCATAATCCGAAGGATTGCAAGTAGTACTTGTACACTCATCTCTGCCTAAGCAAGACACAGAACTCGTTTGATTACAATTGCAGCTAGAAGTTGTACCGTCAAGTTCTTCTAGCTCTTCTGAGTTTGCAGTGCTTGAGTTATTAATGTTCACTAAATATTTGTACATTAGTTCTACTCCAATTATCTGAATGGCATCTTGTTGCCATTTCAAACCAAAGTTATTCATAAATATATCTCTCTGATCCTTATCCTGAAAGACTTTAGGAGATAAATTACTTTTTAGACTTATGAGCAAACTCTTTTGACTTTGATTCAAATTATTCTCTTTCATCATTTGATTAATACGCCTATGCCATAAGTCACTTTTTTGTTCCGGGTTTAGCAACTCAGAAAATGATAGTCGTTGTGCATCTGAATTTATTATTGCCATAACCTCGTCAACTAATAATTTGTCGTTTTTTTCTTTGAATCCACTTTTTGAACAAGAAATTAAAAAAACTGAAATTGAAAGCATAAGAATTTTAAGAACTTTCATATACTGATTTTTTTTATGACCCTTACTTATTTTTTTAGTGGTTTTCAGGATAATCCACTTTTTTAACCTTAAAACTTAATATACAAGGTGGGGGGACTTCGACCAATCTCATTTGTATTGATCAGACTTTTAACAAATAGGAAGTACACAAGTTGTTTGGTGTTTCTCATTTACAAGTTATAAGGCTACTTTCAAAAGTAGGGTAAACATAAAAACTATTTTTCAATATTTAGGCATATATGCCTAAATAAAATTTTATGAATACCTCCATCTTGCTTATGTGAATAATACAAGAGATCCTGATTTACTGATCCGATTCGGCAATCACCTGCAGTTACTCAGGAAATCAAAAAAACTATCTCTTGAAGAATTAGCCTTAGAAGCAGATATAGAAATAAGTCAGGTACACAGAATAGAAAAAGGAAAAATCAACCCAACTCTTTCAACATTAAATATAATTGCACAAGCATTGAAAATAGAGCTAGATGTTTTAATGAGGTTTTAAAAACTATTTCAACCCCTCCCTCGCTGTTACAATTTTCAGTATTTCGCTGGTGCCTTCACCAATGGTTCAGAGCTTTGAATCACGGTAATATTTTACAACCTGTGTGTTCGGAAAAGGTTAAAAAAAATAAGCTTACAATCTATAATACCCGCTTTGTAATATTTTTTTTCACTTAAAAGAAGATGTTTTGCAACACCAAAATCTGACTATGAAAAAATTCAGCGGTCAACATTTGAAACTCATCAGCAGAATTACAGACGGAAAGCAAAGGTCTATTGCAGCAGAACTGAATATTTCGCAACAGGCTGTTTCAAAACTTTTCTGGCAAAAAAATGAGTGAAGCTAAGTTTGAGAGATGTGTAAAAGCATTGGGGCGCTCACTTAATGAAGCGATGGAGTTGTTTTCATCGGTATTACCTCCCCGCAAAATGAGCGTGATGAATAAATGAGGATTAATAAGTTAATATTTCGTTGAGGTACTATTTCAATTTTTCAACTTCATCTTTTGTAATTGTTCCCAGTTTCTTTTGCAATCTTTCCTTTGCCACGTAGCGAATGTGAAATGTAAGTACCTCTGAAGTTTGCAACAAATTGTTTTCTCTATTTGGTTCTAGAACAAAATTGCCTTTGTAATTTTTAATCTTTGTTGTGAGTGGGCAGCAAATTACAATTTTGAGGTATTTGTTCATTAGGTTGCCGCTTACTATAACTACTGGCCTGTAGCCTGCCTGTTCATTGCCTTTCGATGGATTTAAATTAGCATACCAAATTTCACCCTGCTGCATCTTCATCACGAATTTGGCGTAAATAATCTTCCATACCCTCCTCAGCTATTGTGAGTAGATCGGCATCTGCTTCCATTCTTTTATAGGAACGTATATAACTTGCTTTGTTGAGGTGGCTAAAATAAAGGATTAGGGCTTTTTCAATCAGCTTGTTTTTTTGGCAAGCCCAGTTCATTTGCCTTTTGATTTAAATCATCAAGAAGGGAATTGGGAAGAGTACTTGTAAATGTTGCCATAAAACATATTTATATCTTACAAATATAAAGCATATTTAAAAAAAGCAAATAGTTTATTTCAATATCTCTCTTGCTATAACTATTTTCTGTATTTCACTGGTGCCTTCCCCTATTGTACAAAGTTTTGAATCACGGTAATATTTTTCAACCGGAAAATCTTTGGTGTATCCATATCCACCAAAGATCTGAACTGCATCATTACTCGTTTTAACTGCTATTTCACTGGCATAATATTTCGCCATCGCCCCAGCTTCTGTTACCTTCTCGCCACGGTTCTTCAAATCGGCTGCTTTCATGATCAATAATTCGGCTGCTGCAATTTCAGTAGCCATATCGGCCAGTTTAAAAGAAATACCCTGGAAGCTGGATATTGGCTGATCAAACTGGTATCGCTCCTGCGAATATTGCAATGCAGCTTCATATGCACCTTTTGCTATGCCCAATGATAAAGCTGCAATCGAAATGCGCCCTCCATCCAATATTTTCAACGCTTGCCTGAACCCATCTCCTACTGCCCCCATCCTGTTTGCATCCGGAATGCGACAATTATCGAAAATCATTTCGGCTGTTTCGCTTGCACGCATACCCAATTTGTTTTCTTTCTTGCCGGCTTTAAATCCTGCTGTTCCTCTTTGTACAATAAACGAAGTTGAGTTGCTGCTTGTTCTTGGTTCACCAGTTCTTGCAATCACTACTGCAATATCTGCACTAATACCATGAGTGATCCAGGATTTAGTTCCATTTAATATCCAATCATCTCCATCTTTAACTGCCGTGGTTTGCATATTACCTGCATCACTGCCAGTGTTGGGCTCCGTTAATCCCCATGCACCAATCCATTCACCTCCCGCCAATTTTGGTAAATATTTTTTCTTTTGCTCTTCATTAGCACAATACAAAATATGACCTGTGCACAATGAATTATGAGCAGCCAGGCTTAAACCAATTGAACCGCATACTTTCGCTACTTCTACAATGGCTGCAACATATTCATGATAACCAAACCCACTGCCACCATATTGTTCCGGAACAAAAATACCCATCAATCCCAGCTTACCCATTTCATGCATTACTTCTTTGGGGAAATGCTGTGGCTCGTCCCATTCCATTACATGTGGCTTAATAAACTTGCTGGCAAAATCTCTGGCTACCTGTGCTACCTGTGTGGTTACTTCATCCTGATCAAAATTCATAAAACCTGTTTAAATGTGTATCAAAGATTAATGTAAGTAATAAACCCATCACATAATTTGCAAAAGGGTTTAAAATAAGTTGAGCCATGAACTGACCTACATTGCAGTACCATGACTCAACCGTGTTACACATAGCAATCAATCGAAACGGCTATGCAAATATAAGAGATTTGCTAACATTTGTTAGCGAAGTGAAAAAATATTTTCCTTATTCTGTCACCAGGTAGGGAGCAATCTTTTTGAATAAAACCTCATCAATGGCCCCGAGCTTTTGCAGTTCAGCTACAGCTTTGAAATTTCCATGTTCAGCTCTGTATTGTACAATTGCATTGGCCAGAGCGTATTTGATATAGGGGTGGCCTTTAAGATCATCAATAGTAGCCGTATTAAGATTGATTTTTTTAATACCCGTTTCACTGAACTGCAGTTGGGGTTTTATTTTTTGAAATGTAGAATCGGGCAAACCAAATGTTTCGGCTACCTGGTCAACAGTAACAAAACCTCCAAGTTTTGAACGAAAGTTGACTATGCGTTGTGATAATTTGCTGCCTATACCTTTTAGCTTTTTCCATTCGGTTGTGTCTGTTGAATTAATATCAATAACAAAGTTTTCTGTTTCTTTGTTTTCAGATTTACTTGTTGAAGTTGAAGTAAAGCCAGCAGTTTCTTTTGGTACTGTTGTTTTTGTTTCTATTTGAACGTAAGGAAACAACCTTTCAAACTCCTCATGCCGCAACCCATAAATGCGTTCCAGATCATCTGCTTTGTAAAACCTGCCGCCTTTGTTGCGATAGTTCAAAATTGTTTGAATCGTTTTTTCTCTTAAACCAAGACGTTGAAAATCTTCAGCACTCGCAGTATTGGGATTGAAATAAAATAATTCTCCTGCAATGATGCTGCTTTCTTTTTTCTTAAAGTTGGGGTATTTAGGTTCATACAACTGATCAGATTGTTCTTCATCTTTCCGGTATTCCCTTGCTTCCGGCATCACTTTTAACCGGGCCAGTTGTTGTTGAGTAGCTGTATCAACAACCAATTCTATTTCATCTTTTACCAAAAAAGGAAATAAAGCTGGTAACAGTGCAAAGAGTATAGCCAACGCACCTAAAACAATTACTGCACGTCTTTCTTTTTGTGAAAAGACAAAGTAATCCCTGATCCATTTGCGTTGGGTAAACTGCATACTTAAAAATAACAGCTAAAAAACTGAAATGAAATACTACAAAGCGGGTATAAATGTCTTGATTTTTAAAGCTGAAGTATTAAACTATCATATCCTAAATGAATACCCCCGGGTAAATCATTCTCAATTACATCGTGTAGCCCTAACTGGTGACTGATATGTGTGAAGTAGGCTTCAGGAACCTGCAGTTCTTTTACCAGTGCTACTGCCTGTTCCAGATTATAGTGAGAGATATGTTCTTCTATTCGCAGTGCATTCAACACCATGGCCTTACTTCCCTTTATTTTTTCTTTCTCCTCTTCTTCAATGCGGTTGGCATCGGTGATATAAGTAAAAGGACCAAACCGAAATCCTAATACAGGCATTTTTAAATGCCAAACAAGGATCGGTTCAATCAACAGATCATGTACAGTAAATGATTCGGTTGTAATGGTATTGATATTGATTTCAGGCACTCCGGGATACTTGGTATCGGAAAATGCATAATAAAAATCCCTGCGTAATGCCTCTTCTGTTAAATAGTTGGCATATACTTCCACGGGTTTTTTAGTAAAAAAATTAAATGCTTTTACGTCATCCAATCCTGCAATATGATCTTTGTGCGGATGTGTAAAAAGAATAGCATCAACCTTCTTTATACCCAGTCGTAACATCTGGTAACGGAAGTCGGGAGTAGTATCAATAACAATGGTAGCCTGGGGCGACTCCACCATAATACTGCTGCGTAACCTTTTGTCTTTTTTATTGGTGGATGAACAAACTTCACATTCACATCCTATCATAGGAACACCGCTGCTGGTGCCCGTGCCGAGAAAAGTTATTTTAATGGGAGGATAGCTCACTGTTTAAAAATATGAAATAAGAAATTAGAAATAAAAAACGAGAAAGTGAACAACAAACACATTCACTTTCTCAATTGTCATTAAACATTTTTATTCCTCTGTTTCTTTTGTTGCTGCCATAGCGGTAACCTCATCGTATAACTTTTGCGATTCGGCAGTTAATGCATCGTAAGAGATGTTTACTTGTGGAATAAGATCCATTACAGTACTGATACGGCTTTCAAGCAACAGGAATTTGTTGAGCACTACCACCTTCCGTTCTTCAAGTATGCAATAACCACTTTGAAAATTACCCCTTTCATAACGCACCACATAGCCGCTTTCCTCTAAAATGGCTTCTAACTTATCTAAAGTTGATTGATTGTATTTCATCACAGCAAATTTATCGGTACTGGAGCTGAGTTTACTAAATCACCTGAATGATTTTTCCACAGCTACTTCCCAATTCTCAGTTTTATTTTTACTTACTCGTCATCCGCACAACGGGTATGATCATTTCTTCCAAACTCACTCCCCCATGCTGAAATGTATTGCGGTAATAATTTGCATAGTAATTATAGTTGTTGGGATAGCATAGATAAACATCTTCTCTTGCAAAAATGAAAGATGAATTGATGTTAGGAACAGGTAGCCCTGCTTCAGCAGGATCACGGAACGACAAAACATCTTTTGGATCAAAATTGAGGTTACGTCCGTGTTTGTAACGGATATTAGTGGTGGTTTCTTTATCACCAATCACCTTTGCAGGTTTTTGAACCCTTATACTTCCATGATCAGTTGCCATCACAATATTGATCTTTTTATCAGCAATTTTTTTCAGTGCCTGGTATAAAGGAGAATGTTCAAACCAGCTGACGGTAATACTGCGGTAACTTTTTTCATCATTGGCCAGTTCTTTCAACACTTCCATTTCTGTACGTGCATGGCTAAGCATATCCACAAAATTATAAACGATGACATTGATATCGTTTTGCATGAGATTGTGAATATTATTAACGAGGTCCTGCCCTGCCTGGTGGTTCACCACTTTTGTAAATGATGCTTTGAGATCAGTTTTCCCAAGCCGTTTTAATTGTGCACGGAAGAATTCCTCTTCATGCAGATTTTTGCCACCTTCTTCATGATCATTCTTCCATTGCTGCGGAAATTTCTTTTCAATATCAACCGGCAGTAATCCGCTAAAGATGGCATTGCGGCAATATTGAGTAGCAGTAGGCAGTATAGAATAAAATGATTCCTCTTCTATGATGCGGAAGCTTTCAGCAAAAATGGGCTGAATGGCTTTCCATTGATCAAATCTTAAATTATCAATCAATATAAAAAACAAAGGAGTGCCCTTTTCGAGGTGGGGTAATACTTTGTACTGTAGCAAGGTGTGGCTCATGATAGGAGCCTCCGTTGCTTTTGGTTTTAACCATTGTAAATAGTTCTTTGAAATGTATTTGAAGAACTCGTTGTTGGCTTCACTTTTTTGTGTTTGCAGTACTTCACTCATTTCAGGACTGTCGGCCTTGCTCATTTCCAGTTCCCAGTAAACTAACTTTTTATAAATCTCCATCCACTCATTATAATTGGGATTGCTGTTCAACGCCATGAACAAATTGCGGAACTGTTGCTGGTAAGCCGATGTTGTTTTTTCTGAAACCAACCGTTTGTTATCAATGATCTTTTTTAAGCTCAGCAATACCTGGTTGGGATTGACAGGTTTGATAAGATAATCACTAATCTGAGAACCAATGGCATCATCCATCAGGTTTTCTGTTTCATTTTTGGTGATGAGTACAACCGGTATTGATTGGTTTACTTCCTTGATCTTAGTCAATGTTTCTAAGCCGGTTATGCCGGGCATACTTTCATCCATTAACACTACGTCAACAGGATTTTCTTTTACATAATCAATCGCATCAAAACCATTGGTTAATGTATGCACCTCGTAACCTTTACTTTCTAAAAACAGTTTCTGCGATTGAAGACTTTCAATTTCGTCATCTACCCAAAGAATTTTTGCTAATGCCATGCTTACTTATTTAAAACGAAAGTTAGGGGCTCAAGGTACAAGTTTCAAGGCACAAGCCATTACCTTTGCACCCTTGCCCGATTGATATTTTAACAGTTCAAAAAAATGAAGTTCAGAAAAATAGTCAATGATCCGGTATACGGTTTTATAACCTTTGATGATGAGCTGATTTACCGGATTTTATCACACCCATTTTATCAACGTTTGCGCCGCATTCATCAAATGGCTTTGGCACATCTGGTGTACCCGGGTGCTGTGCATTCAAGACTGCACCACAGCATGGGTGCTTATCATTTAATGCGCATGGCTTTAAATGAACTCAAAGGTAAGGGCATTGAAATTACTCCAGAAGAAGATCAGGCAGCAAAACTGGCTATCTTACTCCACGATGTGGGCCATGGGCCTTTCAGTCATGCACTTGAACATGTGTTGATTGAAGATGTACATCACGAAGAAATTTCCCTGCTTATTTTTGAACATCTCAACAAAGAATTCAATGGAGCACTGGATCTCGCTCTTTCCATTTTTAAAGGAACCTATCCCAAACAGTTTTTGCATCAGCTCATCAGCAGCCAGTTGGATGTAGACCGGATGGATTACCTCACCCGTGACAGTTATTTCAGTGGCGTAAGTGAGGGTGTTATCGGGTACGATCGCATCATTAAAATGCTCACTGTTCATAACAACGAATTGGTTGTTGAAGAAAAGGGTGTTTATTCCGTTGAAAAATTTCTTGTTGCCAGGAGGTTAATGTACTGGCAGGTGTACCTCCACAAAACGGTGCTGAGTGCAGAAAACATGCTGGTTAAAATTCTGGAAAGAGCAAGATTGCTGGCCAAGCAGGAAACCGGTGCTTTTTCATCTTCCCCCGTATTGGATGAGTTTTTAAGAACTACCCATGCATCACAATTTATAAAAACCAACCTGGATAAATTTTGTGAAATGGACGATTATGATATCCTGGCTTCCATCAAAAAGTGGAGACATCATCCTGATAAAGTGCTGAGTACTTTAAGCCAATGGCTGCTGAACAGAACCATGCTTAAAACAAAACTGCAAATGCAACCCTTTGATAAAAAAGAAATTGAGGCTATGCAACATAAAGTGCAGGAACACTTGTCTATAACTGCTGATGAGGTTTCTTTCTTTGTATTTAATGGGATTGCCGAAAACAGAATGTACAATCCGGGTAATGAACGAATTCATATTCTGTTGAAAGATGGCACTATAAAGGATATCTCTACCATTGAATATGCCCTTATCCATAAAACGATTGACAGCCCCAATAAGAAATTTTACCTTTGTCACCCTTCCATACGTTAAAAGTGGAGAAAAGGCATCATAAAAGATTGTTTCGAAGCATTTTTGAAAGTAACTTTAAAAATTAAGATAGGATACATGGAGTTTTCGGCCTCGCAAATCGCACTCATAATTAAAGGAATAATTGAAGGTGACCCGAACGCAACAGTTAGTTCTTTCAACAAGATTGAAGAAGCAGTTGCAGGACAACTATCTTTTTTAGCCAATCCCAAATATGAAGATTATTTATATACAACAGGGGCCTCTGTTATTATTATCAACGAAACTTTAGAATTAAGACAATCACTTACCGCAACACTTATTCGTGTGCCCGATGCCTATAGTGCTTTTGCCACCTTGCTCCAAACATATGAGCAGCTCATGGAGCAAAAAATGGTAGGAGTGCAGGAACCCTCATTTGTAGCAAAAAATGCCCTCCTTGGAGAAAATGTTTTTGTTGGAGCATTCACTTATATTGGTGAAAATGTAAAGTTGGGCAAGAATGTAAAAGTATATCCTCATTGCTTCTTAGGAAATAATGTAACTGTTGGCGATGATTGTATTCTTCACCCCGGTGTAAAGATTTATCATGATTGTGTGGTTGGTAATAAAGTGATTATTCATGCCGGAACAGTGTTGGGTGGTGATGGGTTTGGCTTTGCACCGCAGCCTGACGGATCGTACAAAAAAGTGCCTCAAATAGGAAACGTGGTGGTAGAAGATGAAGTGGAAATTGGTTCGAACAGTTGTATCGACAGGGCCACCATGGGATCAACCATTATTCATAAAGGTGCCAAGCTGGATAACCTCATACAGATAGCACATAATGTAGATATAGGCAGCTATACCGTAATTGCTGCCCAAAGTGGTGTTAGCGGAAGCACCAAAGTGGGTAATCGGGTAATGATTGGTGGGCAGGTTGGTATTGTTGGCCATATCAGCATTGCTGATGGCAGCCGTATCAATGCACAAAGCGGCGTAAGCAAATCGCTGAAAGCACCCAACAGTGTGGTTACAGGTTCTCCTGCTTTTGATTATACCAGCACACTCCGCAGCCAGGCCATTTTTCGTAATCTACCCGAAATGGAAAGACGCATTGCTGAACTGGAACTACTGATTAAACATTTGATGGCTGAGAAAGCAAGTATTTGATTTAAAAGAGGCCATCAGAAATTTCTGATGGCCTCTTTTATTTAAATAAAATTATTTATTTACAGTTTTATGAATGATACTGTACGCCATATTGTACCATCAAATGCTTTTACAAAGTAAAAGCCTGTTGAAAGATCATTTAAACTTATAACCGCTCTTTTTGTATTAACTGTATATACTAATTCCTTTTTAACATTTCCGAACCTATCCATTATTCGCAATTTTATAAAAGAAGTATTCTGCAACGCTTCAACATTAGCAGTAGAAGTTGTTGGGTTTGGTGAAACTCTTAATAAAATTGGGCCTCCTCCTCCGTCACAATTTGACGGAACTGGGCCTACTGTCATGCTTGAAGTTGGACTTGCATCAGATAAACCACAGCTATTTTTCGCTTGCACAGTTAGATAATTAAAATATGTTTGTCCTTGTTGAGGATTATTTACAAGAGGCGCATAGTAAAAATAATTGCTTCCATAACCATCTATATCCTGAATTATCTGTCCATAGTTAAGATTCCATACATGACCTGTTGCGCCTGTAGGGGTTGTAGAATAAGCCTCTGCAAAAGTTCCACATTGAGCATCATAATTATACGAAAGAGATGGAGTTGCAGGAGGGCCTACTTGAATGTTCTTTGTTAAAGGCCCATTTTGGCCACAAGCTCCAATACTAGCTGTTATCGTTACTGTGCCATTTCCCGTTTGGGTAAGTATAGCTGTACTCCCATTTGCTTGTATTGATGCGATATTTGAAGGACTAACGGACCATGATACGAAAGAACCTCTCGGATACCCGGGTATTGTGAATATATAGCTGGAACATACTATATCATTTCCTTTGATGTAATATGGATTCGAACATTCGGCTGAGCAATTCTCTGTATTCGCAATTGATTCCATTTCGTTAAACAACCATCTTGCGTTTCTAGCTGTAAACCTTATATGAGCATTATTTGTTGTACCTGCGTTAGCATTTGTTTCCTGTGCAATAAATGTTTCGCTGGTTGAAGGAAAGTTTTGATTCGTTCCATTTACGAATTGGACTGAAAACGAAGTTGTATTAAATGGAGTTACATCCAAAGCACTAACAGCCGGAACAAAAGTAAAGTTTGTTGGTGTGCCATTAACATGAACACTGATATATCCAATTATTCCAAAAATACCAACTAAAGGAAATCCTGTGTTGATTGTTGGTATATTAAAATCAACTGTAAAAGGGTTTGTGGCACCTGGAGATCCGTCTATCGGCAATTGGGAACCAGGGGCATAAGCAGTATTATCATACACATCTTTTGATATTGTAATAAGGCCGAAAAGTTTAAACTTGCTTTTTAGTTTCAGTCGGGCGATCTTATTAGTAGAACCATTATTGGGTAACCCATAAGCTTCAACAATTGTTCGCAGCTTATAAGAAAGCAATGGAAAATAAAACAAAAAAACATCCGCATCAACATTCAGAAGTTGGGAGTATGGTTGAAACAACGGATGTCCGCATTCGGACCCCCAGGCTTGTAGCGATAAACCGATAAGTTGGTTGAGGACCGGTTGCACCAAATGTTATCATATTCCTATACTCCCCGTCTAAAAAAGAATTGTTAACAAAACTATTTGACGAATTTGCCCTGTAGAGGAGCATTTGCTGGGTTGCTGCTTCACCAAGCAGGTTAATTGCTTCATCATATTGAGGGTAAACATCTCTTACATCAAGCCCAAATAACTCAACATTGCCAGCCATATGTATCAGGTACTGCAAACCCAAGGGTACATTGGCGCCACGATGAGGGCTGTCGTGTGTAATTAAAAGCCGGGTTTGGGTATTTACATTGGCCTTTGTCATTTCAGCTAATGCATACCTTGACACCAGGCCGCCCATACTTAAACCCATAACCACATTTTGTTCAATAATGTTACTATTATTTGAATTGGGAACCTTATTTGCATTAACCCATGCAATAACTTCTTCTATTAGTTCTGCATTTCTCGTAATATCATCAGTACCATTATTAAAATCTACAAAGATTAAATCATAGCCTGCAACATCGTCTAATTGGCCATTAAAATCATAACCAACAGGTTCATTATTTATTGCTCTTACAAAATCTAAGTATGTATAATTATCTTGAAGGTTTCGAGCAACTAAGCTTACAACATATCCTTCCACCACTATCAATGGCTTCCTTATAGTATTAGTTGGTACACGATCACTATAACGTATAAAAATTGTTCCTCCAGAATGATTCGCATTGGCAGGGAAAATTTGAAAATTGTCCCACGCTAACGGATCATATCTTGCTCCTATATTTTCAGCTTTTAATACATGAGAATTAGTATAACATTGTAATACTGTGTTGTCGTTAAGAGTTATTTTTATTTTCCATCGCTTGTTACCCGTATCAGAATAACTTACTGAAAATGCTGTACCAATAGTTACATTTTGAAACCCTTGGCCTTTTGCAAAATCAATCTGTACTTGGCTAATGGCTTTATTAGTATTATTCCAGATAAGAGCTGGTTTAATAATAAAACTCTCAGAGCCATCTCGTGATACATTACTGTTTGGGCATGCAGCAAACAGGTTATTAACATAATACGGATTTTCAGACCGACCTAACACATCGTATATCTGGTTTGTTGAGGTATTATGAGAAAGCAACCCATTAGTAAAAGCGTATTCTTTCACTGAATTATATTGACCTATCAAAAGGGGAATCGGTATAGGCAAGGAGTCGCTTACATTTTGTTTTATGGCTGCATTGGCTGTTGTAATTGACGGCAAAGGATTACTGGCAGATCCGCAATACGCTGTTTGCAATTGAAAATAAAGCGTTCTCCAAAGGTTCATATCAAAACGATTGCTATCAGTAAGCGTACCGTTGAAAGTTGCCATTGGAATTATTGGTGCGCCCCATTCTTCAAGAAAAGATGTTGACACTTGTGTTTTGTCAATCGGTTGCAAAATATAATGCAGGAGCTTTTTAACAGTGGTAGTATCTGGTGATTGTGATTTTGATTTGAAACATAACAAAAAGAATAAAAGGGCTATATAGCCAGTTTTGGTTGATGATCGCATATGTAATGGTTTTATGGTAATAAAAACAGAGTCAGTATTTCATATCGAAGCGCCCTTCAGTAATTATAAATGTTTCTGTACAACCTGTTTTTGAAAGGGTAGCATTAAATATTCCTGCTATAATTCTATTTACTTTATCAAACTTTGTAATGGTTAGTTTACCAGCTCTTAGAATGTTAGGGTCATAGTAATCAGTTGAACAATTATTATTTGAATAGCTAAGCACAAATACAGAATTACTACTTAGATCTATAGATGAGGGGATGCTAATAAAATTCAAACTATCCTTAATACCAATCCCAAAATAAGATTTATCATTTGAGTTTAGAATACGATATGAGCTAATGCCAAAGACTCCTTCATTAAATCCAAAATCAACATTAATACTCAAATTAGCAGTTCCATTAAATCCTTTAGGAGTCCAAGGCTGCCCATTCAACAAAAAACCTAAGGTGTTTTTTCCGCTTTGAGTAGCGGGTGGCAGCCCATTGCTGTCAACATTGTCCTTTCTTCATTTAGCGTTTACAAAAACACAGCATATAAACAGTAGTAAGATAGAGTGTTTCATGATTGTTTCAGTTTTTCTAAGTCCGGTAAAGTGTTCTTTTCAATATTCTACAAAAATAAATAATGTATAAACGTACTAATTAAACCTTATTTATTCAATACCACAAAACGGTATCAATGTAAACACTTAGTTTAAACCTCTTTGTAAGTGAAAAAGTTTTTCAAATGGCAGGATTCCTCTGTTTAGCCGCTTTTTACTACTTTCGTGCCTTATGAGCAGCAGTAACGGCAGCAGCAGTACCAACCAACATACACTTGCAGAAACCATTGCCATTTCAGGCGTAGGTATTCATACAGGTCAATCGGTTACCATGATCATGGAGGCCGGTGAACCAAATACAGGTATTGTTTTTCAACGGACTGATTTACAAAATCAGCCAACAGTAAAGGCTGATGTTGATTTTGTGGTTGAAACTAACAGAAGCACAACACTTTCAAACAATGGGGCCACTGTAAATACAGTAGAGCATTTGCTGGCGGCTTTTGTTGGTTGCGAAATTGACAATGCCATTGTAAAGATTGATGGCCCGGAAATTCCTATTCTCGATGGAAGTTCAAGACCTTTTGTAGAGGCATTGGAAAAAGCAGGAAAAAAGAAACAAGATGCCATTAAGGTTTGGTATAATATTGAACACAACATTTACTTCCTTGATGAAAACAAGAAAGTAGAAATGGTTGCCATGCCTTCAACTGAATACCGCATCAATACACTCATTGATTTTAATTCCCCTGTACTGGGTACTCAACATGCGCAGCTAAGCAATGTAAGTGAGTTTAATACAGAAGTTGCTCCCTGCCGCACTTTTTCATTCTTTCATGAATTGGAATACCTGCTTAAAAACAACCTTATTCGGGGTGGTGATCTTAACAATGCGATTGTTGTGGTTGATAAACCGGTAAGTGATGAACAACTCGAAACTTTATCAAAATCATTTGGCAAAAAGAAGTTTGCTATTACCAGCGAAGGTTATTTAAATAATCTCCAGCTCCGGTTCCCCAATGAACCTGCACGACATAAGTTGCTGGATCTTGTTGGTGATTTGGCCTTAGTTGGAATGCCTTTTAAAGCACATATTATTGCCAACCGGCCAGGTCATGCAAGCAATGTAGAGTTTGCAAAAAAGATCAAAGAGCATATCAAAAAGAATCGTTTCAAAGTAAATGTGCCGCCATACTTTCCTGAAAAAGCACCGGTTCATGATGTAACGGCTATTGAAAAAATATTACCGCATCGG
>Ga0163144_10006009_pt1 | contig 26906 bp, 24 predicted proteins | sample OliLak19BULKMAT1_FD_123175 | JGI IMG/M metagenome (GOLD analysis project Ga0163144, IMG submission 123175) | Freshwater microbial mat bacterial communities from Lake Vanda, McMurdo Dry Valleys, Antarctica - Oligotrophic Lake LV.19.BULKMAT1 | ecosystem: Environmental > Aquatic > Freshwater >...
CTGGCCGGGTTGTGGAGACGATGCGCGGCATTGAAATGCACGCGGCGCGTGACTTTGCAAATCGGCATGTACGCACTCCTGCAAGGGCCCCAAGCAAAACGCCGATCAGTGATGATCGGCGCTTGCCTGGAGATGGAACGACGCCGGGAAGGGTGCTTCGAAGCCGATTAGAACTACGCTTGGCGCCCTCAGTCCAACTTCCGCCTTCCCCACGCGGGGCATGACGTGCGCCGGAACATTCGGGCCCACTAATCGACTTATCGGCTCGAAGACGTATATCCCCGACGGCGTTCCGATGATCCAAAGCTAGTGCGCGATGCGTCGCGGGGTCAATGTGCGGATCCCGAGCGCGTGGCGGTCAGATCTCCCAGTTGCTCAAGACGACGCCACGCATCAGCGGCACTTCGGGGGCATCGCCAAGCACCATTCGCAAATCGGTCCAGTGCACCCGGTATCCGCGCGTCATCAGCGCCGCATAGAAGCCCGCGTGGGCCGTCTGGCACCGAATGGCGACGCGCTTCACCCGCTCGGCCGACGCGGCCGCCTCGAGGCCGTCCAGCAGCGCTGCGGCCGCCTCCATGTCCTCGACGACCAGCTTCAGGACTCGCAGCTCCTCGCGTGAACGACCGGCGGCGAGCGGCGCCACATGCCAGAGCGCGAAGCCGACCAGACGCGCGCCGCGGAAGACGAGCGAGGCATCGCCGAGGCCGAGTTGCAGGGTCAGCTCCAGCTCACGCGTGAAGTCGATGCCCGGCGCCAGCGACTCGGTCAACGCGCGGCAGGCGACGACGCCCGGTGTACCTACGGCCGATAGACGGGGCGCAGCCACCCCGACGGACTTGGCCACCTCGTGCGACACGGTGACCGTGAGATGCCCCGGCACGAAGCCGAGGCGGCTGTAGAAGCCGATGTTGTCGACGGTACGCGGCATCGTTTCGAGGCCGATCGTGGTGCAGCCGCGTGCCCGGAGCCACGCAATGCCGCTCTCCACGATCTGGCGCCCGAGACCGTCACCCTGCCGGTCGGGACGGACGCCCAGCGGCCCCATCCATCCTTCGCGGCCGGAGGAGTGCACCATGTTGAATGCGCAGATCTGCTGTTGGGCGTCGCGCCAGAGCATCGCGCCGTCGCCGGCGTCCTCGAAGGCGTAGCGCCAGATCGCGGGGTTGAGGAACGGCACACGGACCCCGACCATGCCGTCGCGGCTGTAGCGATCGGTGAACGCATCGGAGAAGACACGGTTCAGCGCGTCGATGTCGCGCAGCTCGGCGCGCACCGGGCCCTGCACGCTCCGGTCAGGCCGCCACATCGGCTGCCACCTGAGGTTCGTCGCGGACGCGGCTGGTGCGTGCTTCGGCATCGAATTCCACGCGAAGGATCCGATCCACGCCGTCGCGCAGCTGCTCGACGTGCGTGATGAGGACGACCTGCGGGAAGCGGTCGGCCAGGGTACGAAGGAGGTCGAGCACGGCGGCGCGACGGGATTCGTCGAGCGACCCGAAGATCTCGTCGAGCACGAGCAGCGACAACGGCTGACCGGCGCGCGCGGCGATCATCTGCGAGATCGCCAGGCGGAGCGCCAGGTTGACGACGTCGTCCTCGCCGCCGGAAATGACGGGCTTCGGCTCGCCATCATCGAGGATGGTGGCGGCGTACTGCTCGTCGAGTTCGAGGTCGTGGTAGCGGCCCTGCGTCAGATCGCGGAGGAAGCTCGACGCCAATTCCGCGAGTTCGGGCCGGAGCTGCGCATTGAGATCGGTTCGCAGATCGGTGAAGGCGGCATCGAGCTCGATGCGCAGACGCACGTCACGCTCGGCACCGGCGATCTGCAGGGCGCGCGCTTCCGCTTCCGCGACGCGCACCGCAGCGCGTGCCAGAGCCGACTCGGCCGCCTCACGCGCGCCCACCGCCTGCACGAGTGCCAACTCGGCCGCCCGCTCGTTGCGCTGCGCCTCGGCATGCTGCCGTTCCAGCCCCTCGGCCTGCAGCGCATCGAAGGCGAGCGCCACCAGCGCCGCCGCATGCTGCGCCTCGCGCGCTTCGGCTGCCTGCAGTGCCGTCTGTACAATGGCGAGCTGACTCCGCGCCGCATCGAGGCGCGTTGCGTCTGCCGCCGTACGCTCCCGCCGACGCGCCACCTCTTCAAGCTGCGCCACATCGGCGGCGAGGCGGGCGTGTGCGGCCGCGTCGTACGCCGCCGGCACCGCGGCAAGCCGCGCCTCGAGATCCGCCAACCGCGCCGCCACCATGGGACGCTCGTCCGCAAGCGCCCCGGCGCGGGCGAGGTCGGCCTGCTGCTGGGTGTGCAGCTTGAGCGCATCCTGACGCTCCTGCTGCAGCGTGCCACGCCGCGCATCGGCGTCCTTGAGATCGGCCGGCTCGTCCTTCAGTTGCTCGACGCGCCGGGCAAGCCACGTACCGTTGAGCCGTACCTCCTCGAGCTGCTCGGCCAGCGACTGCAGCACCTCGTCGCGATGACCGGCGAGCGGCCGGCTACACGTGGGGCAGAGACCGTCCGCACCGGCTTCCGCGAGACGTTCGCGCTGTTCCTTGAGCTCTTCGTACTGATCGCGGAGGGCTTGGCGCTTGGTCTGGGCTTCCTGCGCATCCTGCGTCCAGATGCGGCGTGCATCGGCCGCCTTGCGCTCCACGTCCTCGAGTTCCGCGCGGAGTGCCTTGCCATGCGCCACCAACTGCATCACCTGCTCCGGCGTCGGACAGGCCGCGATCTCCGCCTCGATGCGGGCGAGACGCGCCGTCTCTTCGGCCTGCAGGGCGGCCAGCGTGATGCGATCCTGTGCGCTGCCGGCCGCCAAGGCCATCCGCTGCGCCGACTCGCGGAGTCCGGGCAACGGCACGAGCTCGGCATCGAGCACGGCGAGCTGCGCGGCTGCGACCTCCGCGCCCTGCACCGCTGCCGCGGATCTCGCCAACGCCTCCTGCCGAGCGGGCAGCTCGCCGGCGGCGGCCCGGCGCTCGGTCTCCAGCCGGGCGAACTCCGCGCGCTGTCGCAGCAGCTCCGTGATGCGCGGTGTCAGTGCGGTGAGCGCCTGCGTTGCCGCGGAAGCCGTCGCGCCTGCGATGGCCGCCGTGCCGATCGCGGCCGTGCGTTGCACGTCGGCCTGCTGCTGCTCCAGCGCGAGCGCTGCCGGGTCGGGCTGTCCGCTCCGCAGCCCATCGAGATGCGCCTCGGCTAGCCGCTTCTCTCGGCGATTGCGCTCCTGTGCATCCTTGAGCCGCTCGTAGCCCAGCACGCTGGACAGGAAGCGCCCGCGCTCCGTCGCGCCCATGCTCGCCATGAGGGCGAGTTCCTTCTGCCCCGTGAAGTAGGTGTTGTAGAACTCCTCGCGATTCATGCCGAGCAGCCGCTCCACGCGCTGCGTCACGGCCGCCAGCGAATCGGCGATGGGCGCGTCGGCGTCGTCCTGGTAGAGCTCTGCGGTCGTCAGCGAGCGGACCAGCCGGTAGTGACGCGCACCAAGGGAGAAGCCGAGTTCGACTTCGGTACGGCTGCGCGGGGGCGCCCCACGGCGACGGATGGTGTCCTTGTTGCCGCGTGTCGCGGGCACGCCATAGAGGGCAAAGCCGATCGCCTCGAGCAGCGTGGATTTGCCGGCGCCATTCGGACCCGTGATCCCGATGAGTCCGGGGCCGAGTTGCAGATCGGTGTCGGCGTGCTGCCGGAAATTACGGAGTGCGAGACGCGTGATCAGCATCGGGACATGCGCCTACGCATCGGCGGCCTCGGCGGACACATCGGCGAGCAGCGTGGTGCCGAGCGTAATGAACCGCTCGCGGTCGAGGTCGGCCGGCAGAGGACGCGCCCGGAGATAGTCCGCCACCACATCGGGCAGCGTCTGCCGACGGCCCGGCGCGCCGGAGAAGGCTGGACGCTCGACGTTGTCGGGTCGGCGCAGGTCGAGATGGAAGTGCAGCGCCTCCGTCTTCCATTGCCGGATGCGAGCATGATCGAGCTGCCGTGCGATGTGCCGCGGCACGTTGCGCACCACCAACCGCGCCACCGCATCGGTCAGTCCGCCGCTCAGACGATCGATGCGCACCTTGATCGCGGCATCGAGGGCCGCCGCATCCATCTCGGCCGCATCGACGCTCGGCAGATCGATGACGCGGCGCGGCGCCACGATCGGCATGCGCTCGACCGTGCCGGTCTCGAGATCGACGAGCAGCCAGCCTTTGCCCTGGACACCGAGGAGCTGCTCTTCGTGCAGTTCGCCCCAGATGTTCGACGAGACGTACTCGAGCGAGCCGGCGTACCAGGCGCGCGGTGCCACCTCGCGCTGCACGTGATAGTGCCCCCACGCGGTGTAGCTCCAGAGGTCCGGCCGCACTTCCTCCGGCGTGATCTGCACACCGCCATGCTCGAGCGCTGCAGCGTCCACCGAGAGAATGCCCTGCGCCTCCCCATGCAGGACCAGGACATTGTAGCGCTTCGTCGGATCCGGCCGCATGGCGGGGCGCTCGCCGACCAACGCGGCATGCGGCACCGCGAGAATGTGGAGCGAGCGCGTCTCGTCGATGAAGGCGCGCTCCGTCGCCGTGGCCACCTGCACGCCGAGGTCCTCGAACAACGCGAGGATCGACCCCGACTCCGTGGTTCGCGGATGATCGTGATTGCCGGCGATCAGCACGATCGGCACGCCGGGCAGGCCATCGATGAGCCGTTGCAACTGGCGGAAGGCGAAGACGATCGAATGATTGGACGGGCGCACCGCATCGAACAGGTCACCCGCGATGACGACGGCATCGGGCTTCGCCGCCACGACACCGTCGATCGCGAGGCGGAAGGCGGTGGCCGCGTCGGCTTCCCGCTGATTGATGCCGCGGGACGAAAGGCGCGTGTAGGCGCGGCGGCCGAGATGCGGGTCGGCGAGATGCGCGAGCTTCATCGGCTAGGCGTACGGGTCATCGAACTGCGGCACCGGACGCACGGCGCGGCGCGGTGCGTTGAGCGATTCCGCCGGCGCACGGCGGCCGAGCAGCGACTCGAAGAATGGCAGCGGCTTGTCGGGGCGCGCGCGGCGTGTGGCACTGAGCGCACGGCGGACATCGTCTTCCGGGCGGCCATCGATGAGCGCGCGCCAGACATCGGACGGCGTCGTCGCATCGAGGCGGCGCAGCTGCCGGACGACCGCCTCGGCGAACGGCAGATCGGCGACCGGCGGGAAGCGTTCGACACCCTCGCGCCCGGAGAGCACCGGCGGCCGCGGAAAGCGCACGAAGACCGGCTGCGCGAAGTGCGGATGCCGCACCATCAGCTCGCCCTTGCCGAGCGTGGCGAGCTTGATCTTCACGGCGGGCGAGAGGGTCTGATAGCCTGCGGTGGCGAGCTCATCCGGGTCCATGCGACCGAAGACGGCCGTACCCGCATTGCCGACCACGCGGCGCAGCACCTGCGAGCGGAACTGCTGCGCGGAGAAGAGGACGAGCCCGAGGTAGCGTCCACGCTCGGCGAGGTCGAGCAGCATGGTGCGGACATAGGTGTCGGGCCCGTCGGCGGGCGCGTACTTGTTGAGTTCGTCCACGAAGACGACGACATGATCGACGCCGAGATCGCGACGCTCCAGATGCTCGCGCAGCTTCGAGATGATCCGCGCAAAGACCAGATCCTGCGCCAATGGGTCGACGCCGGCGACATCGACGACGTAGACGTGCCGGTCTGCGAAGTTGCCCCACGGCAGATCGCTGCCGGTGCCGTCATCGGTGACCAGTCCCTTGGCGCGCGTCGTGATGTTGCCGAGGCGATTGCGGACCTTGCGGATCGTGGCGACGTGATGGCTGCGCCACGTATCGCCGCGACCGCCTTCGACGGCCTTGAGGACGCTGCGGAAGAACTGCTCGAGATCGGCGAACGATTCGACGCGATGCGCCGAGGGCTGCAGCGTCTCGTCCTCGTAATCCTTGCCGATCACGCGGTCGGCGAGGAAATCGAGGAAGGCGTCGGCCTTGGCATCGATATCGTCGCGGTTCATCAGCACGTCGGCGAAATCCACGACTTCGCGCAGGCCCCACACCAGCGGTTGCACATCCCCCACGAGATCGGGATGCGTACGCAGCGTGTTGAGGTTGACGCCATCGGGCTTGCAGGGTGCGAAGTACTGCACGTGCGCAAACGGCTCGGCGGCAAGACCGCAGGCGGCGTACACGGCCCGATCGGCGTCGCCCAGCTCGGCGGCCTGATCGAGAAAGCAGAGATCCGGGCCCTTCACGTTGAGACAGAGTGCGGCGACGCTGCCCTTGTGCGTCGGAAAGGTCTGAAAAATCGATGCGAGGAGAAATTCCACGGCGCTCGTCTTGGTGGCGAGGCCGGAGACGCCGGTGATGTTCAGATGCGCTGCTTCGGGGCCGAGAAGAAAGTCGGCGTCGACGCACACCGGCGACACACGGCCACCGGCGGCATAGACACCGATCGGAATTCCCGTGGCCCGCTCGCCGGCGGTAAAGCTGTCCATGCGCAGCGCGAGCGAGACATCGGCATCGCTCGCGAGGCGCACATCGCCCAGGGGCACCGGCTGCAGCGGCTCGTCGGGCATCTGGCGGAGCACCGCCGCGGTGTAGATCGACACGGGGCGGCGCTCGTGCGCCGGACGCGCGTCATCGTCGAGGGCCAGCGCGGCGCCGGGCCCGGGCGGGAGGAGGGTCTCCTCGAATGCTGCAGCATCGGTGACCACCCCGAAGACCGTGCGCGCCTCACCATCGACGCGCACGATGGCGCCGATCCCCACCGGTGCACCACGTCGGGCACGAAACCGGAAGAGGTGGGCCGTCGCCGGCGCCGATTCAGTGGCGACGATGCGGCCCACGACTGCAGCGGCGGCAGCGGAGGTCTCGGTCATCGTGGCGGCGGCACGCACGGGCCGCAGATCAGAAGTCTTCGTCGTCCGGCGGGATGTACGGCGGCACTGCGCTCAGCCAGAAGCCGGCCAAGTCACCGTCGGCATCGAGTTCCACCACGAGGTGTTCGGCCACCCGGAGCCGTCGCACCACGTCGGCGATGCCGAGCCGCACGTGATACAGACTTTCATCAACGGACGCATGCACCGCGATCTGCCCGGCGATTTCCACGGCCGGCGCCGGCTCGTCGTCATCCGTGGTGATGCACAACGTCCCCTCGGGCACATCATCCGGCATGCGCACGTCGGGATCGACCTCGACGTCGGGCCAGACCACCATGTCGAGACCGCAGAGCAGGCCGCGTGTGACATCGACGACGATCACCGTTCCGGCCTCATCGGTGATCTCGACCGACGTGGAGAGCCCGCGCGCATCGACCGGTGCCGGTGCGACGCCGGACAGGATGTCGGTCTCCTCGTCCCACTTCCAGCGGACTACGGGGAGCGGCCGGATCGGCGGTTCGATGCGGACGCGCATGGTCAGGTCTGCGCCTCGAGCGCCGTGACGTGGGCAAGGATGCGATCGAGCGCGCCGGCCAGCTCGTTGTCGGAGGTGGCGTAGCTCATCCGAACGTAGCGGTCATCGCCGAACGCCGCACCCGGTACGAGTGCCACACCGGCATGCTCGAGCAGGTCGGCGCAGAACTGCGTGCCGGTGATCGGCGACGCGGCCCGGATGCCGTCCACCCGAAAGAAGAAGTAGAACGCGCCATGCGGCTCGTTGAACTCGATGCCCGGGGCCTCGTCGCGGAAGCGGCCGACGACGTAATCGCGGCGGCGCCGGAAGGCGGCCACCATCTTCACGACCTCGGCTTCGACCTTGTCGTCGGTGAAGGCGGTGACGGCAGCCCACTGCGCCGGATGATTGGCGCCCGTCGTCGTCTGCGACTGGAAGGCCGCCATCGCCTTCACCACGTGCGCCGGCGCGTACGCCGCACCGATGCGCCAGCCCGTCATTGCGTAGGCCTTCGAGGCGCCGTAGATCAGCACGGTGCGCTCGAGCAGCTCGTCCGGAAAATCGAGCACCGACGGCGCCGGCCCGCCACCGTAGTTGATGCGCCGATAGATCTCATCCGCAATCACCCAGACGTTCCGCTTCACCGACCACTCGAGGATCGCCTTCAGTTCCGGAGCCGTGTAGACAGCACCGGTCGGATTGCACGGCGAGCAGAGCAGGAGACCCTTGGTGCGCGTGGTATAGTGCGCCTCGAGGTCCTTGACGCTCACCTTGAGTCCCCACTCCGGATCGCCGGGCACCATCACCGGCTCGGCGCGCACCAGATGCACGATCTGGGGATACGACACCCAGGCCGGCGACGGGATGAGCACGCGGTCGGTCGGTCCGAAGAGCGTGAAGCAGGCGTTGTAGAGCGACTGCTTGGAACCGTTCGAGATGATGAAGTTGTCGGGATGCATCGGACGGCCACCTGAAAGCGCCGACAGATGCTTCGCCATCGCCGTCCGCAGTTCCACGATCCCGTTGTTGGCGGGGTAGCGCGTCAGCCCCTTCCGGATGGCGGCGATGCCGGCGTCGCTGATCGGCGTCGGCGTATCGAAATCGGGCTCGCCCACGCTGCAGTCGAATACCTCCGCACCGGCCGCGCGCCGCCGCTTGCACTCGGCGGAAATCGCGACGGTCTCGGAGGCCTTGAGGTGCTGCGTGTTGATGGACAGCGGATCGGGCATGAGGAGGAGGGGCGAGAGGGCGGACGGGGGCGTGCGAACCACGCAAATTGGGCACCTGCCGGGGGAAGTCAACGCCATCGCCTTGCGGATGTGCGGTCGGCCGGTAGCTTGCCGTCACGTAGGCATCGGATGGTCCGGTCCCTGACGCTATTTGACAGCCGAGGTGGTGTGATGCAGGACGGTGTGGAGCAGGACGGGATTCCCCAGATCGATGTGTTCTCGCTCGGCCTCGACGTGCCGGAGCCGACGCCCAAGACCAAGGCTGCTCAGAAGGCTGGCACCAAGACGAAGCGCAGGGCTGCCCCACCGGCAGAGGCCACCGACGACATGGCTGCCCCCCCCGCAGCGACGGCGGAAGACGCGGCGCCTGACACCGCTCCCGTCGATGGGTTCGACCTGCCTGCAGCGCTTGCGGCGCTCGGCTGGAACGCCACCACGGCTGCCACCCGCGACCTCGCCGCCCTCGCGGTGCGCGGCACCTCGACCGTCCTCGCGGCGCCGCACGCGCCGTCCTACGCGGGTCCCCTTGTCGCGGGCCTCGTGGCACGCCTCGCCGCTGACCGCACCCGCCGCGCGCTCCTGCTCTGCCCCGCTGGCGAAGAATCGATCTGGGCTGCGCTTGCCTCCGTGGCGGCCGGCCAGTCGGAGATTCGCACGGCGGCCGCACTCGGTCCGGCCCGCGCCCAGCGTCGCATTCGCGAAGGCGACATCGACTTGCTCGTGGCGTCGCCCGACACGGCGCTCCTGCTGCATCGCCGCGCCGCGCTCAAGCCCGAAGTCTTCGACACCGTTCTCCTCGCGTGGCCGCTCCAGCTGGAGACGGCAGGCGAGGCCCTCGGCGTGCTCCTGGCCGACATGAAGGACGCGACGCGCCTCGTGGTGGTGGACGATGCGGCCGCGGCCGAAGGGATCATCGAGCGTTACGGGCGCAAGGCCGTGAAGATCGGGTTCCCGGCCGAAGACGCCGGCCCGCCGATGCGCGGCAATGCCCGCACGGTGACGGTGTCGTGGGAGCGGCGCGCTGCCGCCGTCGCCGACGTTCTCGAGCTCCTTGATCCCACCGTCGCCACGGTCTGGTCGGCCGACCGTACGCTCGACTCGGCACTCGCGCACGTGATGTCGGCCGGCGATCGACGCCTGCATCGTGCAGTTGGTGATGCCAAGGTCGCCGATGGCACCGTCATCTGCGTCGACCTCCCGACGCCGGAGCGCCTCACGGCCTTTGCGTCCAAGGGCGACGTGGTGCTGCTCGTCCCGCCGACGGCGGATGGTGCGGCCGCGCGCCTGCTCGCCACGCGCCGCGTGCTCCGTCTTCCTGGGGGGCTCGAGCAGGCCACGACGCAGGCCGCATCGGAGCGGTCCGTCATCGCCGCGTCGCTCGAATCGCTGGATGCGACGGCCTCGCTGCTGACGCTTGCGCCGCTCTTCGAGCGTCACGATCCGGCGCTCGTCGCGGCCGCCCTGCACCGGCTGTGGACGCAGGCGCGCGCCACGTCGGCCGCTGCCGCTGCGGTGGTCCCCGAGGCGAACCCGACGGCACCGGCCGTGACCAAGGTGTTTGTCGGGATCGGCAAGAAAGACAACGCCACCGTGGCGGATCTGGTTGCCGTGCTGACGAAGGAATGTCGCGTGGAGAAGACCAAGATCGGCCGCATCGAATTGCGCGATGCCTTCATGCTCGTCGAGTTGCCTTCGATGGAGGCAGAGCGCATCGCCACTGCCCTCAACGGCGCCAGCATCCGGCGCAAGCGGATAACGGCACGCGTGGACCGCGGGATGCCGGCGCGCACCGGTGAGCGCACCGGATTCGGCGGCAGCGACCGCGACCGCAGCGAGCGCGGCACCTTCGGCACCGGCCGGCCTGCGGGCCGTGGCGAGGGCCGCCCCCCGCGTCCGCGCGAATGAGCCCGAGGCAGGCCGGCATGATTCAGGTGGTGGCCGGCGTCATGTTCAGCGGGAAGAGCGAGGAACTGCTGCGCCGCGTCCGTCGGGCCATCATCGGCCGGCGGACGGTGCAGGTTTTCAAATCCCATCTCGACGACCGGTACGCCGGTCTGCTGCGCGTCTCCAGCCACGATGGGCGGGCGTTCGATGCCGAACCGGTCGACTCCTCGGCGGAGATCTTCCGCAAGGTGCGACCGGACACCGAGGTGGTGGCGATCGACGAAGTGCAGTTCCTCGACGAGGGCATCGTCGATGTCGCCACAGCCTTGGCCAATGGCGGGAAGCAAGTGATCCTGGCCGGGCTCGACACCGACTTCCGCGGGCAGCCGTTCGGGCAGATACCTGCGCTCATGGCGATCGCGGAAACGGTCACGAAGCTGCAGGCGATCTGCGTGCTGTGCGGCGACTATGCGTGCCGGACGCAGCGGCTGGTCGATGGAGCCCCTGCCCTTTGGGAGTCGCCGACGATTCAGGTGGGCGGCACCGAGAGCTACGAAGCGCGCTGCCGAGCGTGCCACCAGGTCCCGCGGATCGACGCGGCCCAGGTGAAGCTCGGGCTCGAGTCGTAGGCGGCGCATGCTGACAGTGGCGCTCACCGGCAACGTCGCCGCAGGGAAGTCCACCGTTGCCGAGCTGTTCCGGCGCTGGGGCGCCACCGTCATCGACGCGGACACCATCGTCCGCGAACTGCAGCAACCCGGCATGCCGGTGCACACCGCGATCGTGGCGCGGTTCGGCACCGGCATTCTATTGCCGGACAGCTCCCTCGATCGTGCGGCACTGCGCGCGATCATCCTGGCAGACGCCGCCGCACGCGCGGACCTGAACGCCCTCGTGCACCCGGCCGTACTGACCCGTCGCGCCCTGCTCGCAATCGAAGCGGAGACGGCAGGTGTCGCCATTCTCGTCAACGACATTCCGCTGCTCTTCGAGATCGGCATGGCCGACGAGTATCCGATCGTCATTCTCGTCGATGCCCCTGTCGAGGAGCGGCTGCGACGCATGGTCGTCGAGCGCCATCTCGATCCGGCCGAGGCCCGCGCGCTGATCGACGCGCAGTGGCCGAGCGCACAGAAGCGAGCGCAGAGCACGTACGTCATCGACAACGACGCCGACCGCGCCACGCTCGAAGCGTGCGCGCGCCGCGTCTGGGATGACCTGCTCGTCCGAGCCACTGCGTCGGCATGAGAAGGCTGCCGAGCGGTTGGCATTGCCTCGTGGAGGCAGCGCCGCTGCCGGGTGCCGAGCAGATGGCGCGCGACGCCGGCCTGCGCACACTCGCGGCCGCGCATGGTGCCCCGATGCTCCGTCTGTACGGCTGGTCTCCCGCCTGCATCAGTTTCGGTGCGCACGAAGCCGCCCAGCGCCGCTTCTCACCCGAGGCGATTGCGGCGCTGGAGTTCGATGCCGTGCGCCGACCCACCGGTGGGCGAGCGGTACTGCACCGGGACGACCTCACCTACGCGGTTGCGCTGCCACCGGACGCCGACATCGGCCTCGAGGGCCTGCTCGCCGGCGTGCATCAGATCTTTGCGGCGGCGCTCGCACGGCTTGGCATTGCGTCGCAGGCAGCGCCACGCCGTCGAGCGCCGGCGCCCGACGGCGGCGGGATCTGCTTCGATGCCCCGGTCGGTGGCGAACTCCTGCTGGATGGCGCCAAGCTCCTCGGCTCTGCCCAGCATCAGGGGGCGACGGGTGTCCTGCAGCACGGCTCCCTGCTCCTCGCGGATGGTCAGCACGATCTGCGACGCGTGCTCCGTGAGGATCTGTCGATGCCCGCCGATGCCCCTATCGCTACGGTAGGCACCGCACTGGGCCGGCCGATCCGCTTCGACGAGATGGCCGCGTGTCTCACGGCGGCATGGACCGACGCGACCGGCGACCTGCAGCCGCTCCACGCCGACGCCGTACACGACGCCGCAGGACCGCATCGGGCGCAGTTCTCCGACCCTGCGTGGACGTGGCGGCGTTGAGCGTCCTATCTTCACGCATCTCCAGCCACGACGGCCGACTGCCATGATTCGCCGCTCTGCTCCACTTGCGGTTGTTCTGATCCTCGCGGCATGCACAGCCGCCAGCGCTCAGACCGCCGAACGCCCCGTGATGATCGTGGTCGGCCAGGAGCCGACGCTGCCGATTCCGACGCTCATCTCCGCGACCGTCAATCAGGACGTCGCCGACCAGCTCTTTCTGCGCCTGGCCGCTCCGGGCATCACGATCAGCACGGCGGGTGACGGCGGCTTCCAGCCGCAGCTTGCAGAGACATGGCGACGCCGGGATTCGCTGACGCTGGTCTTCGACCTGCATCCGAAGGCACGCTGGCACGACGGCCGGCCGGTGACCGCGCAGGACGTGCTCTTCGCCTTCGGCCGCGCACGAGACCCGAAGCTCGCGCCGCAACTCGCCACCCTTCTCTCCACCGTCGCCGACGTCAGCGCCGAGAGCGAGCGGCGCGTCGTCATCCGGTTTCGGACTGCCTATCCCGAGCAGATGTACGACGCCGTCTTCCATGTGGCCCCGCTGCCGGCGCACCTGCTGCAGGACGTGCCTCCCGATCAGTTGGCCCAGAGCGCGTTTGCGCAGAAGCCGGTAGGCAATGGTCCCTTCCGCTTCGTGCGGCGCGTAGCGGGCGAGTTCACCGAGCTCGCCGCCGTTCCCGACTTCTTCCTCGGCAAGGTCGGCCCGAGCGGCGTGATCTTCCGCGTGTCGACGGATCCGGAGGCTCGCCTGAACCTCGTGCTCTCCGGCGAGGCCGACGGCTACGAAGCGACGGTGCCGCCGTCGGCGAATCGTGCCCGCGTGGAAGCGAGCGGCAAGGCGCGTACGGTCCCGACGCCGACGCTCACCGTGGTCTATCTCAACTTCAATCAGCGCGCCGCCGACAAGCGTACGCCCCATCCGATTCTCGGCGACGTGCGCGTGCGGCAGGCGCTGGTGCATGCGCTCGATCGTCCGGTGTATGCGAAGGCGCTCTACGCCGGCTACGCCGATGTACCGGTGGGCCCTGCCTCGCAGATGCTCTGGGTGCGAGAGCCGCGTGCGGTGCCGAGCGCGCCATTCGATACCACCAAGGCGCGGCTTCTGCTCGCGGCGGCCGGTTGGCGTGACAGCGACGGCGACGGGATCGTGGACCGGAACGGCGAGCCGCTCGCGCTCCGGGTCATTGCGCCGTCGAGCAGCTACGCCCGCCGCCAGATCGTGCAGATCGCCGAGCAGCAGTGGAAGGCGATCGGGGTGCAGGCACGCATCGAGTTGGTGGAGCCGAGCGTCTTCGGGCAGCGGCGCCGTGAGGGCGCATTCGACGTCACCGCCGATGCCGCCACGCAGGACCCGAGTCCCTCGGGGCTCACGCAGACCTGGTCGTGCAACGGTGGCAGCAACATCACGGGGTTCTGCAATCGGCAGGTCGATTCGCTGATGCAGGTGGCCCGCTTCGCCAAGGGCACCTCACCCGCGCGCTGGCGCCAAGTGCTGCGCCGCATCGACGACGATGCACCCGCCGCCTTCCTCGCCGCACCGTCGAATGTGGTGGCGCTCTCCAATCGCGTGCGTCAGCCGGTGCTCGTACCGTGGTCCCTCTGGTCCTCGGTATGGCGCTGGGGCCTCGCGCCGACGCGCTGAATGCCACGCTGGCTGTTCGGTCGTCTGCTGCAGGCGGTGCTGACGCTGCTGGTCGTCTTCGCGACGGTCTTCGTCCTGATGCGTCTTGCGCCGGGCGACCCGCTGGCCCGTCTCTCCGATGACACGCCGGTGAGTGCCGCGGAGACGGCGGCACTACGGGCGCGCTACGGCCTCGATCAGCCGCTGCCGACGCAGTTGGCCGCCTTCGCCACGGGCGTGCTGCACGGCGACCTCGGCGTCTCGATTCAGTTCGGCCGCCCGGTGGTGTCGCTGGTGCGTGAGCGCCTCGGTGCAACGCTGCTCCTCGGTCTCACGGTGCTTGTCGTCAACTTCACGCTGGGCCTGTGGCTGGGAGTGCGGCAGGCCTTGGCGCGCGGGCGCCCGGTCGATCGCGTGCTCGGCGCGGCGGGGGCCGTATCGGTCGCGCTGCCGTCATTCTGGGTGGGACTGGCGCTGGTGTGGGGGTTCGGGCTGCATGCACCATTTCTTCCCGTGGCGGGCCTGCGCGACCCGATGCTCGATACCGCGTCACGGGCCGTGCAGTGGGTGGATCTCCTGCGGCATCTGGTGTTGCCGGCGCTGACGCTCTCGCTCGTGACGATCGGGGCAACGATGCGCTATCAGCGCGCGGCGATGCTCGATGCGCTCGTGCAGCCGTTTGTGCGCACGGCCTCCGCGCGCGGCCTCACGCCTGGTGCCGTGACGCATCATGCGTGGCGCGCGGCGCTCGTCCCGGTGCTCACGCTGCTGGGACTCTGGCTGCCGCTGCTGGTGACGGGATCGGTGTTCGTGGAAGCGGTCTTTGCCTGGCCGGGGCTCGGTGGGCTCGCGGCGCAGGCAGCCGCCCTGCGCGACTATCCGCTCATGATGGGCTGCACCATGCTCGCGGGCACGATCGTCGTGCTGGGGTCGCTCGCGGCCGACATCGCCTGCGCGATCGCGGATCCGCGGCTTCGAACGGCATGAGCATCTCGCGCTCGGCCTCGGGGCGCCTTGGCATCGGCCTGTTGAGCGTGATCGCCACGGCGGCGCTCGTCCTGCCGCCGTTTCTGGCCGACCCGATGGCGCAACCCGACCTCCTCGGGGCGGCCTCGCTGCCGCCGTCGGCGGCGCACCTCTTCGGCACGGATGGCCTCTCGCGTGATGTGCTGGCGCGCACGGTGACGGGAGCTCGCTGGTCGCTGGGCTTGGCGGCGCCGGCGATGCTGCTGGCCACGACCGTCGGCACGCTCGTCGGGCTGGCGGCCGGCGTTGCGGGCGGCACCGTGGACAGCGTCCTGATGCGATTGGTCGATGCGCTGCTCGCGATTCCGCGGCTCTTCGTCCTGCTGCTCCTGCTCGCGGCCACCGACCAGCTGCCGCCGTGGGGCATCGCGCTGGTGCTGGGACTCACCGGCTGGTTTGCGCTGGCCCGCCTGGTGCGCGCCGAGGCCGCGCGCCTGCGCCAGGCGGAGTTCATGGCCGCCGCTCGTGCGCTCGGTGCATCGCGGATCCGCCTGGCACTCCGGCACGTGCTGCCGAATGCGGCCGGACCGATCGCGGTCGCCGCGACGATCGGCCTCGGTGATGCGATGCTCCTCGAGGCCGGCCTCAGCTTTCTGGGTCTCGGTATCCAGCCGCCCACACCGACCTGGGGTGCGATGCTGCACGAAGGGCGCGACATTCTGACGAGTGCGCCGTGGGTCTCGCTCTTCCCCGGCCTCGGCCTGGTCCTCACCGTACTTGGTGCTCATCTCGCGAGTGACGCCCTCCGGGCGATGCTCGACCCTCGGGAGCGTTCCGCGTGACTCCACTGCTCGACGTGCGCGATCTCCGCATCAGCGTGCCGGTGGGCCTCGACGGTCGGGCCACGGCCGTGGACGGCGTCAGCTTCAGCGTGGCGCGCGGCGAGCTGCTGGCGCTTGTCGGTGAGTCGGGGTGCGGCAAGTCGCTGACCTCGCTGGCGCTCCTCCGGCTCCTGCCGCAGGGCGCGCGCCTCGAACCGGGATCGAGCATTCGATTGGCCGGCGAGGAGATCACCACGCTGCCGGAGCCGGCGATGCGTGCGCTGCGCGGCAAGCGGATCGGGATGATCTTTCAGGACCCGATGACCGCGCTGACGCCGGTGCTGCGCGTCGGCGATCAGCTCATCGAGACGCTTCGTGCACATGCGCCACTCTCCCGGCAGGCTGCGCGCGCGCGGGCGGCGGCGCTCTTGTCCGACGTCGGCATCGGCGACGCCGAACGGCGCCTCGATGCGTACCCGCACGAACTGAGCGGTGGCCTCCGGCAGCGCGTGCTGATCGCCATTGCGCTCGCAGGCGACCCCGACGTGCTCGTGGCCGATGAACCGACGACCGCCCTCGACGTCACCGTGCAGGCCCAGATTCTCGAGCTGCTGGACCGGCTGCGGCGCGAGCGCGGCCTTGCCGTGCTGCTCGTCACGCACGACCTCGGTGTCGTGGCCGGGCGCGCCGATCGTGTCGCCGTGATGTATGCGGGCCAGATCGTCGAGACGGCCACGACCGCCGCGCTCTTCGCGGCCCCCCAGCATCCCTACACGCGCGGCCTGCTCGCCTGCGTGCCGCGCGTGGACGGGCCGCGCACGCGTCTGGTCCCGATCCCCGGCCTGGTCCCCGCACCGGGGACGTATCCGGTCGGGTGCCGCTTCCAGAACCGCTGTGGTGATGCGTTCGACGCATGCACGGCCGCGCCATCACTCACCGGCGCCGCGCACCAGTGCCGCTGCTGGCTCGCTTCCGCCCCATTGGAGCCCACCGCATGACGCGTCCGCTGCTGGATGTGCGCGATCTCGCCGTGCACTACCGCACGGCTGGCTGGATGGGCCGCAGCGGGCCGCCGGTGCGCGCGGTGGAGGGCGTGTCCTTCCAGATCGCGGCCGGCGAAACGCTCGGCCTCGTGGGCGAATCGGGGTGCGGCAAGAGCTCCGTCGGCCGTACGCTGCTCCGGCTGCAGGAGCCGACGCGCGGCAGTGCACTCTTCGAAGGCCGCGATCTCTTCCGCCTCACGGCTGCGGAGTTGCGGCCGCTGCGTCGCGAGTTGCAGATCGTCTTCCAGGATCCGTACTCGTCGCTGAACCCGCGACGCACCGTGGGTGCAAGCATCGCGGAAGGACTCGAGATTCACCGGATGCTGCCGAAGGCCGAGCAGCCGCGCCGCGTGGGCGACCTGCTGGCGGAAGTCGGTCTCGACCCGACTGCGGCCTCACGGTATCCGCACGAGTTCAGCGGCGGCCAGCGGCAGCGCATCGGCATCGCCCGTGCACTTGCCGTCGAACCGAAGCTCATCGTCCTCGACGAACCCGTCTCCGCGCTCGACGTCTCGGTGCAGGCGCAGGTCCTCAATCTGCTGCTCGATCTGCAGCAGGCCCGCGGGCTGGCGTATCTGTTCATCGCGCATGACCTCGGCGTGATCCGTCACGTCGCGCATCGGACCGCCGTGATGTATCTGGGACGCATCGTCGAGGAAGGACCGACGGACGACGTGCTCGGCGCACCACGGCACCCATATACGCAGGCGCTGCGGTCCGCCGTGCCCGAGGCGGTGTCGGGTGCGGCCGCATCTCGCACCATCCTCCTGGGTGATCCACCGAGTCCGGTGGCACCGCCGCCTGGCTGCGCCTTCCATCCGCGGTGCCCGTCGTCGGCCGTCGATGCGCGCTGCCGTACCGAGCGTCCGGCGCTGCGTCCGCTCGACGATCAGCAGGTGGCCTGCCACCACGCCGACTAGCGGCACCTCGCATGCGCGCGCGGCCGGCGCCCCGATTGGGGCGCCGGCCGCGCGGCGTTCCGTGCACGGCGTTGCGTCAGCCTGCGCCGACGACCGCCTCTCCCGACCAATGATCGTAGACCAGCATGATCTGCACGACATCGGCGTGCTGCCGCTCCACATCGGCCACCATCAGCGGCAGTTCCGCCAGATCGAGTCCGAGCAGCGTCCACGCCGGCCCATCGAGCGGCGGCACCAGGCGCTCGCCCGAGAAGCCGAGTTCGAGCGCATTGGCGATCACATCGCTCACGTGAATGATCGCGGTATCGACCGCATGCTCACCGACGCGCGGCGGCGCATGATGCCGCCCGACCGCCTCCTGCAGCGCAGCCGGCAGCTTCCACGACGCCAGCAGCGCGCGGCCCACATCGGCATGATCGAAGCCGAAGGTGGCGCGCTCGGCCTCCACCAGCAGGGCGTCCGTTCCGTCACACGCCGCGAGGGCCAGCGCCATCGGCTCCGGTTCCTCGAGGAAGAGCACCAGACGCCCGACGTCATGCAGTAGGCCCGCGACGAAGTAGCGCTCCGCATTCGGCAGACGGCGCCGCAGTGCGATGGAGCGCGCGGCAATGGCGGTGCCGATGCTGTGCCGCCAGAAGCCGTCCATGTCCACGCGATCCTTCGGAATGCCTTCGAACGCGCGCAGCACGCTGCTGGCGAGTGCCAGCTCCATCACCTGATTGGTGCCGACCAGATTGATCGCCTGCGTGACCGTGTCCACACGGCTCGGAAAGCCGTAGAACGCGCTGTTCACCAGCCGCAGCAGGCGTGCGCTCAGCGAGGTGTCTTCCTGAATGACGCGGGCGACATCGGAACACGTGCTCCGCGCGTCATTCGTGACTTCCGAAAGGCGCACATAGATCGACGGCAGTGAGGCCAACCGCATCGCCGCCTGCACCAGCTCGGCCGGTCTACGCATCCGTCGAGGCTCCGCTCCAGCGGCTGCGATCGACGGCTCGCGCCACGCACTCGCCGAAGAGCGCCGCCACCGGCGGATGCGTCAGGTCCGTGCGCCGGAATCGCGGACGCATCAGATCATCCGCTTCCTGCCGCGCCGCCAGCACCTCGGCACTCGGTTCCGGCGCGTCGTCCGGGCCCTGCCGGCGCACGCGCAATTCCTGGATGCCGCACATGTGGAAGATCCGCAGGTGCTTCTCCGTGACGATGGCGCCGGCGCGCACCAGCGCCCGGCCGACCCCGTCCATCACGTCGGCATCCAGTTCCATCCCCTCCACGATCTCGTCGAGGGGGAGCACAATCGTGACAATCGCCATCGGTGCCTCCTCAGGCCTGCGGCTTGTAGCAGACGCCGCGGCCGAATTGCACGCGGGACCAGGCTTCATCGACGTTGATCGTCGTCTCCGCGCCACCGAGAAACAGGAAGCCGTCGGGACGCAGCACCTTCTTCACCTTGCCCAGAATCAGGCGCTTCGTCGGCACGTCGAAGTAGATGAGCACATTCCGCAGGAAGACGATGTCGCACTGCGGCATGCCGGCCCAGGGCTCGATCAGATTGAGCGGACGCACCTCGACCATCCGGCGCAGCTTCTCGACGACCTGCCACTCCGTGCCATGCTTCTGGAAGTACTTGACGAGCATCGGTGCCGGCAGGCCGCGGTTCACTTCGAGCTGGCTGTAACGGCCCGCCTTGGTGCGCTCCAGCATTTCGCCGCTCAGATCCGTGGCGAGGATCCGGATCGTCCAGCTGTCCGGCTGCGGCAGCGACTCCATGAGGGTCATCGCCACGGTGTACGGCTCCTGACCCGAGGAACAGGCCGCGCACCAGATGTCGATGCGCCGGGAGACCGCATTCCGCTTGGCGATCTCCGGCACGAGGCCGGTCTTGAGCGCATCGAACGGATGAATGTCGCGGAAGAAGGAGGTCTCGTTGGTCGTCATCGCCTCGACGACCTTCTTCTGCATCAGCGCCGGACGGGCCCGCAGTTCCACCAGGAACTGTTCGAGCGAGCCGAATCCTTCGGCGCGTGCCAGCGAGGTCAGCCGCGACTCGACGAGATATTCCTTGCCCGGTTCCAGCACGATGGCCGACTGCACCCGCACCATTTCGCGGACGAAATTGAAGTCCTTCGTATCGATGCCCATGATCAGCCCACCCGTGCCGGCTTGTGGCAGCGCCGCGTGAGTTCAACCGCCATATCCCGCAGTGGTACGACCTTGTCCGCCAGCCCGCACTGCACGACATAGCCCGGCATGCCCCAGACGACGGAACTCGCCTCGTCCTGCGCCAGCACCACGCCGCCGGCCTCGCGCACACGCTCCGCCCCGCGGCACCCATCCTGCCCCATACCGGTGAGCACCACGGCCAGCACATGCGAGCCCCAGACGGCAGCCACGCTGCGGAAGAGGGGGTCTACCGCCGGCCGGCACGAGTTCTCCGGCGGGTCCTCGGTGAGCTTCAGCACGACGTCGGTACCCTGTCGAACCGCGACCATGTGCAGACCGCCCGGCGCGATGTACACCGTGCCCGATTGCACCTTCATGCCGTGCGTCGCCTCGCAGACGTGCAACTTCGACTTGGCATCGAGCCGATCGGCGAGGAAGCGCGTGAAGAGCGGCGGCATGTGCTGCACGATCAGCACGGGCACCCCGAGGTCGGCCGGCAGCATCGGAATCAGTTCCGCCAGCGCGTTCGGCCCACCGGTCGACACGCCGATGGTCAGGACTTCGGGCTGGACGTGGGGCACGGCAGTGCGGGGCTTTGCGACCGGCACGGGCAGGCGCACCGCCGGAGCGACCGCCCGGGCAGGCAGCCCGGGCGCCGCCGGTGCCACCGGATGTCCATGCCGCGTGAGACGGCCGGTGAAGAGGCGCAGCTTCGGCAGCAGATCGTCCCGCACGGCCTGCTTGGCATTGATGATGCCGCCGGAGTTCGTCGGCTTGCAGACGTAGTCGTTTGCGCCCAGGCTCAGCGCCTCGAGCGTCGTGGCCGCGCCGCGATCGGTGAGCGTGCTGAACATGATCACCGGCAGGCGCGGGTGCGATTTGCGCAGCGCACGGAGCGTCTCGATGCCGTTCATTTCCGGCATCTCGACGTCCATCACGACGATATCGGGATTCGCCTGATCGAGCTTCTGCAGGGCGATCCGGCCATTGGCCGCCACCGCGCACACCTCGAGGTCAGGGTCCTCGTTGATGATCTCGGTCAGGAAGCGCCGGACCACCACGGCATCATCGACGAGCATGACACGGGACTTCGCCATGTCAGGACCCCATCAACTGAAGCAGTTCGAGCTTTTCCCGCAGCACCTCGGCGGTGAACGGCTTCATCACATACTCGTTCGCGCCGGCATCGAGCGCCCGTATGATCTGCGACATCTCGGTCTCGGTGGTGACCATCACGATGCGCATCGCCGCCCATGCCGGCCGTGCCCGCGCCGCCTGCACGAACTGCAGCCCGTCCATGACCGGCATGTTCCAGTCGACGAGCGCCAGCTCGGGTACGGGGCCCTTCACGAGTGCATCGAGGGCTTCTTGGCCATTGCTCGCCTCGGAGGTCTCGAAGCCGAGGGATACCATGATCCGGCCAATCATCACGCGGATTGCCCGCGAGTCATCCACGATCATCACGCGCACGGGGCCACGCTCCTCCGAAAAGCCGTCTGATTCAGGTAGAAAGTCACCTTCTGAGTATCGGCCGCATCCGGCGGCGGCTTGAACGACGCGAGGGCACCCGGCCATCCCGGATGCCCTCGCGGTGTCGCCCTGCGGCGCGTTCAGCTGCCGTACTGGGGCGAGATCGCCTTGTCGGTGTCGAGAATCAGCAGCAGCCGATCATCGAGCTTGTAGGCGCCGGGAATCAGTTCCCGGGCCGGGCCCTGCAGGGTTTCCGGCGGTCGCTCGAAGCGGCCCTCCTCGACGTCCACCACTTCACCGATTTCGTCCACCAGCAGGGCGACGGCCTCGTCGTCGGACCGGATCACGATGTTCATCGGCGGCTTGTTGCTCGTCCGCTCCGGCATGCCGAGGCGCTGGCGCAGATCCAGCGCGGTCACGATCTGACCGCGCAGGTTGATCAGGCCGCGCACGGTGCCCGCGGCGAGCGGCACCGGGGTCAGCGTCTGATGGCGCAGCACCTCCTGCACCCGCTGCACATCGATCCCGAAGAACTGGCCATCCAGATAGAACGTGCAGTACTGCGTGGCGCTGCTCACGATGGCGGACATCAGGCGTAGGCTCCTTCATCCGCATCGCTGAAGAGCGAGGGGAAGGCGTTGCGGAGCACCCCTTCCACATCGAGCAGATCGGTGACCTTGGACTGGATGACCGCCGAACCGAGCAGGTCGCGGCCATCGACGGGACGCTCGAGGTGCACCGTCTCCTCGATGATGTCGTGGATCGCGTCCACGATCAGGCCGACCTGCCTGCCGCCGCGCTGATAGACGATCACCTGCAGCGGCTGGTCGAGGTTCTCGTTGGACATGATGCCGACCAGGTCCGAGAGGCGGGCGAGCGGCAGGATCTCCCCGCGGTACTGCACCACCTCGCGTCCGCCGGCGCGCTCCAGCGTATCACGCTGCAGCTCCTCGAGGCGCGCCACCGTGGCGAGCGGAATCGCCATGCGCGTCTGCTCGCCGACGCCGAACACGAGCAGCGACGCGGTGTTCTTGGCCCGCTCTGCCGCGGCCTTGGCCTCGGCCTCGGCAAGCTCCACCAGGCGCCGATCACGCGTCTCGCTGATGACGTTGGCGCGATGCGCCAGCCCCATGACGTCGAGGATCAGCGCCACGCGTCCATCGCCCATGATCGTGGCACCGGCAAAGGTGGACAGTCCCTTCATGTGCGCGCCGAGCGGCTTCACGACGATTTCTTCGGTATCGTTGATGCCGTCGACGATGAGGCCGAACTGGCGCTCGTCCGCCTGCAGCACCACGATGTTGATCGCCTGGTCCCCCGTGGGCTCCGTGTACTCGCGGCCCAATTCCCGACCGAGGTAGCAGAGCGGCAGGAGATTGCCGCGGAGGCGGTACACCGGCGCGCCGTGCATCTTCTCGATACCGGGCCCGACGCCCGGCTCCAACCGTACGAGCTCGAGCAGGTTCACCTGCGGAATCGCGTAGCGGTCGCCACCGGCCGTGACGGTCAGCGCGGGGATGATCGCCAGGGTGAGCGGAATCTTGATCTTCAGCGTCGTCCCTTCCCCCTTGGCGGAGACGATGTCGACCGTACCACCGATCTTCTCGATGTTGGTCCGCACCACGTCCATGCCGACGCCGCGGCCCGAGACGTTGGTCACCTTTTCGGCGGTGGAGAAGCCGGGCAGGAAGACCAAGTTCTGCAACTCGCGCTCGACCATGCGGGACGCCTGATCCGCCGTGATCAGCCCCTTCTCGATCGCCTTCGCCCTGACCTTCTCGCCGTCGATGCCGTTGCCGTCATCGATGATCTCGATGTTGACCTGGCCGCCCTCGTGGAAGGCGCGCAGCAGGAGCTTCCCCTCGCCATTCTTGCCGGCGGCGACCCGCTTCTCCGGCATCTCGAAGCCATGGTCCACGCTGTTGCGCACGATGTGCGTCAGCGGATCCTTGATCGCTTCGATGATCGTCTTGTCGAGCTCCGTCTCGGCGCCCTCCATGACGAGCGTCACCTGCTTGTTCAGCTGGCGCGAGAGGTCGCGCACGACGCGCGGAAACTTGCTCCAGACATTGCCGATCGGCTGCATGCGCGTCTTCATCACGCCTTCCTGCAGCTCGGTCGTGATGAGATTGAGTCTTTGCGTCGTGGCCTGGAAGGCGACGTTCTCGATCTGACCGGTGAACTGGAGGATCTGGTTCCGCGCGAGGACCAGTTCGCCGACGAGATTCATCAGCCGGTCGAGATGCTGCACATCGACGCGGATGCTGGTATCGGACAGCGTGGAGACCTTCGGATCATCGGCACTGGGTGCCGCCACCGGGTGCTCGGCGTGCGGGACGCCTGCAGGGGCGGGCGCTGCGGGCGCCACCACGGGTGCGGCAGCCGCCGGCATCGCCCGGGCCGAGGCCGGTTCATCCATCACCCGGGCCACGGCAGACGCGACGGCCGCCGCCATCTTGGCCTTCTCCGCCGCAGCGCGGAAGAGCGCCTCGGCGTCATCCATCGAGAATTCTTCCGTCTTGCCGACCTTCGCCAGATCGGCGAGCTCGGCCTCGAGTGCGCTGTAGTCGACCGTCCCTTCGGCGCCGGTCGCCTCGATGGCCGAGAGCATCTGGCGCACCGCATCCACAAGCTTCAGCAGCCCGCTCGTGATATCCTGACTGAGCTCGATCTTGCCGTCGCGCAGCAGCGACAGGAGGTTCTCGCCGACATGCGCGACCTTCTCGAGCTTGCCGAAGCCGAGGAAGCCGCAGGTGCCTTTGACGGTGTGGATGCAGCGGAAGATGGCCGAGAGCCGATCCGAGTTCTTCGGATCGAGCTCCAGCGCCACGAGATCACGGTCCAGTTGGTCAAGCCCTTCGTAGCTCTCAACCAAGAATTCGCGAACTACCTCATCCATGTCGCTCATGCGTTCCTCGCGCGGAAGATCGTGCGCCGACACCCGGCGCTTCCGGTGTTATCGGCCCGTGTCCAGTCAGGGTTGAGCGAGCGGGTGCCTGCCTGAAACGGTGCGGGTGCACACCCGATGGTGCGGCTCAGCGACAAACCTGCCCCGCGGCGAGGAGCGTCCCGACCTTGCCCACCGATCCGGTCAGTCTGCCGCTGCTCCAGATCGACGGCAGGTCGACCTCGTTCCCGTTGGCGATGGCGCGGTCCACGTGCTCGGCGGCGTACAGCATCTCCGAGAGCAGATCGCGGTAGTCGGGCGGCGGCGATCGGTGATGCGTTGCGACGGCCAGCGCCGCCGCGTCGCCAAGTCCCCAGCGTCGGATCGCGATGCCGCCAAGCGGCTCGTGCGCCTGGCGGAGCAACGCCCGAGTCAGGGTCGGGTCGAGCAGCAGCTCCCGACGACGCTCGGTGCGCAGGGCGGTCGCGACATCGAAGACGACGAGCTTTCCGACGTCATGCAGCAGGCCGAGGACGAACGCCTCTTCCGGCTGCGCTTCGAATGCCGGCGCGAAGGCTCGGGCGATGGGTGCCGTCCGCGTCATCTGCTCCCACGTCTGCGCGGCGAGGCTCGCAAACGCGCCGCCCGGCCGGCAGAGAAGGCCCTGCACCATCGCGCTGATGAGCACGGCGCGGACGCCGCCGGTGCCGATACGCTGCATCGCATCCCCGAGGCCGACGATCGGCGTGCCGGTGCCGTAGAAGGCCGAATTCGCCTGTCGGAGGAGGGCCTGCGCGAGGGTCGGATCCTTCGTGAACAGCGGCACCAGCTGCTGCAGGCTGGCCAGCGGATCGTTGCAGAGCGCGAGCGCCTCCTGGGCCGCAGCCGGCATCTGGCGAATGCCGAGTTCCTCATGGCGGAGCAGCTCCTCGAGGAGCGCGCCGCTGTCGCCGCTGCGTTCCTTCCGCGGCAACGCCGCCGCCAATGCCTCGACGCGCTCGACGAGTTGCGCCCGGAAATGCCGCGTGAGGTCGCCCGCTGGATACGGCGCGGTGACGGCAGGCTCGGCCGTGGCCGGCACGGGTGCGGCCGCGTCGCGCCCGGGCTGCGCAACAGTCGGGGCCGCCGGCGCGGCGCGAGGAATGGAGCCAGTGGCAGCGGACGGTCGGAACCAGCGTCGGATCGCAGCGAACATGATTGACCGTGGCTCCTGACTCAGGATGCAGGCTGGTCCGGCGCCGGCATCGACGCGTCGGTCGACGATTCGGGCATCGGTGCGACATGCACTTCCGCTCGGGCAAAGAGGGCGAGCAGCAGGTCGACGGAGGATTCGGCGTCCATCCCGTCGTCGAGCACGGCGCGGATCGGCGGATGCGCGATGTCGATCGTCGCGACACGCGGGGCTGCCTCGATGAGCGCCTCGAGCGACGTGCGGCCGATGGCGCGCGGAAACCGCCCTTCACGCCCCCAGACGATCCAACGCACCGCCGTGGCCTCCCTCGGTGCCGCCGGGGCGAACGGCGTGAGAACCCCGTCGGCATCGAGCACCACATGCGGCGGCGATTGGCGCAGCCGCTCCGCCAGGATGGGGACCGTCCAGTACGGCGAGAGCGGCTGAAAGACGCAGCCCTCGCGGAGACAGCCGATCATCGCCCAGATCCAGGCGATGCCGGCCTGCCCCGTGAAGCCGACCCGATGGCCCGGGCCGTAGCCCGACGCGCGCAGATGCTCCGCCACCGCGCGCCCGCCCGACCACAGCGTCGCGGCCGGGCAGATGCGCGACTCGCCGGCGGCATCGTACTCGATGACGAGCGGCACCGGCTGCTGGGCCAGCACCTCGCGCAGTGCGCCGATCAGTGCAGCACTCATGTAGGACTCCTCGCACTTCGGGCCACGCCACGAGCGGCGCCGATCGGGTCTCGATCATGCGCGTCGCTCTACTGTTCTGTGCTCAGTATCGGCAGACTGACCGCAGACTCGACTGGGCTCGGATGGCGCGGGGCGGGAGACATGGCACAACCGCTTGCCCTGCAACGAGATCGGGCTTCAGCGTGCGCTGGTCTGCGCCGTCTGAAGCCCGTACGGTGTCGTCCTGCCGCGCGCCGGTGGCTACGCGAGCACGCCGGCCGACCCGTGTACCGCCGTCAGCATCCGCTGGGTCAGATTCTCGAGCCGATCGCCGGCACCGAGCAGATCGAGCACTGGGCCGAGTTCCGCCGTCTCCATCCCCTCATCAGGCAGCGCCAACGGATCCGTCGCCACGAGGATTTCGGCGGCGTGCACCACGTACGCTGCGGACCGGACCTCGTCATGCGCGTCGCTCGGTCGGTGGTGGAAGGTCACGGCCTCGACGATCATCGACGGCAGGCCCCAGTGGCCGAGCAGCAGCCCACCGATCTCACCGTGGTCGAGGCCGAACGTGTCCTCCTCCTGCTGCCACCAAGGCAACTCGAGTTCCTTCCGCTGCCCGGCGATGACGGCGTAGTCGTCCGGGA